>QFCS01002027.1_pt1 | contig 37069 bp, 32 predicted proteins | sample 3576561 | NCBI WGS metagenome assembly QFCS01 | reverse complement strand
TCGGTGCGCGCTTCAACGGCGTGTTCAGGGCAGGGGAAACCGCGGTCGCCAACAATACCGACGAACGCATGCTCGGAATCCTGGGTCTCGATTTCAGGGGAGAGCATATCCGTCTGTCCGCCGACCTCGGATACCAGTATCAATATATCGGTGGGCAGCTCTCCTACATAAGTCTCGCCGCCGGCGTGCCGCTGCCGTGGGCGCCGAATGCGCGCATGAACCAGGGGCAGTCCTGGAACAACATGGCGCGCAAGGACCTCTTCGGCGTGGTCAGGGCCGAAGTCGACCTGACGGAGCGCATTACCGCCTACGTTGCGCTCGGCGCACACGACAACCGGCTGCTGGGACTCTATTCCATCACGAACACCGTCACCAATGCCAACGGAACGGCTACGGCCACCGCGCCGATGAATCGCAGCTGGTACACGACCGAGCTGACCGTGGATGGCGGCGTGCGGGCGTCGGTCGACACGGGCCCGATCGGTCACGAGTTCGCCGCGACGGCCACGACCTACGAGTATGTCGTCGGCAGCGGCAGCGTCCGATCCACGGCGTTCACTACGAACATCTACAATCCGACGACCATCGCGCAGCCCAACCTTCCGATGCCGGCTGCGAACAAGGTCGGGACCCAGAGCCTGTCGGGTCTGGCCATTGCCGACACGCTGTCTGCCGCGGACAAGCGTATCCAGCTCACTGCCGGCCTGCGCCTGCAGAATGTGACCTCCACCAGCTACGACTTCACGACCGGCCAGCCGACTTCCGGCTATGATCAGAGCGCCTTGACACCGGCGGTTGCGCTGATCTTCAAGCCCTGGAAGAACGTCACGCTCTACGGAAACTGGATCCAGGGCCTGCAGCCAGGTTCGGTTGTCGACTCGACTTATGCCAATGCTGGAGAGATCTTCCCGCCCTTCGTCTCGACCCAGTACGAGGCCGGCGTCAAGATCGACTGGGGAAAGATCACCACCACCGTGAGCCTGTTCCAGATCACGCAGCCCAGCCTTCTCACCGACGTCGCCACCAACACGCAGTACCTGGGCGGGCAGCAGCGCAATCAGGGCCTCGAGTTCAACGTTTTCGGGGAGCCCATCCCCGGCGTGCGGCTGCTCGGTGGCGCCATGTTCCTCAGCCCGGTCCTGACGCAGACCCAAGGCGGGACGACCGATGGGTGGATCGCGCCGATGTCGCCGCAACTCAATGTCAATCTCTCCGGAGAATGGGATCTGCCGTTCGTGCCGGGCCTGACCCTGAACGGGCGCGTCGTGTACACCGGCTCCCAATACATCGACACGCTGTGGCCGCGCCGCACCCTGCCGGAGTGGACTCGGTTCGACCTCGGCGCCCGATATGCGTTCGAGAATCCGGCGGCCAGGGGCAAGCAGCTGGTCGCGCGCCTCAACGTCGAGAACGTCCTCGACGCCAACTATTGGGCGGGAGGTTTCAGCGCTTCCACCTTGTCTCTGGGCGCCCCGCGGACCTTCCGTCTGTCGCTGACGGCGGACTTCTGAAGGCAAGAGACGGAACGGAATGGCTCCCCTGCCAGAAAGGGGTGAAAGATCACCCGTCTCGTTCGTCTTGGAAGCAGGGCAGAGGTTCTGATGAGGTGTTTTGTGAAGAAAGTCATCGCCGCCGCAGCGGCCGTCGTCCTCTCTTTCACCGCCGGAACGGCCTCCGCCCACCATATCTGGCTGGAGCCGGATGGTCAGGGCCTGCGGCTCTGCTTCGGCGAATTCGGCGAGAACCTCCGCGAGACCTCACCCGGCCTGCTCGACAAGCTCGAACCGAAGGCCAAGGTCCTGTCTTCGGCAGGCGAGCGGCCGCTCGCCCTCGCCAAGTCGCCGGCCTGCTTTGCCGTGACGGGCGACCGCTCCGCCGTGGACACCGTCGTCGCCGAGGATGTCCGCTATCCGATGTTCGACCGCAAGCGTGACGGAAAGACCACACGCGGCATGTGGTGGCCGGCGGCGCGCTTCGCCGGCAGCCAGAACGCCGCCCAGCCGGCGCTGACCCTCGACATCGTGCCGGCCGGTCCGGGCAAGTTCCAGGTCTTCTTCAAGGGCGCCCCCCTGGCAAAAGCCAAGGTCGAAGTCGTGACGCCCTTCGGCTGGTCCAAGGAAGTACGCGCGGACGACAAGGGCGCCTTCGAGGTGTCGCTGCCGTGGCGCGGGCCCTATGCGCTCGAAGTCCAGCATACCGATCAGACGGCCGGCAAGCGTGGCGAGGAGGCCTACGACAGCGCCAGCTACGTCACGACCCTGAGCCTGATGCAAGCGCAGGGGCTCGAAATGCCGCCGTCTCCGCCGGCTGCCAAGCCGAACTGAGGCCTGCCCAAAGTCCGTCCTGCGACAATCGGCCGGCAGTCGGCGCAAAAAATCGGCGGTCGTCGAACGTCATGAGAAGGGAGGGGCGGCCGCTGTGGCGGGCGCCTCGCGGTCGTGGTCGGCCATGGCAGGCCAGGAGAGCAGGTGAAGCTGGTGCGTGTCGCAATCCTCAAGGCGGTCCCGATCGTTCTGCGGCTGGTTGCTGCGATCGTGGGCGGCTACGCGGTATCGGCCGGTCTGGCTGCGTTCGCCGCGGTGGTTCTGCCGGCGGCCACGGCGATGCCGCGCAGCGAGGCCGTGGTTCTTTCCTCGATGCTGGCCTTTCTGATCTACCTGGTACTGCTGATCTGGGCTTTCGCCGAGCCACGCCTCGTCCGGCTGTGGCTGGTCATGGTCATCGCCGGCCTGGGCTCCTGGGGCGGCGCCTGGGGATTATCGCGGCTGACGGTGGGGGCCTGACATGGAGCCTGGTTTCCGCGCCTCGATGAACTGGCTGCACACCTGGGCAGGGGTCGTGCTCGGAGGGGTGCTGTTCGCCATCTTCTGGATGGGATCGCTGGCGGTCTTCGACCGCGAGATCGACCGCTGGATGGCGCCGATGAGCCGGCTTGCCGTGCCGGAGCAGCAAAAGGTGCCGCTGGAGACGCTGCGTCCCCTGTACGACGAGGCCGTCGCGGCCAAGGCACCGTTCTGGTACGTCATCTTCCCGACCCAGCGCGAGCCGGCCCTGAGCGTCTTCTGGCGCGACGGCAAGCGCGACGTCACGCGCTTCGTGGATCCGGCCACGGGGGCGATGCTGCTCGAGCCCGGTACGCTGGGAGGGACGCGCTTCCTCTATCCCTTCCACTACATGCTGCACATCCGGTTCGCGAACATCGGCTACTGGATCGTCGGCCTCGCGGCGATGGCGATGCTGGCGCTGTGCGTTTCCGGTGTCGTCATCCATCGCAAGATCTTCACCGACTTCTTCACCTTTCGGGCCGACAAGAAGCCGCGCCGGCTCGTGCTCGACCTGCACAATGTGAGCGGTGTCCTGGGGATGCCGTTCCATTTCGTGATCACGCTTTCCGGCCTGGTGATCTTCTGGTCGACCTACTTCCCGCTGTCCTGGCAATTCGCCTACCACGGCGACCGCCAGGCGCTGCTCAGCGAAGCCTACGACGTCTTCAACCGACCGAAGACCGGCACACCGGGTGGCATGACCTCGCTCGACGACATGTTCGCCGAGGTGCAGCGCCGCTGGGAGGGCGGCAGGCCGCGTTACCTGTTCGTCCGCGGGCTGGGGGATGCGTCCGCGGTGGCGCAGTTCGGGCGCGTCGAGGACTCGGCGGTGGCAGGATGGACCGACATCGCCTACTTCGATCTGAAGACCGGGGCCTTCCTGCACGAGCGCAGGGAGCCGGCGCCAGTCATGACGACGCTGCGCTTCATCACCGGCCTGCACATGCTGCCGTTCCGCCACTGGAGCCTGCGTTGGTTGTATTTCGGCCTCGGGCTGGTAGGCTGCGTGCTGATCGCGACCGGCTACCTCTTCTGGCTGGAGTCGCGCCGCAAGAAGCATGAGCAGCTCGGCCTGCGTGGTGTGCGCCTCGTCGAGGGACTGACGATCGGTTCCGTGACCGGCATCCTCATCGCCACCATGGCCTTCTTCGTGGCCAACCGCCTGCTGCCGCTCGGCGCGACGTTCCTGGGTCAGGAGCGCGCCTCCCTCGAAGTCTGGGCGTTCTACCTGGCATGGCTGGCGACCTTCGCCCATGCATGGACGCGTCCTGGACGCGCATGGGCCGAGCAGTGCCGGACCCTGGCGGCGCTTGCCGTCGCGGCGGTGATGCTGAACTGGCTCACGACGGGTGACCATCTCGCCCGCAGCCTGCTGCACGTCCATCTGTGGCCGATCGCGGGCATGGATCTCCTGCTGCTGGCAGGGGCAGCCGTGGCCGGCCTGGCGGCGCTGCGGCTGACACGTCGCCGGCCGGCTCCGGCCAGGATGCGCCATGCCTGAGGCCTGGTTGCTGTTGGGCGTGTTTGCCGCCTCCTATGCCGGATTTGCGGCCCTTGCGATCAGCCTCGATCGCCACTGGTACGACCTCGGGGGCGGCCGCGAGTGTCCCGTTCGAACGGTGTGGCTGCTGCGGATTGTGGGCTATGGGCTGCTCGCTGCCGCCCTGGCCGTCGCACTGATACGCGATGGAGCTGCCTTCGGCTCGCTGCTTTGGGCAACCATGATCACCATCGGCGCCGTCGCCGTCGTCGCGACGCTGTCGTGGCGGGCGCGCTGGCTAAAGCCCGTGGTGCGGTTTTGCAAGGCCATCGGCTGATTGGCTTCTCCGCTCGGCCGGCCCTGATTTGCGAACCATTATCAACGGCGATATCATGCGTCGTGTCGCATCGTTGCTTGGGGCAAGGGCGACCGGGAACGCTGGATTTGCACTGTGCCCTCTGACACGACGGTTCTCTTCATCGAGCATCGCGGCTCGCTGGTAAACTACGCCGCCCGCATCGTGGGCTCGCGGGCGCAGGCCGAGGACGTCGTGCAGGAGGCGTGGTTCCGGCTGAACGGCATCGACGATCCCGGCCGGATCCGCGAGCCGATCGCCTATCTGTATCGCCTGGTCCGCAATCTGGCCGTCGACACGCGACGCACGCTGAGACGGGAGACCGCCCGCAGCGTTCCTGAAGCGACGGCCTTCGCGCTGCCCGACGAACAGGCCACGCCCGAACATGTCGCCGCCGAGAAGGACGAGCTGCGCGCCGTGCTGGAGGCGTTGGCCGAGCTGCCCGAGCGCACCCGCGTCGCCGTGCGCATGAACCGCATCGAGGGCCGCAAGCTGCGGGACGTCGCCGATCATCTCGACCTGTCGGTGACGCGCACCTTCAATCTCATCGTCGAAGGCATCGCCCATTGCGATCGCTGGCGGGCCGGAGCTGTGAAGAAGAAGTGAGCCGTCGGGGAAAAATCGGCCTCCTCATATCGTCAACCTCTCATGGATAGTTCCGACCCGCAGGTTCCGCCGGCCGAGCGCGCACGCGCGGAGGCTGCGGCCTGGCTGGTGCTGCTCGATGACGATCCCGACGACGCAGGGCGGCTGACCGAGTTCCGCGCCTGGCTGGACGCAGATCCGGCGCACGCCGCCGCCTGGCAGGGGATGTCGCGCACGGGCGAGCTGCTGGCCCGCGCCCATGGTGTGGGCAGGGCAGCGGAGGCGGAGGCCGCCGATATCCGTCCACCCTGGAGATTCTCACGCCCGATCCGGCAATGGGCAGCGGTCGGCCTGGTGGCTGCCGCCCTGGCGCTCTTCCTCGCGCCGGCAGTCCTCCTGCGACTCGAGGCCGACCATGCCACCGGTACCGCGCAGATCGAAGCGCTGCAGCTCGCCGATGGCAGCGCTGTGCGTCTCGGACCCGACAGCGCACTGAAGCTCGACTTCTCGAACGATGAGCGCCGCGTGACGCTGCTCGCGGGCCAGGCCTTGTTCGACGTGACCCACGATCCGCGGCGGCCCTTCCGCGTCGTTACCCCCGACGCCACCACGACCGTACTGGGAACGCGTTTCGACGTCGCATTACTCGGCGGCGGCACGTCGGTCGCGGTCGTGCGAGGACATGTGCAGGTCGATGCCAGATCGGGCGGAGTATCCTTCGACTTGCTGGCGGGCGACTGGGCGCGCGTCGGCGGCGATGCAAAAGCAGAGCAGGGGAGCGACCCCGGGGGCCATCTGATCTTCGGCCAGGATGGCCGCTTGGCGGTGCGCAATCGTCCGGTGGCCGAAGTGGTGGAGCGCCTGCGTCCCTGGTTCGCGGGTCGCATCGTCTTTGCCGATGGAGAAGTTGGCCGCCAGCCGGTCACCGGCGTATTCGACCTCGCCGATCCGGCCGGCGCGCTCGAGGCCCTGGTCGGGCCGCAAGGCGGCCGCGTGATGCAGATCACGCCCTGGCTGCTCGTCGTCTCCAAGGGCTGAACGGGCATCGTCTGACTTTCGGGAGAAAATCGACGCCGCTCGTCTCGTCATTCTCCAGAGATCGAATGCGTCTGAGACGCACTTGCGATCTATGTCGGGGAGAGTGACGTGAGGATTGGAGTGTGTGCCGCACTACGCGCGGCGCGTCGTCGTCGGATGGAAGCGATCGCTTTTCTGATGGCCGGGGCGGCCGGGCTGGCTACAGCCGTCCCGCCTGCGGTGGCGCAGCCGACCACCACACAGGCAACGACCACACAGGCAGCGCGGAATTTCGACATCCCAGCGCAGCCGCTCACGGAGGCGCTGGTGCAATTCGGGCAGCAGTCGGGCTTGCAGGTCGCGGCCGACGGCGCCTTGGCGGCATCCATGCGCAGCGTCGCTATCCGCGGCAGTTTCACGCCGACGGAAGCCCTGACGCGCCTGCTGGCCGGCACGGGCCTGACCTTCCAGTACACCGGCGCCGCCACGATCCAGGTACGCGGTCTCGGCGACAGCAGCTCGGGCGTGCTGCAGCTCGATCCGGTACAGGTGCAGGGCTATTCCGTTCCGTCGCAGGCGCTGGTCGACAACGTCCCGCCGCCCTATGCCGGCGGCCAGGTGGCAACTGGCGGGCAACTCGGCCTGCTGGGCAATCGCGGCGTGATGGACACACCCTTCAACCAGTCGAACTACACGGCGAAGAAGGCGCAAGACCAGCAGGCCACGACGGTTCGCGATGTGCTGATCGACGATCCGTCTGTGCGAAGCTACGTCCCCAGCGGTTCCGCCGGCGTCGATCTGATGAGGATCCGCGGATTCGCTGCGGCCGCGGCTGGCGCAACGGCTTATGGCGGGCTGTATGGGATGATGCCGTGGGCATCGACGATGGCGGAGCTCGCCGAGCGCATCGAGGTGCTGAAGGGGCCGAGCGCCATGCTGAACGGGATGGCGCCGCAAGGCAATATCGGCGGCACGATCAACGTCGTTCCCAAGCGTGCGCCGGATGAGCCCCTGACGCAGATCACGACCAACTACATCTCTTCCGGGCAGGTCGGCGGTCACGTCGACGTCGCGCGGCGGTTCGGGAACGACAAGCAGTTCGGCGCGAGGTTCAACGGAGTCTACAGGGCCGGCCAGACGGAATACGAGCAGAACACCGATCAGCGCGCGCTGGGCGTGCTGGGCCTCGACTTTCGCGGCGAACGCGTGCGGCTGTCGGTCGATCTTGGCTACCAGCAGCAGTATATCGGCGGCCTGTTCTCCTATCTGGGGCTCGCGAACAACGTTCCATTGCCGTGGGCGCCCAACGCCCGGACCAATCAGGGCCAGGCCTGGTACGATCAAAACCGCACGGACCTGTTCGGCGTGCTGCGCAGCGAACTGGACCTGACCGATCGCATCACGGCCTATGTCGCGTTCGGTGCGCACGACTTCAGAACGACTGGGCTCTATGCGCCGAGCGTCATCATCACCAACATCAACGGGAATGCGACGTCCAATGCGCCCTTCAATTTGAACGGGTACACGACATACGCGACGGCGGAGGCCGGATTGCGCGCCTTTGTCGACACCGGGCCGATCGGCCACGAACTCGCGGCCACTGCAACGACGCTGAGCAGCGACAACGGCAGTGCGACGGTCTCGGGGACGGCATTCGCCACGAACATCTACGAGCCGACCGCGATTGCGCGACAGAACATTGCGACGCCGGCTGCGAACAAGACGTCCAGCCAGGAGCTGTCGAGTTTTGGTTTTGCGGATACGCTTTCGGCCGCCGAGAAACGCATCCAGCTCACGGCAGGCGTGCGGCTGCAGCGCGTGCAGGCCGCCAACTACAACGGCACGACCGGTTTGCAGACCTCGAACTACGATCAGAGTGTCGCCAGCCCGTCCGTGGCGCTTCTGTTCAAGCCCTGGCAGAACGTGTCGGTCTATGCGAACTGGATCCAGGGGCTGCAGCAGGGGACAATCGTCAGTAGCCTGTATGCCAATGCCGGCGAGGTGCTCCCTCCCTATGTGACGACGCAGTACGAGGCCGGCGTGAAAGCCGACTGGGGCAAGGTCACGACGACCTTGAGCCTGTTCCAGATTTCCCAGCCCAACACGATCGTCAACGTCGCCAGCAATACGCTCTCGCTGGACGGTGAGCAGCGCAACCAGGGCCTCGAATTCAACGTCTTCGGTGAACCCACGGAAGGTGTCCGCCTATTGGGCGGCGTGATGTTCCTCAACCCCGTTCTGGCCAGGACCCAGGGCGGTACGACCGATGGCTGGATTGCGCCCTTCACGCCGCAGCTCAATCTCAACCTGTACGGTGAATGGGACTTGCCCTTCCTGGAGGGGCTGACGCTGAACGGCCGCGTGGTTTACACGAGCTCGCAGTACGTCGACACGACCTGGCCTCGTCGCAGCCTCCCGGAATGGACGAGGTTCGATCTCGGGGCGCGCTATGCCTTCGAGAATCCGGGTGCCAAGGGACGGCTCGTCGTCGCACGCTTCAACGTCGAGAACGTGCTCGACACGAGCTATTGGGCGGGAGGGGGTAGTGTCACTACCCTGAGTCTCGGCGCACCGCGGACGTTCCGCTTGTCGCTCACGGCGGATTTCTGACGGGCGTTGCACGGTGCGTCCGCTTCCAGCAATAGCCGATACGAAGCATTCGCAAATCACGACGTTCCGGTTGGCCCTGACGACGGAGTTTTGATCGCCGGCTGCCGCGTCACCACAGCTGTATGGTCGCGGTATGTAGAAACGTTTTCATGTTGCAGCTTGGCGGAGCGCTGTACGGTCTCCCCAATGCGCTACATCCAACCCGACGAACTCGAACCGCTGGCCACCGGCGCCTGGATCCTGGGGGCCGGTGGCGGCGGCAACCCCTATCTTTCCTGGCTCAACCTGCGCCGGCTCTACGACGACGGCTTACGCGTATCGTTGATGGATCCCATGGATCTGGACGACGACGACAACGTCGCCATGGTCGCCGGCATTGGCGCGCCGCTGGTCGGCCAGGAAAGGCTGTCGGATCCGCGTTTCGCCGCCAAGCCGCTGCTCACCATGGAACGTTATCTGCGGTGCCGGTTCCCGTCGCTTGCCGCCAGCCTTCCAGCCCGGCTGCGGCGCGCAAAAAATTATAGTTATCGTCAAGCACTTAAGTACGTTTTAGTCATTCAAGACGCTTGAAAGGGTGCAGGCGGGTCGACGTCGATCCGTATTGCGGGAGAGAGGCGGCCCTCGTATCTAAGGCTTTGATCCGGTTCGACAACGATAACAATTGCTCCGCATGAGTTCCGACTCCCGTCCGGCGCTGTCCGTCGTGGTGCCCTGCTACAACGAGCAGGAGGTTCTGCCCGAATTCCTTCGTCGGACCGGCGCTGTGCTGGATGCGATGGACGGTACTGGCGAGATCGTGCTGGTCGATGACGGTTCGCGGGATCGCACCTGGGAGGTGATGGCCGAGGCGGCGGCGCGCGACCCGCGCATCGTGGCGGTACGGCTGATGCGCAATCACGGTCATCAGCTGGCGCTTACCGCCGGCCTCAGCATCTGCCGCGGCGAGCGCACCCTGATCATCGACGCCGACCTGCAGGACCCGCCCGAGCTCCTGCCAGACATGATGGCTCTCATGGACCAGGGGGCCGACGTCGTCTACGGCCAACGCCGCCAGCGCGATGGCGAGAGCCTGTTCAAGCGCGCCAGCGCAGCCGCCTTCTACCGGCTGATCGGCCGCATGACCGACATCGACATTCCAACCGATACGGGCGATTTCCGGCTGATCACGCGCCGCGTGCTCGATCTGCTGATCGCCATGCCCGAGCGGCACCGTTTCATCCGCGGCATGGTGGCGTGGATCGGCGGCCGGCAGGTACCGCTGGTCTACGATCGCATGGCGCGGGCCGCTGGCGAGAGCAAATACCCGCTGTCGAAGATGATCCGCTTCGCGGTCGACGCCATCACGGCCTTCTCCGTGGTGCCGCTGATGGCATCCATGACGATCGGCTGGGTGATGGCGGTGGTCGGCTTCGGCTTTTTCGTCTATTCGATCGTCGGTTGGCTGTTCGGTCATCCGCGGCCCGGCTGGACGTCGCTGATGGCTGCGGTCGGGCTCCTGGGTGGCATGCAGTTCCTGATGCTGGGCATCATCGGCGCCTATCTCGGCCGGCTCTACGACCAGAGCAAGGGCCGGCCGCTATTCATGATCCGCGACATCGTCGGACGGGACCGATGACTGAGGCGGAATTCGACCGGCACGCCGCATCCTACGACGGTGGCCTCGACAATCCTGTCAAGCGCATGATGGGGAACTCTGCCGACCAGTTCATCGCCGTCAAGGCGCGCTGGCTCCTGCGCCGTGAGCCGGCGCTGAAGCAGGGCCGGCTGGCGCTGCTCGACTATGGCTGCGGTGCAGGGGACCTGATGCGTGTGCTGGCCGGCCTTGGCGCGCGGGCTACCTTCACGGGTTGTGACGTATCGGGTGGCATGCTGACCGAGGCCGCCAAGCGTTGGCCGGCCGCCGCCGGGCCGGCACCGATGCTCGCGCTTCAGAACGGCGCGTGCACGCCCTTCGCCGCCGGGCAGTTCGACGTCGTGACCATCAGCGCCGTGCTGCATCACGTGCCGCCCGATGCGCGCGCAGCTGTCTATCGCGAACTCGGTCGCGTGTTGAAGCCTGGTGGCCGCCTCTATGTCTTCGAGCACAATCCGCGCAATCCACTGGTCCGCTACGTCATCGCAAGAACGCCGATCGACGCCAATGCCATCCTGCTCGACGCGCGCGAGGTGCGGCACGGGCTGCTCGATGCGGCCCGCTACGAACTCGATACCGACTACCTGATGTTCATGCCACCTGGCCTTGCCGTGCTGCGCGGCATCGACCGCGTGCTGGCATGGCTGCCGTTCGGGGCACAGTACGTCGTGGCGGCCCGCAAGCCGTCGCCCCTGCAGTCCTGAGCATCGGCGTGGAGCACGGCATGGGCGACCGCACGGCCGCTCCCAGCGCTTGGCACCTGTTGCTCGTCTTCGCGCTGTCGCTCGCGACGCTGTGCGGCCTGATCGCCTGGCTGCAGAACGTGCACATCATCACTGCCAACGGGATGTACAAGAGCATCCAGGCTGAGCCCTGGATCAGCGATCCGGCAGGGGCGCGGCTGGATCCGTCGAACTACTTGTACTTCCCCCTCTACGGTGCGCTGTGCCGCCTGCTCGACGGGTTGGCCATCGATCGCGGTGTGCCGTGGCGCCAGTTCGCCTGGATCAACGCCTTCTTTGCGAGCCTGGCCAACACGATTGTCTTCGCCTTTATCCATCGTTCGTCCGGCAGTGCGCGCGCCGCCGCCTGTGCTGCGCTGTTCCACGGCGGCTGCGGCTTCGTGTTGCTGCTGTCCGTGATCAGTGAGGACATCATGCCGGGCTACACGATCGTGCTCGGCGCGATGGCGCTCGCCGGCCTGTGGTTCGACCGGCCGACCGTGGCGCGCGTGGCAGCCGTCGGCGCCGTCTTCACGCTGGGCTGGCTGCTGGAATGGCGGCTGATGTTCCCGACCCTGCCGGCGCTGGTCGCGGCGCTCGCGATCGCACCGGGACGCTGGAGGCGACGGGCAGGACTGATTGCCGTGTTGTTGGTCTCGGTCGTCGCGGTTTCCGGCATCGTCCAGCTCTCCTGGGAAGGCCACAACGGCGCCGTAGGCCTCCACGACATCCTGTGGACCGGCAAGGGCGTTGCCACCGGCTGGGCGGGCCTGTCCTGGGGCAAGGCCTGGAACATGCTGTCGGGCGTCGGCAACTATTTCCTGTTGATGGGCGGCTATGTCGATCCGCTTTCGGCGCGTCATGCCGCCGGCCGGCTGCTCGTCTCGGTCGCCCTCCAGCTCGCCATCCTGCTGGCGGCGACCGTCGTCCTGTGGCCGCGGCGCGGCGAGCCGTTGTTGCGTGCGATCGCCGTGGTGTTCCTGGGCACGCTGGGAGCAGGGCAGGTGCTCAACTTCTACTCCCAGCCGCACGACCCCCAAATGCAGATCAACGTCATGTCCTGGCTGGCCGTGGCATGGGGGCTGCTGGCATCGGTCGTGATCGTTCGCTGGCGCGGCGGTGCGGCGCTGTTCGCCGTGCTGTCGATCGCGCCGCTGGCATGGAATATCGGCGAGCTCGCGCGCTTCAGGGGCGGCGACGCGATGGCGCTGAAGGCCACGGCAGATCTCGAACAACGCTTCCCGCCGGAATCGACGGTGTTCGTCTACTGGGGCTTCGAGCCTATCACGATGTGGCAGTACGCGCTGTGGAGCCGTACCTGGGACTGGGACGGCACCGTGACCATCGCGTCCGCGCCGTCGACCGACCCGAAGTTCAAGTGGATCGCCATCGATGCCGGCGCGATCCGTCATCCGGATTGGACGGCAGAGTACAATGCGGAAGTGCTGAAGCGCGATATCGACCAGGCGCTGGATCGCGGCTACCGCGTCGTGATCTCCGATGTCTGGAACTGGAGCGAAGCCGAACTTGCCGGCCAACTCGGCGCGCTTGCCGCGTCGGCGCGGGCGCCCGCCATCCATCGCATGTTGCACGACAACTACGAAGCCGAGCGCGTCTTCGAAGAGCCCATGGCAGGGATCTACTACGAGCTGCGGCGTCGACGGCATTGACGGCGCACGACCGTCTCCGTATATCGGCGGCGGGCCACGCTCCCCCACCGGAGTGCAGCTCTTCTGTAAGGGAGAGGTTTTGATGAAGCCGAACATGCGTCCGGCGCGTCCCGATTTTTCGTCGGGACCCTGCGCCAAGCGTCCGGGATGGACGCCCGAAGTTCTCAACGATGCCGCCGTCGGGCGGTCTCACCGATCCAAGCTGGGCAAGAAGAAGATCGCCGAGGTCCTCGACCGCACGCGCTCGCTGCTCGGGATTCCTGCGGAGTACCGCGTCGGCATCGTGCCAGCGTCGGACACGGGCGCCGTCGAGATGGCGCTGTGGTCGCTGCTCGGGGCACGCCCCGTCGACATGCTGGCATGGGAAAGCTTCGGTGAGGGCTGGGTCACCGACGTCGTGAAGCAGCTCAAGCTCAAGGACGCGCGTGTCCTGAAAGCGCCCTATGGGCAGATTCCCGATCTCGGGCAGGTCGACTGGACACACGACGTCGTCTTCACCTGGAACGGCACGACCTCGGGCGTGAAGGCGCCGAACGGCGACTGGATCGCGAGTGATCGGCAAGGTCTCGCGATCTGCGACGCCACATCGGCGGTTTTCGCCATGGACCTGCCTTGGGACAAGCTCGATGTCGTCACGTGGTCCTGGCAGAAGGTGATGGGCGGCGAGGGCGCACATGGCATGCTCGTGCTGTCGCCGCGCGCGATTGAGCGGCTGGAAAGCTACTCGCCGCCGTGGCCGCTGCCCAAGATCTTTCGCCTGACGTCTGGGGCCAAGTTCTCCGAAGCGATCTTCAAGGGCGACACGATCAACACGCCGTCGATGCTGTGCATCGAGGATGCGATCGACGGCCTGCGCTGGGGCGAGGGCATTGGTGGTCTGGCGGCGCTGAAAGCGCGCTCCGAAGCCAACCTCGCGGTGCTCGAGGCATTTGTGGCGGAGCGTGCCTGGATCGCCTTTCTCGCGGGCGACAAGGCCATCCGGTCGAACACCTCGGTATGCCTGAACATCGTCGCCCCCTGGTTCGCGGCGCTGGCGGCGGACAAGCAGGCGGCGGCCGCCAAGAAGATGGCCGATCTGCTCGAGAGCGAGAAGGCGGGCTACGACGTCGGGTCTTACCGCGATGCGCCGCCAGGCCTGCGAATCTGGTGCGGCGCCACGGTCGAGAAGAGCGATCTCGAGGCGCTGCTGCCCTGGCTCGACTGGGCCTACGGCGAGATCGAACGCGAGTTCGGCGCGAAAGCAGCCTGAGGAGTTCCGTCATCATGGTAAAACCAAAGGTGCTCATCTCCGATGAGCTTTCCCCGCGCGCCGTGGAGATCTTCTCCGAGCGCGGCTGCGACGTCGATTTCAGGCCGGGCCTGAAGCCCGCCGAGCTGCGCGCGATCGTCGGCAACTACGAGGGACTGGCGATCCGCTCGGCGACCAAGGTCACGGCCGAGGTCCTGGCCGAGGCCAAGAAGCTCAAGGTCGTCGGCCGCGCCGGCATCGGCGTCGACAACGTCGACATCAAGTCGGCGACGGCGCACGGCGTCGTCGTGATGAACACGCCGTTCGGCAACGCCATCACGACGGCCGAGCACGCCATCGCCCTGATGTTCGCCGTGGCGCGCCAAATCCCCGAAGCCAATGCCTCCACGCAGGCCGGCAAGTGGGAGAAGAACCGCTTCATGGGCACCGAGCTCAGCTTCAAGACGCTGGGCCTGATAGGCTGCGGCAACATCGGGTCGATCGTTGCCGAGCGCGCCATCGGCCTGAAGATGCGCGTGGTCGCCTATGATCCGTTCCTCTCCGACCAGCGTGCGCAGGAGCTCGGTGTCGAGAAGGCCACGCTTGACCAGGTCCTGGCCCGTGCCGACTTCATCACCGTGCACACGCCACTCACAGAGCAGACCCGGAACATCCTGAGCCGCGCCAACCTGATGAAGACCAAGAAGGGCGTGCGCATCATCAACTGCGCGCGCGGTGGGCTGGTCGACGAGCTCGCGGTGCGCGACCTGCTGGTCTCCGGCCACATCGCCGGCGCAGGCTTCGACGTCTTCACCGAGGAGCCGGCCAAGACCAACGTCCTGTTCGGCGCCCCCAACCTCGTCAGCACGCCGCATCTCGGCGCCTCGACGATCGAAGCGCAGGAGAACGTGGCGCTGCAGGTCGCTGAGCAGATGGCGGACTACCTGCTGACGGGTGCCATCGTGAACTCGCTCAACATGCCGAACGTGACGGCCGAGGAGGCACCGCGGCTGGCTCCCTATCTTGATCTGGCCGAGAAGCTCGGCTCCTTCGCCGGCCAGCTCACCGACAGCGAAATCAAGGCAGTATCGATCGAGTATGAGGGCGACGTCGCCGCGCTCAACGTCAAGCCGCTGAGCCAGGTCGCGCTGATGGGCGTGCTGCGCCCGCAGCTCGCTTCGGTAAACATGGTGAACGCGCCGGTGATCGCCCGCGAGCGCGCCATCGAGATGGCCGAGGTCAAGCACGAGCGGCCCAGCGACTACCATTCGATGATCCGCCTCACGGTGACGACGGAGACCTTCACGCGCTCGGTCACCGGCACGCTGTTCGGCGGCCGTCATCCGCGCATCGTCGACATCAAGGGCATCGAGATCGAGGCCGAGTTCGCCCCGCACATGCTCTACATAACCAACGACGACAAGCCGGGCTTCATCGGCCGGCTGGGCACGCTGCTCGGCGAGAGCAGGGTCAACATCGCGACGTTCCATCTCGGCCGCGACAAGCCGGGCGGTTCGGCGATCGCCCTGGTCCAGGTCGACCAGCCGATCTCGCCCGACCTGCTGAAGAAGATCGCCGCCCTTGAGGGCGTCGTGCAGGCCAAGGTGCTGAGCTTCTGACGTGCCGCGCCTTGCCGCGATCGGTCGAGTCGCGGCGGGCGTGGTCGTCGGGCCGGTCGCTGCCGGCGCGCTCATGGCGGCACTGAACCTGGCGCTGGCGCATGCCAGCGCGACCGAGGCATTGCTCATCCTCGAGTTAGTGGCCCTGGTGGGAATAGTCGCGGCCGTCATCGTCGGGATCCCGCTCTTTCTGCTGCTGCGGTGGCGTGCCTGGAATGGCTGGCGCAGCTACTTGTCGTGTGGCGCGTTGCTCGGCGCGGCGTTCTTCGGTCTGGCCACCCTCACCACGGAGGAGGGCGAACACCTGCCGCTGCTGCCGGCGCTTCTCTTTGCGCTGCCCGCGTTCGTCGGCTGCACGGCACTCGGCAGCATGACCTTCTGGTGGATCGTGCGGCCGGACAGGATGGGCCCGGGAAGCGCTCAGGGCGCGTAAGGACCTGACGGATTGACATCGAGGTCGACGACGTCGACGCAGGATTGCGATTGCCGATGGCTGGAACCCGAGTGCCATGAGCCGTCTCGAATCCGGACGTCACTCGCGCGGGACAAGAGCAGACATCGCCACTCGCCGCCGTGTGGGAGGCCGCTGTGGCTTTCGCCGGCGAACTGGAAGGTCAGTGCGGCCTCTTCCCCGTTCGTCTTGTGTCCCAGAATGATCGGGCAGAGTTCGCGTCGGTAGCCGCCATAGTGGCAGACGATCTGCTTTCGCTGCCTCATCGCCCGCTCGAACAGCCGGTAGGTGGCACTCGACGTCGTGTTGCGGATCATGTCGCAGCTCTGAAGCCGCCGGTGGAGGGCATGGGCTTGAATGTGAAAGCGACGGCCACCGCGGCGAGGCCGATGGCGAACGATCCCATGTAAAGCCAATGATAGCTGGCGTACGTGTCGTAGGCCCAGCCACCCGCCCAGGGACCGAATGCCATGCCGATGCTCGCCAGTGCCGAGATGGCACCGAACATGGTTCCCATGATGTGCGGGCCGAAATAGTCGCGCGCCAGGATGGCGTAGAGCGGCATCACGCCGCCGTAGGCCAGGCCGAACACCACCGACAGAGCATAGAACTCGCCGAGTTGCCCGACGAAGAGATAGGTGCCGGCAGCCACCGCCTGGACCATGAGGCCGACGACCAGCACGGGCTTGGCACCCAGCCGGTCGGCCAGCACGCCGAGCAGCAGGCGGCCGCCGAGGCCCGACACACCGGCCAGGCTGTAGACGCTGACCGCCGCCATCGCCGGAATGCCGCAGCCCATGGCGTAGGTCACCATGTGGAAGATCGGCCCGGAGTGCGCGGCGCAGCAGGCGAAGTGCGCCAGGGCTAGGGCGGCGAACTGCGGTGTGCAAAGCGCCTCCGCTGCGGTCAGGCGTGGCGCCTCGACCACGGTCGCAATGGCCCCTGCGGCACGGGGACGAGGCGCGGGCGGGTTCGGAACGAGCATGGGTGGTGGCCGCCGCACCAGCAGGGAAGCTGGGATCAGCAATAGCCAGGCGACGATGCCGATCACGAACATGGCTGGGCGCCAGTCGTAGGCGGTGATTAGCCAACGGGCGAAGGGTGCGATGGTGAGCGGCGCCACGCCCATGCCGGCGGAGACGAGGGCCACGGCGAGGCTGCGGTTGTTCTCGAACCAGGCTGATGCAACGGCCATCATCGGTGCATAGAAGGCGCCGGCCGCTGCGCCGATCAGAATGCCGAACAGGAGCTGGAATTCGACGAGGCTGTCCGCGCGGCTGGCGAGGACCAGCCCCAGCCCCAGCAGGACGCTGCCCGACATCACCACGACGCGGGGGCCGAAACGGTCGCTGAGCGCGCCCCAGGCGAAGGCGGCAAAGCCCATGACGATGAAGTCTATGGTCATCGCGGTCGAGATGCCGGTGAGAGACCATCCGGTGTCGAGTGAGACCGGCTGGAGGAAAACCGCCAGCGAGAACATCGAGCCCATGCTGACGCAGGTCATCAGCGCGCCCGACGCGACGATCACCCATCCGTAGGCGGGACCGCTTGCCCGTGTCATGCCCGTTTCCGTCCCTTCGGTGTCGTTCTTGACCGTGGATCGTAGTAGCATGACGGCTGTGAGCAAGGAGCGCATTGATGGCCCGCGTCAGCGAAATCGAGGAGGATGGCGGTGATCCGGTCCTGAAGCCTGTCTTCGACCGGCAGCGCGAACTGTTCGGCGGGCTGCTCAATCCCACGAAGGTCATGGCGCATTGCCCGCCGATCCTGCGCGCGGCGCAACTGCTCGGCCAGTCGATCGAGAAGTCCGGACAACTGCCCCAGGCGCTGCTGCCCCTGGTTTACGTGCGCGTGGCGACGATCAACGGCTGTCCGTTTTGAATTGACATCAACTCCGTCCGGGCGACGGAGCACCAAGGCGGAACGGAGAAGCTGGCCGAAGTGCTCGAGTGGCGCACCAGCAAGCTGTTCAGCCCCATGGAGCGGGCGGCACTGGAATACGCCGAGCGCATGACGACGACCGGTCAGAAGATCGACGATGCTTTCTTTGCGGAGCTGAAGAAGCATTTCACCGAGCCGCAGCTCGTCGAGCTGACGGCCGCCATCGCGATGGAGAACTTCCGCAGCAAGTTCAATCCTGCGCTGGCAGTTGAGGCGCAAGGCTTCTGCATAGTTCCGAAACGATAGGCGTCACTCCATCTCGACCCTCAGCTCACGCAGCTTCTTGCCCCAGAACGCGTGCTCATCGCGAACGTACTTCGCGAACTCGGCGCGGCTGCGTGGTGGCGGCAGGTCGAGGCCGTCCTTGGCGAGGGCGCCGGTGAACTTCGGATCCTTCATTGCCTCGGCTGCATCCTTGTAGAGCCGGTCCAGGATCGCATCGGGCGTCTTTGGCGGCGCGAACAGGCCATGCCAGCCCGTCACCGAGACATCGACCCCTTGCTCCTTGAGCGTCGGCACATTGGGCAGGGCGCTTACGCGTTTGTTGCCGGTTACGGCCAGTGCCTTGAGCCGGCCGGCCTTGATCTGGCTGACCGCGGGAGGCAGCGAGGAGAAGTTCATGGTGATGACGCCGCTGATCACGTCCATCAGCGCCGGACCGGTGCCCTTGTAGGGCACGTGCGTGATCTTGATTCCAGCGGCGTCGGTGAACAGCGCGCCCGCCAGATGGTTGTTGCCGCCGACTCCGGACGACGAAAAGGTAAGTTTATCCGGCTCCTTCTTCGCAAGAGCGATCAGCTCCTGCACGTTGCTGACCGGGACGCTGGGATTGACCGCCAGCACGTATTGATAGTCGGTGGTCTGGATGATCGGCACCAGGCCGGAGAGCGTGTCGATCGAGGTCTTGAGGATGTGCGGGTTGGTCACGACGTTGGTGCCGACGGCATAGAAGATCGTGTAGCCGTCCGGCTTGGCGTTGGATACGAAGCGGGCGCCGATCGCGCCGGCGGCACCGCCCTTGTTATCGACGATGACGTTCTGCCCGAGCAGCGGCGTCATCAGCATCGCGAGCTCTCGTGCCACGATGTCGGCGCCACCGCCGGCGGCGTAGCCCACCACGAAGGTGACGGGCTGCGCCGGCCAGGTCTGCGCCCGCGCCGCCGCAGGCAGGAGCAGGGCGGTCGACCCGGCCGCAAGCAGTTGGCGGCGGGCAAGGGCGGTCATGGGAGTCCTCCTAGTCAGTTCTTCCCGCCAACGTAGCGCCCGGCGCCGTCGCCCGCCAGCTTGCCGAGCACGGCACCGGAGACGAGGCCGGTGCCGCCGGGATAATTGTGATAGAAGAGCCCGCCGACGAGTTCGCCCGCCGCGAACAGTCCGGGGATCGGCTGGCCATCGGTGCTTTCCACTTCACCCTGTGTGCTGATCTTGAGACCGCCGAAGGTGAAGGTCAGCCCGCAGGTCACGGCATAGGCCTCGAACGGCGCCTGGTCGATCGTGTTGGCCCAGTTGCTCTTGGGCACTGCCAGGCCGCGCGTGCCGCGGCCGTCCTTGACAGCGGGGTTGAACGGCACCTCGGTCATGACAGCTTCGTTCCACTCCTTGATGGTCCTGAGGAACTGCTGCGGGTCGACGCCCTCGAGCTTCCCGGCCAAGTCCTCGATCGTGTCGGCGCGTACCTTGGTCATGCGCTTGATACGGTATTCGTCACGCAGCTTGTCGAGCACCTTGGCATCGAAGACCTGCCAAGCGAACTGTTGCGGCTGGGCGAGGATTACCGCGCCGTACTTGGCGTAGGTGTAGTTGCGGAAGTCGGCACCCTCGTCGACGAAGCGCAGGCCATTGGCATTCACCATGATGCCCAGCGGATAGGAGTGCTTCTGGAAGTTGTCGCCGACCTCGAGGTCGCCGAACGGCGGCGCGTTCATGTCCCAGCCGACAGCATGGCCGCCTGACCAGTGGCCCCACGGCATGGCGCCGATGGCCAGTGCCATGTTGATGCCGGCACCAGTGTTGAAACGCGTGCCGCGTACCTTGGCGAGATCCCAGGTCGGCCCGAGATAGCGCGTGCGCATCTCGGCGTTGCTTTCGAAGCCGCCGCAGGCCAGCACGACCGCCTTGGCGCCGATCCGCACCTTGCGGCCCTTGTGCCGGGCGATGACGCCGCGCACGACGCCGTCCTCCTCGATCAGCGACACGGCCGGAGTCTGGTAGTGGATCGGGATACCGGCCTTGATCGCGGCCTTGTGCTCGAGATCGACCAGACCAGGGCCGCCGCCCCAGGCCTCGACGGCCAGCCCGCCCCAGAATTTGTATTTGCCGTTCACCTTGAAGGCCTGGCGGCCGTAGGACGGCTGGAAGCGCACGCCCTTGCTGCGCATCCACTTCAGGGTCTCGAAGCTGCGGCCGATCAGGATATCGGTCAGTTCGGGATCGCAGCGGTAGTTCGTCACGCGGCCCATATCGTCGAGATACTGGTCGGCGGTGTAGCTGCCGAAGTCGACGTCCCGCTTTTCATCCTCGGTGAGATCGTAGAGCTGAACCAGATCGTCGACACCGTGGAAGACCACACGCATGGCGCCGGCCGTGTAGGTGCTGTTGCCGCCACGCTCTTCCTCGGGAGCAGCCTCGAGCATGGCGACCGAGGCGCCCGTCTCTCGCGCCGCTAGAGCCGCACAGGCTGCTGCGTTGCCCGCGCCCACAACCAGCACATCGACCTGAAAATCGTCCACGGCCAACTCCTCGATTTCGGCACCAGATTTGCGTTAGATTACTGTTATGGGTGATCGTTTCGACCGTCTAGGGGTCCGGCATGCCAATGTCGAGGCCCTGCTGCGCAGGCCAGGCATCGGCCACAACAACGGCCCGACCTTCGACATGTCGTGGGAGGCCTGGGTCTGGCGCCGCGCTGCGGCCAAGGCTTGGAAAGCGCCCAAACCCGAAGTCGCGGCAATGCGCCTGAAGCGTGCCGAGCGGCTGGGGATCACCTACAAGGAGCTTACCGCAGCGATCATGGACACCGGTGCCCACCTCGGAGCGGCTGTCCTGCCGCTGTCGCTGGCGGCGCGTGTGCGCCGCGACCCCGAGCGGGAGATCGTCGTCGAGCCACGCAACTCTGTCGCCGATTTGGTGGCGAAGTTCCGGGGCCGGCTGCTCATGCTGGGCGACATCGATGCTGTGCCGGCGATGTCCGAGGCCGAACGCGCGGATTTCCTGGCGATGCTCAACCGCGCCTTTGGTGGCAAGGTCGAGGCGATCGGCTGGGGTCACGACGGGCCGGCCATCCGCCGCATGCTCAGGGCCAACAACCTGCCGCACCAGGAAGCCTTCCTGGTCGGTGCCGGCATCGGCCATCAGTTGCTCGGTGAAGCGGCCGGCCTGCCGTTCGTCAAGGACATCGAGACCTGGTTCGCCCCCTAGAGCGACGGTCACCTCACCCGAAGGAGCGTTCGGACGAAAGGGGCAACCTGCATTGTCCGTGCAGGCCGTCGCGCGAGGCGCATCGCTGCGCGATGCTGCTCGGGACGAGGAGGTGGTGTTGCGGGATGGGTGTTGTATTGAGGTTCTCATGACCTCGTCCATCACTCCGCCGCTCAGGGGCATTCGCGTCGTCGAACTCACCCACACGATCCTGGGGCCGTCCTGCGGCATGATCCTCGCCGATCTCGGCGCCGAGGTGATCAAGGTCGAGCCGGTCGACGGCGATCGGACGCGTCGGCTGCGCGGCTTCGGCGCGGGCTTCTTCGGCTACTTCAACCGGAACAAGAAGAGCCTCGCGCTCGATGTCGACGCGCCCGAGGGCAGGGCGGCGCTGATCAAGCTCCTGCAGTCCGCTGACGTGCTGATCGAGAACTTCGCACCGGGCTCGATGAGCAAGCGTGGCCTCGGTCCGGAGCATCTGGAGAAGATCAATCCGCGGCTCGTCTACTGCTCGCTCAAGGGCTTCCTGAAAGGCCCCTACGAGAAGCGGCCGGCGCTCGACGAGGTCGTGCAGATGATGGGGGGCCTTGCCTACATGACCGGCCCCTCAGGGCGGCCGCTGCGCGCCGGCACCTCGGTCGTCGACATCGTGGGCGGCATGTTTGGCGCCTTCGCCACGGTGCTGGCGCTCAAGACGCGCGACAGCACGGGCAGGGGAGGGCTGGTCGAGAGCGCCCTGTTCGAGTCCGTGGTCTTCCTGATGGGGCAGCACCTCGCCATCACAGCGATCAACGGCGCGCCGCCGCCGCCGATGCCCGAGCGCGTCAGCTCGTGGGCGATCTACGAGATCTTCAACACGGCCGACGGCCAGCAGGTTTTCATCGGCATCACCAGCGACGGGCAGTGGAGGCGGTTCTGCGACTTCTTCGGTCAGCAGGACCTCGCCGGCGATCCTCGGCTGGCCACCAACAACCTGCGTATCGAGGCGCGGCCGTGGCTGGTGCCGAAGGTTGCGGAGATCTTCGAGCGTCAGACCAAGGACGAGCTCGAACGCCTCTGCCTGGAGGCCGACATCTCCTTTGCTCCGGTCGCGCGACCGCAAGACCTCTTCGATCATCCGCACCTGCTTGCCAACGGCTCGCTGGCGCCGACTACGCTGGCAGGTGGCGTGCGTACCCGCCTGCCACTCCTGCCGTTCCAGATGCTGGGCTGGCGGCCGCCGCTCGTCGCGGATCCACCGGAGATCGGTCAGCACAATGCCGAAGTCCTGGGGACGATCGGATATGCCGATGAAGCCGTCGCCAGGCTCAGGGCGGCGGGCTTGCTCGGCCCACATTAGGCTCATCAGCACGATACAGACGACACAAATTCACCATCCGACAATACGGCGAAGATACGGCAGGGTTGTACATCGATACTCGTTCGACGGGGCAATACCGCTCCTGCCGAGTATCGAGGGAACCTCCATGTTTCAGTTGGTCGGCGGCTTCCTGGCCCTTATCGCCGTTCTGTCCGTGCTGCTCGGCGCACCGTTCGTTGGTGCCATTTTCGCGCTACTCACGTTCGTGTGGGTGGTGGTCGCCGATCCTGATTTTGGACGCCCTCGGAGGAACGATGCCCGAACGGCCATCGTCCATGTCGGCCGCTTCGGACGCTGATCGGGCAAAGCCGATCTCCGGACGAGGATCAAGGCAGCCGCTGGGCTGCCTTTTTGTTTGGGCAGCGCTTCAGCCGGCTTCGGCCTGCGCCCGCTGAGCCTCGATGGCGAGCGGTCCCAGCCCATCCTGGCAGGCGGCGCGGTCGCCCGCCTTGGCGGCACGCTCCAGCATTGCGGCCGCCGCGCTGAGCTCACGGGCGCCCACGGCCGCTGCGCTGCCTTTCAGTCGATGTGCGGCGGCGGCCAGCGCGGCGAGATCGCCGGACGTCATCGCCTGCTCGATGTCGCGCCGCGACTCGGAGACGGACTCGCTGAATTTGCGCAGCAGATCGCGCTGTGCCGCCCTGTCGTCCTGCAGCCAGAGCTCTAGCACGGCCGGGTCGATGGCGGGCGTCCCAGCGTCGTCGCCACGCAGCCAGCGCTGCAGGGTCGCGCGCAGACGTGCCAAGCCGACCGGCTTGGCGAGATAGCCGTCCATGCCGGCGGCGCGGCAGCGCTCATCCTCGCCGGCCATGGCATTGGCGGTCACCGCGACGATGGGTGTGCGTGGTCGTCCGTCCGCCGCCTCGAGACGACGGATCTCGGCTGTCATCTCGAAGCCGTCCATCCGCGGCATGTGCAGGTCCGCGAAAACGATGGCGTAGCGTCCGCCGCTCCAGGCCCGCAGGCCGTCGCGGCCATCGGCTGCCGAATCGGCGCCAACGCCGAGCACCTGGAGTTGGCGCACCAGCACTTCGCGGTTGATCGGATGATCGTCGACCACCAGCACGCTGTTGCCGGCGAGATGGGCGGACACAAGGGCGGTGGTGCTCGCGGTGTCGGCGGCCGGCAGGTCGGCCATCGGGAAAGCAGACGGCGCGGCGGCCAGGTCGAGCATCACGGTGAAGGTCGATCCGGCGCCGGTAGCGCTTTCGACCTTAACGTCGCCGCCCATGAGCTGGGCGAGGCGCCGCACGATCGAGAGCCCGAGTCCCGTGCCGCCGTACCGGCGGGTCGTCGAGCTGTCGGCCTGGGAGAAGGGACGGAACAGACGGGCCTGCTCAGCATTGCTGATGCCGATGCCGGTGTCGCTTACCGCCAGCACGACGCGGGCGCGACCATCGCCGGTCGACTCGGTGCGGGCCCGGATCATGGCGCCGCCTCGCTCGGTGAATTTCAGCGCGTTGCCCAGCAGGTTGAACAGGATCTGACGCACGCGCGTGGGATCGCCTAGCAAGACGTCGGTCGAGCCCGGCGCCACTGCGGCGACCAGTGACAGGCCGCGACCCTCGGCCTGTGGCCGCAGCGTGGCCACGACGCCTTCGACCAAGCCGGTCAGCGAGAAGGTCGTCTCTTCCAGTGCCAGCGCACCGGCCTCGATCTTGGAGAAGTCGAGCACGTCATCGATGATGTGCAACAGAGCCTGCGCTGATTCCCGCATCGTCGCCACTGTGCGCGCCTGCCCCTCCGGCAGCCCCTCGGCTTCCAACACCTCCATCATGCCGAGCACGCCATTCATGGGCGTCCTGATCTCGTGGCTCATGGTGGCAAGGAAGGTCGACTTGGCCTGGTTGGCAGCCTCGGCCTCCTCACGCGACCGTTCTGCAGCAGCCAGCGCCTGCTCGAGCTCGCGCTGGCGGCGGCGCTCCTCAGACACATCGCTTACCAGCAACACGGCGCGGCGGTCCGTGGCATAGCGCAGCGACACGCGTGCCCACTTCTTCGTACCATAGGGAATCAGCGCCGGTCGCCCGGTGCGTAACGTATCGAGTTGACGGATGGCCCAGGCCTCGGCCGTCTCGCCGGGCGGTGCGATCAGGTGCCCGGCGTGGCGGACGGCGCTGTCGAGTGCGACACCAGGGGTCACGATCTCCGGCAGGTTCTGCATGAAGCGCCTGTAGGCTTCGTTGCACTGCACCAGCCGCTCATCGCTATCGAGGAAAGCAATGCCGTCGTCCAGGGCTTCCATGGCGAGCAGCAGGCGTTCGCGTGCATCGTCGGCCTCGTCGCGTGCGGCGAGGGCCTGGTGGCGGGCTCTTTCCAGGTCGGTGATATCGCGGAACATCACGAGCCGCCACCCGTTGGCGAGTACGGTGAGTCGGAAGTGCAGGCTGCGGCCGCTCCTCTCGATGAGCATCCAGCCATCGGTACCAGTCTCGAACAGCTGCTTGCGCGAAGCGACGAATGCAGCACGTTCAGCGGAACCTAGCGGGCCGAAATCGCCACGAGCGATCTGATGGTCCAGGATCGACCAGGCGTCGGGCAGCGTCTGCAGCGTGGCGCGATCGAAGCCGTGCAGCGTCATCATCGCGTCATTGAAGTAGAGCCAGTGGGCGTCGGCATCGTAGACCAGAAGGGCCTCAGGCATTTCGTCGAGCACGGTCTGCAGCGTGCTGCGGGAGCGTTCCAGCTCCTGCTCGCGCTGCTTCAGCTCGGTGATGTCGCGATAGGTCGCGAGCAGGCGGCCATCGGCCAGGCGATGAGACTTTATTTCCAGTGTGAGCCCGTTGCGGCCGGATCGAACGAACGGTGAGCCATCGCCTTGCGTGACGATGGTCATGCGCCGTGCGATCTCGGTCTCGAGGTCGTCGACTGGCCCGAAGTCCCCTCGGGCCACTTGGTAGCGGACGACATCGTCCAGCCGGGATTGCGCGCCGACCGCCGCGGCGTCCAGATCGAGCAGGCGTGAAAACGCGGCGTTGTGGAACAGTAGCGCGCCGTCCGCCGCATAGAGCACCGCGCCGTCACCGATATTGTCGAGGACCGAGCGCATGGTGGCCTGGCTGCGCTCGCGCTCCACCTGGGCTGCCCTGAGTCGGTTCTCCTGCTCGACGATATCGGTGACGTCGCGGTGCACCGTCAGAACGCGGCCTCCGGGAAGGGGCCGATAGGTAACCTCTACGATGCGACCGGTGATCGTACGACGTCGCTCTGCCGGCTGGCCGGGCAGGTTGAACCGGTCGGCGCGGCTGTCGATCCATCCCTCCAGGCCGCCGGGCAACTCGTCCAGTGACCCATAGTCGCCACGAACGGCGCGATAGCGGACGATGTCCCGGAAGGTCGGCAGCGTCTTCAGCAGCTCGTCCGACATGTCGTGCAGTCGGGCCATCGCCTTGTTCTGGTAGAGCCAACGGCCATCCCCTTCATAGAGCAATGCGCCGTCGCTCATGTTGTCGAGCACGGTACGCATGGTCTCCTCGGCGAACGCCACATCAAGATGGGCGGCATCGAGACTCTGCGACAGGTCGCTGGCGGCGAGATCCCGGGCGATCTCCTGACGAACACGGCGCCGCTCCATGTGGGCGAACAGGCTGATGATCGCCACGAAACCCAGCATGATCGCCGCCAGGCCGATCGCGTGGCGACCACCGTCGGCAAGGACCAGCGCAGCGACCATCGGCAGGACGAGCGCGGCGGCGGAGAGCGTGAAGGTGCGTCCATCGAGCGGACGCGACGGGGTGCCGAACACGATCAGGCAGACCGCCATTGCCCACAGGGTCCGTTCCTCCTCGGCTGGGATGGTGGCAAAGAAGCCTGCCATCAGTCCATTGGCGAACGAGGTGGGCACGGCGGTTGCGGCATAGAGCCAGCGCCAACCTGAGAGACTCACCGCTTCCGGATTGCGACGGTAGGTGACTTGGACACGCCAGGATCCCCAGACCGACACGAGATAGATTCCGGCCGGCACAAGGAACATCCATAGCGGCGCCAGGCCGGCGTAGAGCGCCGCCGCCGCGGCGGCGAAGATCGGCAATGCCAGCAACTTGGGAAGCGCCGGGATTTCCACGAGCCTGCGGGTGACGACCTGCTCAATGCGCCTCGGCTCGATGCCGACGATGTCCAGTTGGGCCATTGCAGCATGTTGAGAGAAGGACGTATCGACGATGTGTTGCGCGCCTCGGGCTTTGTATCGTGTGTGTCGCGTGGCACGGTACGCCCTTGTGCTAAGGTGTCAGCCAGGGGGGAGACCATTGGACAAGCGACAACATATCGTCGTGGTCGAAGACGAGCCGGCCCAGCGCCAGCTACTGCTTGAATATCTTGGCAGGCAGGGTTTTCAGGTGACCGGCTTCGAATCGGGGACCGGCCTGCGCCGACTGGTCGAGCGCGAGATGCCGGCGTTGATTCTGCTGGATGTCGGACTGCCCGGCGAGGACGGCTTCGCGATCGCGCGCTGGCTGCGTGAGCGGAGCGGTCGAGTCTGCATCATCATGGTGACCGCGGCCACCGACACGGTCGATCGCGTGGTCGGCCTCGAGACCGGCGCCGACGACTACATCGCCAAGCCGTTCGATCCGCGCGAGCTTCTGGCGCGCATCCGCAGCGTGCTGCGCCGAGCCCAGGGGGCAGTGGTGCCGACCGCGGGGCCACGAGTGCGCATGGGACGGCGGATTCTCGACCTCGAGAAGCGGATGTTGGTAGATGCCGACGGCAACGAGGAGACACTGTCGGCCAGCGAGTTCGACCTGTTGAAGGTGTTCGCCGAGAACCCCAACCGGCCGCTGGCGCGAGACTGGCTGCTGGAGACGATCGGCCATCGCGAAATGGAGGTGTTCGACCGTGCGATGGACCTGCGCATCACGCGCATCCGCCGCAAGGTCGAGAAGGATCCCGCCCACCCCGAAGCCATCCGCACCGTACGCGGCGTGGGCTACATGTTCGTTCCACCGAAGGACTGATGCGTCGTCAGTCGTTCAGCGGCTCCGGCGGCCCGGCCAGGCCGAGTGGCGGCGCACTGGGATCTGGTTGCCAGGAGAGGTCCGTCTCGATGGTGCAGCGGGCGTCGGCGGGCAACAGCATCGGTTTGTCGAAGCTATGCGCGACGGTGATGCCCGAATTCCTGTCGATCCGGATATGGCCGATCGCCTTTTCCTCCACCGGCGATGTGCCGTCCTCGAAGAAAGCCCTGAAAATCGCCTGATAGTGCAGGGTTCCCGACGTCGGGGGACCTGCCAGGGTGAAGACGAGGCCGGTCAGGCGCGGAGTGCTGGTGGATGCCTGTCCCCATGATCGGGGCAGCTCGCTGATGGACCGCCAAGCTGGCGCCTGGAGCACGATGAAGGTTGTGCCGGGCATGGAGGCGCGCGAGGCATCGAAAGGATTGGACGGATCGTGATCGGCAATCGCCGATCCTAGCTCGCGCCACTGCGGATTTTGCAGCAGGAAGGTGCGAGCAGCATTGTATGGACCACTTTGCTCGGCATTGTCCATGATCACGGTCCCGGAAGGACGTATCAGCCTTGCCGCCATCAGCAGATCGAACAAGGCAAACTCGTAGTCGTGGTTGCCGTCGATCAGCACGAGGTCCAACGGAATGCGCCGCTGATCGAGGTCGGCGAAGAAGCTCATCGAAGGGAGAGGCTGGAACGACACGTACTTTTGCAGATCCTGCGGCCAGCTGGCGATGATCGGGGGGCAGCGTTCACCGCCGAATGGGTCGGTCGTGTGAACGATGCCCCAGTTGTTCTCCCAGCATGCCCGCGCCATCACTTCGGTCGTGCCAGCCATGAGGGTGCCGATTTCCGCGATGTATGTCGGACGCAGGATGCGGATGAGGGAGAACAGCACGGCCCGCGAGTCATCGCTCATCAGCGAGCGGGGCGGGTAGTCCTTCAGGTAGGACACTGCCTCCTTGTAGAAGCGAGTGGACTGGAGATCGTCGATCGAAGTGGGAGGAGGCACCTTGGAGGCTGGGGCCAGCGGACGTACGGTGTCGGGATCATTCTTGCGAAAGAATAACATCGTTGCGTTTGTAGCCCCTCAGATGGCCGTCATTGCGGTGCTGTATAACGAAAGACACGCACTGTGGTTCCTTGACGACGTTGTTCTACATTTTAAGAACATTTCTCAGGCGCTCGAACTCCTGCCGTGAACGTATTTAGAACTTGTGTCAAAATACAAATAAGAACAAAGGCTTATTTATCCACTTGCCGGAGGGAACAAAATAAGTACATTGGCGTCACCCACAAGGGACTTATCCGCGTTGCCGCTCCCGGCATCGGCATGGGAGAACAGGAGCCTGCCAATGTCTGCAGTTCTGAAGGTAGTCGAGAAGGACGGCATGGAGAACAAGAACAAGGCGCTTGATGCTGCTCTGGCCCAGATCGAACGGGCGTTCGGCAAGGGGTCCATCATGAAGCTGGGCCAGCGCGAGGCGCTGGAGATCGAGGCGATCTCGACCGGCTCACTGGGGCTCGATATCGCTCTCGGCATCGGCGGCCTCCCCAAAGGTCGCATCGTCGAGATCTATGGGCCGGAAAGCTCGGGCAAGACAACGCTGGCACTACATGTCGTGGCCGAAGCCCAGAAGAGAGGCGGCACCTGCGCTTTCGTCGATGCTGAGCATGCGCTCGATCCAGGCTATGCCAGGAAGCTCGGCGTGGACATCGACAACCTGCTGATTTCCCAGCCGGACGCTGGTGAGCAGGCGCTCGAAATCGCCGACACGCTGGTCCGTTCCGGCGCCATCGACGTGCTCGTGATCGACTCGGTGGCGGCCCTGGTGCCCAAGGCCGAACTCGAAGGCGAGATGGGTGATGCGCTGCCAGGCCTGCAGGCCCGCTTGATGAGCCAGGCGCTACGCAAGCTCACTGCCTCGATCTCCAAGTCGAACACGCTGGTGATTTTCATCAACCAGATCCGCATGAAGATCGGTGTCATGTTCGGCAGCCCTGAGACCACGACGGGTGGCAACGCGCTCAAATTCTATGCCTCGGTCCGTCTCGACATCCGCCGCATCGGCGCGCTCAAGGACCGTGATGAGGTGATCGGCAACGCCACGCGCGTGAAGGTAGTGAAGAACAAGGTCGCACCGCCGTTCAAGGTTGTTGAGTTCGACATCATGTACGGCGAGGGCGTGAGCAAGACCGGCGAGTTGATCGATCTCGGCGAGAAGGCTGGAGTGGTCGAGAAGTCAGGCTCCTGGTTCTCCTACGACGGCCAGCGCATCGGGCAGGGCCGGGAGAACGCCAAGAACTATCTCAAGGAACATCCGGAAATGGCGCAGGCGATCGAGAACAAGGTTCGCGCCAATGCCGGCCTCCTCGCCGATGCCCTGATGGATGGCGGCAAGGAGGAAGACGACGAGGATTAGTCTTCATCGTCTGATTTGCCGACATTTCGACTCTTAGCGACGAGGATCCCCTGTCTCCTGTCGCCGGGGCGGTGCTGTACCCCCACGCGCAGCGCCGCCCCGATTTTATTCATCTGATGCTCAGCCGTTTCAGGAAACGCTGGACCCAGTCGGGGCCGGCTCGCTTCTGCCCATTCCGTGGGCGTCGGCGCGCCCAGTCCATCAGCAAGGCCAGCGGAAACCAGTCGTCGCCGTCATCCTGCAGGCCGCGCGCAGCCTGCGAGACCTTGGGTACGGCGACGGGTGTCACGCCCTCCTGGTCAGGCCCGGCGCACAGCTCGGCCGGGGAGGTGACCAGATACTCGCGGCAGACCAGCGGCCGTTCAGGATGGATGGAGCAGCTTTCCTCCTCAAGAAACGGACAGGCCACGCCAAGGGCGAAGTAGGCTACCGACAGCTCGCGGTCACTGCGGCCCGCGCGATCCTTGAGGCCGGCCGCCTCGATCCGGGCCTCCGCCTCGGCGAAACGCTTCTCGAGGGCCAAACGCCGGGCAGCCGGCAGCGCAGTCATGATTGTCATCAGGCGCTCGCCCTCGGTACGCGATACCGGCACCAGCTGTCGGCAGCAGGCGCCGCAGCCCTTGCGGCAGGAAATGAGCGGTCCGGAGGGGGGCAACCCGGCCTCGGCCGCGGCGACGACGGCGTTCACGAGACCTTGAAGGGCAGGTACGACCTCCGCTGCGGGCACGGGGTGGGAGGGGACGCTGATCGGATGGGTGATCCGCAGTGAGCCGACAGCGAGGCGGAGAGTGGCGGTAGAATGGGCCTTTGCGGCCATTTCCGGCGGTTCCCTGTTCTGGACGAGTGCCGAGCCCGCACGCTACAAGGCCGGCATGCAAAGCGTCAGCGACATCCGCCGTACCTTCCTAGAATACTTCGGCAAGAACGGCCACGAGATCGTGGCCTCGAGCCCGCTCGTGCCACGCAACGATCCCACGCTGATGTTTACCAACGCCGGCATGGTGCAGTTCAAGAACGTCTTCACCGGGCTGGAGCAGCGGCCCTACGTCCGTGCGACGACCGCCCAGAAATGCGTGCGAGCCGGCGGAAAGCACAACGACCTGGAGAATGTGGGCTACACCGCCCGCCATCACACCTTCTTCGAGATGCTCGGCAACTTCTCGTTCGGCGATTACTTCAAGGAGCGTGCGATCGAGCTGGCCTGGAACCTGATTACCAGGGAGTACGGGCTGTCGCCCGATCGCCTGCTGGTCACCGTGTTCAGCGAGGACGAGGAGGCGGCAGGCTACTGGCGCAAGATCGCAGGCCTCTCCGATCACCGGATCATCCGTATCCCGACCTCGGACAATTTCTGGGCGATGGGCGATACCGGGCCCTGCGGCCCTTGTTCAGAGATCTTCTTCGATCACGGCGATGGCATTCCGGGGGGGCCGCCGGGCAGTCCCGACCAGGACGGCGACCGGTTCATCGAGATCTGGAACCTGGTCTTCATGCAGTTCGAGCAGCAGACGCCGCAGACCCGCGTCCCCCTGCCCAAGCCGTCGATCGACACCGGCATGGGGCTGGAGCGCATCGCCGCCGTCCTGCAAGGTAAGCACAACAACTACGACATCGACCTCTTCCGCACCCTGATCGAAGGGGTTGCGCACGAAACCGGCGTCGATCCCGACGGACCGCAGGCGGCATCGCACAAGGTGATCGCTGACCATCTACGTACGACGGCCTTCCTGATCGCCGATGGCGTGCTGCCGTCCAACGAGGGTCGCGGCTATGTGCTGCGCCGCATCATGCGCCGTGCCATGCGGCATGCGCACCTTCTGGGTGCACAGGATCCGGTGATCTTCAAGCTCGTTCCCACTCTGGTGCATGAGATGGGCGACGCCTACCCTGAGCTAGGCCGCGCCCAGCCGCTGATCACCGAGACGCTCAAGCTCGAGGAAGGCCGCTTCAAGAAGACGCTCGGCACCGGCCTCAAGCTGCTCGACGACGAGACCCGCGGCCTCGGCAAAGGTGCGACGCTCAAGGGCGACGTCGCATTCAAGCTCTACGACACTTACGGCTTCCCACTGGACCTGACGCAGGACGTGCTGCGCAGCCGCGAGATCACCGTCGACGTCGACGGCTTCGAGAAGGCGATGGACGAGCAGCGCGCCAAGGCGCGCGCTGCCTGGGCCGGCTCGGGCGAGACGGCCGACCAGGCGATCTGGTTCGATGTCCGGCAGAAAGTCGGCGCCACCGAGTTCCTTGGCTATGACGCCGAGCACGCCGAAGGCCAGATCAAGGCGATCGTGATCGACGGCCGCGAGGTCGACGCTCTGAAGGCTGGGCAGACCGGCTGGATCATCGTCAACCAGACCCCATTCTATGCCGAGTCGGGCGGCCAGCTCGGCGATACCGGCCGTTTCCAAGGCGCCAATGGGGAAGCGGAGATCGCTGACGTCCAGAAGCGCGTTGGCGACTTGAGTGTTCACCATGCGACGGTGACAAAGGGCACCCTGAAGGTCGGTGACGACCTGGTGATGACCATTGACCCGGTCCGCCGCGCTCAGCTGCGCGCCCACCACTCGGCGACCCACCTGCTGCACGAGGCACTGCGCCGCCATCTCGGCAAGCACGTGACGCAGAAGGGCTCGCTGGTCGCGCCGGACCGACTGCGCTTCGACATCAGCCACACCAAGGCGATCTCACTCGAAGAGCTTCGTCGCATCGAGGACGAGGTCAACGATCGCATTCGCCGGAACTCGGCGGTCGAGACGCGCCTCATGACCCCGGAGGAGGCGATCGCAGCCGGCGCCATGGCGCTGTTCGGCGAGAAGTACGGCGACGAGGTGCGCGTGCTGTCGATGGGCGGTGCCGACGGCGAGACCTATTCGGTCGAGCTATGCGGCGGCACCCATGCGCTGCGTACCGGCGATATCGGCCTGTTCCGCATCGTCGGCGAGGGGGCGGTCTCGGCCGGCGTGCGCCGCATCGAGGCGGTGGCCGGCGCTGCGGCGGAAGACCATGTCCGGCGGCAGACCGAACTGCTGGCCGAGGCTGCCGGCATCCTCAAGGTGCGACCCGAGGACTTGCCGACGCGCCTGCAGGCCCTGGTCGACGGCCAGCGCAGGATAGAGCGCGAGCTGTCCGACGCGCGCAAGGCGCTGGCGCTGGCGGGTAGCGGCTCCGGCGGCGCGTCCGCAGCAGCCGAGGAAGTGCGGGACGTTGGCGGCGTGAAGATGATCGGCCGCGTGCTGCAGGGTGTGCCGGGCAAGGACCTCAAAGGCATGGCCGACGAGTTCAAGAAGAAGCTGGGGTCGGGCGTGGTGGCGCTGATCGGCGTCGAGGATGGCAAGGCATCGGCGGTGGTGGGCGTGACCGAAGATCTATCCAGGACTCTGAGCGCAGTCGAACTGGTGAAGGCTGGTGTCGCGGCGCTGGGCGGCAAGGGCGGCGGCGGCCGGCCCGACATGGCGCAGGGCGGCGGCCCCGATGCCGCGAAGGCGAGTGAAGCCCTGAAAGCCATCGAAGCCGCGCTGGCGGGTACCAAATGAGACCGGCGGCGATCCTCGCCATGGCGGCACTGACTCTCGGCGCATGCGCACCCAAGCAGTTCACGATGGACGGCAAGGACGCCGAACAGATGACCAAGGACGAGGCCCAGTGCCGGTCCCAGGTCCGCGCCATTGCAAACCGTGATCGCGACATCGAGGATCAGCGGCGTGCGGTCTTTGCCGGTGAGCGCGAGCGTTACGGGCAGCAGGACCTGTACATCACCATGGACAACCAGGGGTACAAGAACAACGTCGAACGGCTCACGGCGCGCTGCATGGAGGCACGCGGCTGGGCGCCCAAGAAGCAGGACGGGCTGAGCAGCTGGTGGAACCGCGTCTCCACCTTCAGCACTCCGTCGGGCAAATAGGACAGCAGCGTCTCGCCATCTCGAAGTCAGGGCCGCCGGTAGGCCCTGCTGACGGCGACTAGTCCTCGCGCTGCAAACTCGATCAGGACACCCAGCAGGACGAGCACCCAGGCGTTCACAGGCATGGCATAGTTGTGGCTGGGCAGCGCCGCCATGGCCTGGGCCAGGAACAGCAGGAAGAAGCCTATGCACACCGTCTCGATGGCCTGGCCCTGCGCGAAGCCGATGCGCCGCCACAGGCCAAGCGCGCTCGATGCGGCCAGATGGACCAACGCAGCCAGCACCACGACGCCGAACGGCGGCCCGGGATACATGGTCGGGCGTGCCAGCAGTTCCCAGCCCTTGACGGCATAGATGCGCAGCACCTCGGCCGGATCCTCAAGCCAGCGCCCGACATAGAGCTTCCACATGAGCTGGAAGTATTCGGGCGAGCAGAACACGATCGAGGGGTCGATGTCGGCCGCGACCGCCTGGCCGTAGTAGTCGTGGTAGAGGATGCCCCACTTGTTCTCGACGAAGCCGAGGCCGAGATAGAGCGTATGCGACAGTCCGTGGGTGGCGACGATCTGTGCACGTTCCATCTCGAAGGCCAGATCGCGCGCCAGTACGATTGCCCGCGGCGTCAGGAAGGCGCCGACCGCCAGCAGCACCACCAGCGCAAAGCCCGCATAGCGGCCGGGTGCGCGCGGCGTTCGTAGCGCCAGCAGCACCACCATGCCAAACGTGACCGCGATGCCCATCAGGCCGATGGCTTCGCGGATCATGGTGGCGAGGGCAAGGAAGATGACGCCGGCCACGATCCAGAAATTCGCCGCGCGGCGCGGCATCAGGCCGAGGTCGCGGGCGGCTACGGCGATCGGCAGCACGCCGGCCAGGCTCACCATCCCAATGAAGGCCCAGTGCGGGGCGGTCGTCATCCAGCCGAGATACTCGATCGGCCCCAGCCACAGAACGACCAGCGACGTCAGCCATGCTCGAACGGCGAAGAGAATGCCCGCGAGCGCCAGCAGGCCCAGCGTATCGAGAAGGGTGTTGAGCCGCGCCGCGTCCGGCAGGGTGGCCCGGTTACCCTTGGCCATGGCCCACAGGGCGAGCAGGAAGGCGTGGCCGGGGTCGTCGGCAATCGCATACTCGGCGATCGGGACAAGCTTGCCTTTTTCGCAGATCGCCAGCCATGCGCCACGCTCGATCGCACAGTCCGTACTATCCAGCCATATATTGGTGGCGCCCCAGTCGGCCGGCATGATGTCGGCCATGTAGCCGTAGCGTTCGGCGTCCTTGAAGGTGCGCTGGAACTGTCCCGTGACCAGCAGCAGGGCGCAAACGACGAAGGTCGCTGCCCTCAAACCACCTCGCCCCCAGCCCACAGTCCAGCCACCCGCCGTCATCTTTCCAGCTTTCCAAATGCAATGCTTCTTGCGGATGTACAAGCTCTACCGATTTATTTGCCGGGTGAGGGGCGTGCCAGTTCCGGCCACGAGCTGACGTGGATATCGGTCCATACTCCTGCAGGCGCCGAGGCAGATGGCATGTTTCCGACGGTCGCCCTGCTTCGTCAGGGGGTATCGTCGAATGGACGGTCGCAAAAACGTCGCCTCAGTCCTATCGTTGGCGGGCAGTGACTGAGGCTCTGTGCTACCCAGTTCGCCGCCCCTGATCAGAAAGTGCTCGAGTGAACGTCGTCCACCTCCAAGGCAACATTGACCCATCCTACTATCGGCTGATTTCCAGCCATGAGCAGGGCGACCTTGTGAACAGTTTTCAGGCGCGGCGGCCTTCGGTTGCCGAACGGCTGGCAGCGGGCAAAGCAATCCGTGAGCGGGTGCCGCGCAGTTCCCACAGCGCCTACGATCTGCTGGGTGATCGTCCGGATCCGGTCGGGATCATCGAGCGGCAGAACGCGACGCGGGTCAGCAAGCTGGTGCCGGTGCGCTACGGCCGCATGCTGACTTCGCCGTTCGGCTTCCTGCGCGGCTCGGCCGCCGTCATGGCCTCCGATCTCTCGCGCACCCCTGCCACCGGCCTCGCGGTAGCCGCCTGTGGCGACATGCATGTCGCGAACTTCGGCGTCTACGCATCGGCCGAGCGCAATCTTGTCTTCGCCATCAACGACTTCGACGAGGTCCATCCCGGCCCGTGGGAGTGGGACCTCAAGCGGCTGGCGGCCAGCGCCGCCGTCGCCGTGCGCCACATGGGTGGCGACAGAGTCGCGGCCGAAGCAGCGGCGAGGGCCTGCGTGCGCAGCTACCGCAAGCGTATGCGCCGCTATGCCGACATGGGGCACCTGGAGGTCTGGTATGACAGGATCGACGAGCGCGCGGTGCTCGATTCCCTGTCACCCAAGGTACGGCGAGACGCCGAGCGCAGCATCGCCAAGGCACGGGCCAAGGGGCACGTCCGGTCGCTGGACAAGCTCACTGAGCAGGTCGACGGCGAGCCGCGCATCGTGGAGGCCGTACCGCTGATCGTGCGCGAGACGCATACGGAAGCCGGCACTCCGGTGCACGAGGCACTGAACACGATGCTGACCGCCTATGTCAGTTCGCTGCCGCAAGACCGGCGACGCCTGCTGGCGCGCTATCGTCTGGTCGACGCCGCGCGCAAGGTCGTCGGCGTCGGCAGCGTCGGCACCGGATGCTGGGTGCTGTTGCTGCAAGGGGTCGATGGCGACGACCCTCTCTTCCTGCAGGTCAAGGAGGCAGGGCCGTCGGTGCTGGCGCCACATGTCGACCTCAAAGTGACCACCAGCAACGAAGGCGAGCGCGTCGTCATGGGCCAGCGCGCTACGCAGGGTTCACCCGACATCTTCCTGGGCTGGGGGGAGACGGATGGACGGCATTTCTATGTGCGACAGCTCGCTGACATGAAGGGCAGCGCCACCTTCGC
>QFCS01005829.1_pt1 | contig 37159 bp, 35 predicted proteins | sample 3576561 | NCBI WGS metagenome assembly QFCS01 | reverse complement strand
GCCCCCTGGGCCAGCACGATCTCAACTTCACGCAGCTTCCCGATAATCTCTTCCGGCTTGTGCTTCTTGCTTGGCATTCGTCATCCCTTTCGTGGTCCAGACTATCATAGTCTCTGGGCCACTCAGCGGGGGGCAGATCAATTAAACCGCCAAGACTTGCACCATAATATTTTGTTCCATCCCATCGAAACGCCGGATCGAAGATAACCGTCAGCGCCTCATGCTTGGTCAGAAAGTTCGGATTATATTCACAGATGATCAGCGTCGGCCGATAGTCCAGTGCCATCCAGACCCAAAGGTCTTGGCCGTCAATATCAATTGATACGATATCAACATCCTCAGGCGTATCATATTTCCGTAGCAGACTGTTTATATTGAGCGCCGTAATATACTCGCGCTTGATATCATAATGTTCGGGATGACTACCGCCATCCATGAAAAGACCTTTCCAACCTCTTTCCCTCAGGAGGACGCAATTACCCTCAAGGCCATGCTCGTAGGTCTTGTCGAGCCAGTTTGGTCCGATGCCGAATTCGACGAAAAACTTCGACCGGGGCGGGATATCCTGAAATATCGCTTCAATGATCCCATCTTCATCATTTTGTGAATGGATCTTGCTTCCACACTCCTTGAGTGGACGCAGAGTATATTTCATGAACTGCTCCTGATCTAAAGATTTGCCTGGAATGTTATTCACCCCAGTCAGGCCGAGATTTTTAATTCTCGCCAATATTTTAGAGATTTGTTGCAAGGCGGCCTATGCTCCAACGTCAATCATGACCCATGCTCCTCATACCGGCCAGCCACGTGTCCGGCGATACCAAGCCTGGAAGCTTGGATAATCCTCTTGCAGCAGCAGGGCATCATGAACCCAGCCAAGTTTGGGCAGTTTTTTGCTTTCTGCCTCACGCACATAATCGACCAGAATTCGGTAACCTTCGTAACGAAGAAAGCCGCTACATTGCAGCTCAACAAGCGTGTCGATCAGCGGCAGATTATCAATGCCATAGGCCTGGCAAAATTCCGTTATGGCGTATGTCTTGGCGGCATGCTTCCTCGGATCCCACTGAGAGTTTTGATTATGGATGCGATACCGGAGCAGCGTTTGATCGATGTTGGCGCATGTGGCTTTGGGAATAAGTCTGCCCCATAACTCATAATCTTCGTCACAGAGTTGATCTTCACGGTAATAATACAGCCCCCGGTCGTACAGTTCGCGCCTGAACATGACTGTGGGGTGAAAGAAAGGATTGTTGATCAAATAGTTATCTTCGATATCGTCATGCCATTGTGGGTTTCGGCAAATGCCTGAACCACCCCAGAAAAGCTCGGTACCCGAACCGGCTAAATCGATTTCAGAATGACAGGTTAAGAAGTGTACCTGTTCCGCAAGGCGCGTCGGCAATGCCACGTCGTCTGCGTCCATGCGCGCGATGAACTCGCCTTTCGCTTCGCTTATCCCTCTGTTCAAAGACTTAGGGATCGTGCCTTCTTCACGCGATAGAGCAATCACCTTGAGATCATCATCACCCAAATAGGATTCAACGATTTTCAAAGTATCGTCCGTCGAGCCGCCGTCAACGACGATCAATTCGAAGTTCGAATATGTCTGATCAATCAGAGAATGGAGCGTCTCACGAATGAATTGCGCCGAGTTAAAAGTTGGCATGACGAGAGAAACGAGCGGCAGCTTCACAGGCTTACCTCCAAAGCGCGGCGAGCAATCTCAGCGTATATCGAACGCGAATTCCTGACGACATCTTCATTCAATTCATCAAGAAACGCGCCCGTTCCCCCATTCCATAGATGGAAGCAATACGCTGAACCGAAGTGATCCTTGAAAAGATTGTAGCCTCTTTCAGTGAAAAGCTGTTGCTCGATCGTTGTCCACAGCGGGTAGAAGAAGGCTCGATAATCAAGGACGCGAATGGTCTCGGGCTGTCGCGACATGAGAATGCCAGGCAGCTTGACCGAATGATAGTCCCACAAATCGTCACGACCTCTCGACCGGAAATATTCATAGTGCGAGAGCCAGTCGGTCGAAAATTTCGCGCCCGGTTGTCCGATCATGACGGCATTGCAGAGACCTGAAGACGACGCCGAGCCCGCAGCCTGCACGCCCATACAAAACTGCGCATCCCGCAAATCTTCGAAGGATTTTTGCGTGATCGTATCCAGATCGAGATAAACACCACCGATACGATTTATGATGATCATCCTGATGACGTCGGCCTTGTGCGCGTAATGATAATAGCGCGCATTTTTAAAGTAATCAAAGTTGTCAAGCCGGACCAGCGTAACATGCCCCTTAATAAGATCCCAATTGGGTCCCTCCGGCTCATGCATGCAATAATAATAAGCCGACCAACCTGGATTGAAGGCGAGGGCCGAACGCATTGCGATGTATCCGAAATAGGGAATATCACCGGCGCTGTGGAATCCGTAGATGAAGTGGAAGAGCTTGGGGACTTTGCCGATCCCGTCATGATCAGCAGGATTTGGGAGCTTTTCGATGAACGCGGCCAAGGCTCTTTCGGATTCAGCAACGCGTTTGGCATCCTTTGCCGCTTCCCTCCGGTTCTGGGCTCGATCGTGATCCGGACGGACCAGCGTACCCTGGGGTGAGGGCGGCGCCGCGCGCTGCGCGGGAGTCGCATGCTTTTCGAAATGCACGAGAGGGTTCTGACCAGCGAGATCCGAAACCGAACACTGCAGAATATAGCGCTTGGTCGAAAACGAAGGACCCGGGTCACGGCCCTCTGCCGCGCCATGCCTGAAATAATGCAGGGCAGGGTCCATTCGGGCGGTAGCTACATCAGGGTATTTTTCCAGATACCATCCGGCATCGAAGAAAGTGCTGCGCTTGATTATCTTGACCTGCGGATTTGTCTTAAACTTGGCGAACGATAGGATGAGCCGCCGCATTCTCGCTCCTGAAGATGGCTATTCGATTATATGCCGGGTGATAGGGGGTTCAAGGTCGATTGCAAAGGTCAATATGGTGCGAACGATGTCCTCACGGGATCGCGGAAGGCTGTCGGCGCTTACCCAAGACTCCTCTTCCCATACGGCTGAGCATCTGCCCGGCAATGCGCCATTTGCCTTGGCGAAGAGCCCAGTTCATTATCTCCCTTTGCTCGTTGGGCGCTAAGAGACTTGGCTCCAGTTGCGAAATAAGGCTCGATAGCTGGGTGGGTTCAAGCAATTCCACCAGGTTGAACACGCCATGAAATCCAAAAGTTTTGCTGGACGCCCGACCGCGCTCATAGGAGAAGCGCGAAGCGATTTCCGGCGATGCAAAACGAATGTCAGCACATTCTTCCAGGACAGCTCGCCATGTCCGGCAGATGGCGACATCCTCGGCCTCGTCGACATCCCTAACCAAAGTGGCCACCGCCTTAAGCAGCTTACTGGACCGCAATGAAAACCCACCATTGCCTACAATTTGAGCATCATCAAAATGCGGCCACGGCGCACCGATATAGTCATAGTCCAGAAAGTCCGATGACCAAGCCTTCGCATCCAGCACAAATCCGTCCCATTGCACACAAAGCGCATGGCTTGTGGTGACGTACCGGGGAAGCTCATAGAGCATGAACTGTGAATAGGCCGACCGCGAATTGATGCGCGGTATTTCTCGCCACTCGACCCGATCCGCGATGGAGGTTGGCGGCGCCTGATCGCTGCACCACAACGCCGCCCCAAATTTCACTTCCGTCATGGAGCGATGGATTGCCATTGCAGACGGCTCGATGGCCACGCTCGTTGCAGCTATCAGGGTTACATCCGGCAAATACAAACGTTGCCCGGTCAAAATCTCAGCAGGCATCGTTCACTTTCCCGTCGAAACAAGGGGCTGTGCCAGGGATCGCGATAGTCCATTGTTTTCCATCGGTCGCGAAGAGCTGCGAGTTCGCGTTCGAAGCGGCGCTGTTGCTCCGGTTTCCGAACCGTGCCTCGTGATTTGGACTCGTGATGCACTAAAGTCGCTTTTGGCACGATGATGTTGACCAAGCCGCTGGACTCGAGCTTCAGACAAAGATCAACATCGTTGAAATCGATGGCGAAGTTTTGCTCATCCATTCCGCCCACGGTCAGAAATTTGCTGCGGCTTACAACCATGCAAGCGGCCGTAAGGGCGCTCACCCGTCGCGTGGCATTGTGCCAGTTTGCAAGCCAGACATCATTGGGGCCAGCCCCCTTTTCCACGTGGCCTGCCGCACCGCCGATGCCGATCGCGACACCGACATGCTGTATGGTTCCATCGGGATAAAGCAGACGCGCCCCCACCGCTCCAGCATCGGGCGATATAGCCTCGCTGACAAGATGCCGAAGCCAGTCGCCGTCCAATGCCTCGATGTCATTGTTCAGAAAGCACAAATACTCGCCCTTTGTCTGGCGCACAGCCTCATTCATCATCGCGGCAAAATTGAACTCGCCTGGGAATGAGAGAATCTCTGCTTCACCATCACGCTTCAGGCGATCGAACAGGTTTTTCGTTTCAGGCTCTGCGCTGTCATTGTCGACGATGAAGAGCTCAACGCTGCCCGGATAGTCCCTGCGCCCTATGCTTTTCAAACAGCTTTCCAAGAGTTTGGCCTGGTCGCGTGTCGGGATAATTATGCTAACGCTCGGCCAGGCTGCTTCAGGACGCGTTGGCGGCACAGCGCTTGCGTTCCGCTCCAGGGTCAGGACGTCATGATGGGACAAGATCAACGGAATATGGCGAGGCGGCCTGTCAGCGCAGCCCGACAGAATCGTGTCCATCCACTTGGCAATTCCTGGTGCATCTGCCGTTGCCTCAGGACATGTCTGCAATGCGGCCCGCGCCTCAGGTAGCGCAATCAACGCAGCGCCACGCAGCAGATTATGATCTCGCCGCAAGATATCGTCCCAGTCGGGCTTGATGAAAGGGTTGCGCCGCTCTCCCTCGATAATTTGATCGCAATCCCAGAAGATGATCGGGGGAGGATCCCTCGCCAAAGCGAGGCGCAAGACCATTTCGATATCCGGCGCCAGCCGATCGCCACCATTGATGGGTAGCAGCCAATCACAGTTTTCGCGCTCAGCGATATCCAAGGACTGCTCAAGGCCGGAGCCTTGGGGGAACACCAGAGCATTGGGTAGCACCGCCGCCAGCACTTCAATGCATGCCTGCCGCCTCGCTGGGTCGTCGCCGAGAACCAGACAGGCCAAGCGAGGTATGGCAAGATCGTCCGATAAGGATCCGCACCAAGCCACCTTCAGCCACGGCTCAGAGCGTTCGATCCAGCGTGAATAATAGGCCGCATGCGACGAGGCAGCCAGATTCAACTGATTCCAGCCACGCACCCTTCTCCCGCGCATAAGGGAGAACAGACCTTTCAGAGCTTTCCACGGCGACGCCTGGAATGCCAATCCCAATACGGTTAGCCAATTTCGTGGACGAGGGCCGGATCCCGGAAAAGACATGATCAATGCTGTTCCCAAAATGATGAGACACCGGGTCCAGCTACTTACAGCCCTGCGGCCACCCCCACACCTATCGCCGTGACAACCGGACCGAATACTTGGCTGACGAGCTGGATCAGTTTGCTCGGCTGGTTAGCCGCCGCATTCCCCACATAAATTACATCCTTGTCGCGCATCGCAAAGCGCTGCGACAAAAGATATCCACCTGGATTCATCATGTTGAGGTGGTAAACCACCGGCTTTTCCGGCTGCCCTTCCGTTTGTACGAAACGAAAGACGAATATCGCTTTCGCATCGCCAGCATTGGGATTTGCGCCCCCTGCCGTAGCCAACGCTTCGGCCAGATTCACAGCCGGTCCGCTAAACGGAATTTGCTCGACACGCCCTGCAGCTCCCAGCACAGAGAAAGAACGCGGCGCGCGAACTACGGAAATCTTATCACCGGGATAGATCTTCATGTCTGTCAATTTACCAGTCAAAACGTCGCTAAGACGGAACTCGGTTTCCGCACCGAGACGTTCTACGCGCACGGCGAGATCCTTTGCGTCGCTTCGGTAACCTCCGGAAAGTGCGATCACCTCAGACAAGGTTTCGCGATTTGTTTGCAACGGAAGCCGCCCAGGACGGGCAACCTCTCCACCGATGATCACACTGTTGCGAATGGTGTCACGCAGCGCGACGAGCACCTGAGGGTCCTGAGACATGCCTTTATATGCGCGGCGAATAACGGTCGCTAACTCCGACGATCGAAGCCCTGCCGCTCTTATCTGTCCGACATAAGGTAATGCGATATAGCCTTGATCGTTCACCCGCACCGCGAATTTTTCCGGCCTGGATGATGCCTCGATCCCATCGGTTCTCATACCGGTCACAACGGACGCATTGCCGCCGAAGAGAGTGACACCCACCTCGTAGATCGTAATATCAAGCTGATCATTTGGTCCAATCAGATCCGTCGGCGGCGCCGCGAAATCCGGCTTGAATACCGCCGGCTGGCTCGGGGCCGGCGGCAGAGCGTCGAAGCTGGTGAGCTCGACAATCTGGAATTTGACGGCATTGCGCGGATTGCTTGCGCCGCGCTGAACTTCCCGCCCAGTCGGACCGCTCGTCGGCAAGGTGGCGCAGCCTCCCAGAACGAGGGCCGCGATGAGAATTACCATACCGCGCAAGGAGGTCAGGGAAAACTGGCTATGGCTTGTAACAAGCATTCTTGAGGAGCCTATATGACGGTTATGCTGTCGCAATCACGCGCTCTAACACCGGTTCAAACCATGATGCAATTGAAGGCTGACATCGATCGGATGGATATGGCCCCTTCCTACTGGGTCCGAAACACAGTCGCCCGTCTCGGAACGTGCCATTATGCACATGCAATCAATCAGGCTGTAGCCAGTCTTGAAAAAGCCCGTGGCAATGCACTCTTCACTCCCTAGCCTCGCTCAGATAGTTGCGATCATATGAGGTTCCTTGAAGAATTCCTGCTGTGCCTACGCTGGCGGCCGGCGCAGGCCATCGAGGCCGCATATTGGCGGATGACGCGCCGGCGCGTTCGAGCCAGGACGTGTCTTCGCCGCGATATAGGCACCGCACCTTATGTCTATGGGCTTTGGATAGAACGTGTCGAGAAGGCCTCCAGCGCCCTGCCAGGGCCAGACATGGACAAACTTGGCTTTCGTCCGAAAATCTCAGTTACCCTTACGGATATTTCGTCGGTCGATCCGTCCGCGATCGAGGCATCGCTCCTGTCGATCAATCAACAATCCTATCCCGAGTGGGAATTGCTGGTTCCAGCCGAAGCGAGAGATCGATTGCCACAGCGATTTATCGGTCAAACCAGCATAAGGTTCGTTTCCGGGAAGCAGCCAGAACTTGCACGGGCCGTCACACAGGCAAACGGCCGCTATATTCTCAGACTACGGGCCGGATATCGTCTGCCGGCTGACGCCCTTGCCCTCTATGTTTCTGAGCTTCAGCAGGCTTCTGCGCCGACGATCCTCTATGGCGACCAAGACGAAATCGCGAAGAGCGGAGAGCGCCAAAAACCGTGGTTGAAACCGGAATGGAACAGCGAAATGTTTCTGGCACAGGATTATCTATCCGATGCGTGCCTGATTGAGACCGAGCTTGCGAAATCGGCTGCCGAAGCCGATCCGACCGCACCAAGGACAACGCCTTATTCGCTTCTGCTCACAGCGACAGCGATAACCGATCGCCCCATCCGCCATATACCGCGCATTGTCTGCCACGCTGATCCCACGCTGGCCAAACCGGACGATGGCGACCAAATCAATGCCGTACAAGCCTACCTGCAACCGGCCGGCGCCACCGTCACGAAGGGCCCGTTCGATACCGTTCGTGTGCATTGGCCGTTGCCGGCCACCCCGCCTCTGGTCAGCATGGTCGTCCCGACGCGAGACAAGCTCGAACTGCTGCGGCCTTGTATCGCAAGCGTCCTCGATAAAACATCATATCCGTCTTTCGAGGTGATCATCGTCGACAATCAGAGCATTTTACAGGAAACAAAAGATTATTTTCGCGAGATCGGAAACAGGGAGAACGTCTCCATTCTCGAATATAATCACGAATATAATTATGCTTCGATAAATAACTTTGCCGTGCAACAATCGTCGGGTGACCTGATCTGCCTGCTCAACAACGACACAGAGGTCATTAACAACGAGTGGCTGGAAGAGCTCGTTCGCTACGCGATCAAGCCCGAGATCGGGGCAGCGGGCGCCATGCTGCTATACGATGATCTTACAATTCAACATGCCGGTATCGTCATTGGCATGGGCGAAGCCGCCGGTCATGCGCATCGTTACCTAAAACAGGTTGAGCCAGGATATTTCTGCCAAGCTCATATCCCTCATCTGGTCAGCGCGGTTACGGCGGCATGCCTTGTCGTTGAACGCCGGAAGTTTGACGCGGTCAGCGGCCTGGATGATGTAGGCTTCAGCACGGCGTTCAACGACGTTGACTTCTGCCTGAAACTGGAGAAGGCCGGCTGGCGGAACGTCTACGTACCGCAGGCCATGCTCTATCATTATGAATCGAAATCTCGCGGCAGCGACCTGGCGCCAGCAAATGTCGAGCGATACTGGCGCGAACTCGCGTTACTGCAACAGCGTTGGGGAACGAAAACATATGTCGACCCGCTGCACCATCCGCTCTTAGATCGTTCATTCGAGACCTACACTCTCGATCTTGGAAAATAATACTATGTCGACTCTTTCGTCTCTCATACCGGGCATGCCGGTCATCGAATCTCCTCTGTTTCCAACGGCCTTGGCGGAACTGGATCTCTCGCCAGCTGAACGCGAAATCGCCGAGGCCCTGAACGTCAAGGGCTACGCGGTTATCGATTTTCCGGATGCCGACATCGATGCCAGAATCGAACGGATCAAGAAGAAACTTGGTCCGGACCTTGGCGTCGACGATGATCCGGCAAGCATCAAGGTCAAGGAAAACCAGCGCATTCAGGATGCTTGGCAATTTGACGAAGACGTCAAGGCGATCGCGATCAATGCAAACGTCATGGATTTGCTGGGCCGTCTCTATGGTCGCCGCGCAGTCCCTTTCCAGACGCTCAATTTTCCGGTTGGAACGCAGCAGCACGCCCACAGCGATTCAATCCATTTTTCATGCTTGCCCGAGCGTTTCATGTGCGGTGTCTGGTTAGCGATGGAGGATATCCATCCAGATGCTGGCCCTCTCATGTATTATCCCGGCTCGCACCGGTGGCCGATCCTGTCGAATCTTATGCTCGGCACGCCCCGGTTTGGTGATCACTCACACGCTGCCCAGCAGCCCTATGAAGCGGCCTGGCGGGCGATGATCGAAGCTCAGGGGATTCAGACGGAGACATTCCTGGCGCGAAAAGGGCAAGCCCTCATCTGGACTGCCAATCTTTTGCACGGGGGCAGCCCGCACAATGACCACACCCGCACCCGCTGGTCACAGGTGACACACTATTATTTCGAGAACTGCACCTATTACACGCCAGCCTTTTCCGAAGAAGCACTGGGCCGTCTCGAACTGCGGCAAATCAAGAATATTGCAACCGGCGCGTACGAACCAAACATGATGTTCGGTGCTGAGTTGCCACTGCCCTCGCCGCAAGTGAGGCAAAGGGAGGGTATCTGGAAAAGGATGACCTCTCGTAGGAGCGCTGAGATCACCTCTCATTTGCCGCGAGATTTCGATCCAAAGCTTTACCTTCTGCTCAACCCCGATGTGGCAGCAGCAGGCGTGGATCCCGCCGTTCACTATCAGAAGCACGGCCGGCAAGAAGGGCGCGCTTATTCCAAGTAAGAGGCTGGTTCGGAGGCGTTTTTTTCTAAAGACCGACGCGTTTCAAGAAAGATATCCGCTTTCGGCGTCAGTGGCGCGATGATGGATATACTACTCGCCAGTTGGCGATCGCATGCAAAGCTGAATTCCGTCCGAAATTGTGATTTTTGACGGCCTAGGCGATATTCAAATTTGCCATATCTGGCGAATGGGAATGATGGCCGCATCGTTTCGAGCGTCAGCTTGCCGGTCCAATCCAAAGGAATTTCGATCTCAGCCTCGCGCGCGATAAAACACTGATCGATATGTGCGACCATGCCATCACCCCCGCGCCCAAAAATCCTTATTTTCCCTTTAGGCGATCCGATTTTTTGTCCGCCTCCGAAGCGAAATAGGTAAGATTTCGGCCCTTTTACCAGTCGCCCGGCGATACAGAAACCGGCAGGAATGGAATGGGGAATCTTGAAACGCTCATTGACGTCCAGACGCGGCTGCCGCGCAATGGCGCAAACCTCATAAACGTGACCCTGCAGACAAAAGTGCGAGGGCGAGATCGCTTCTCCATTCCCTGAGATTCCCCACCCCGTCAGGATCACCGCAGGACGGCCCGCGTCATGAACTGCTTGGGCATGAACTGTTCCCGTTGCACCCGGTGCATCTCGCGGTGGCGAACTGCCGACGGCAAGCTTTGCAGGATCGTCGGCCCGACCCTCAATCAAAGCTATCTCGGACAGAAGCTTCCATACCTCATGCGAATTAGGAGGCAGTTCCGCCAAACGTAGATGCAGAGATTTCGCTTCAGAACATTCGAGCTCTGTCGATAATCGCGTGCGGGCTTGGTAGGCTGCGCTCTCGCTCGCTATCAACCGCGCCAAATCGCCGGAGAAAGCGCACCGCTCGTCATCTAGCAGACGAAACACCCTTTCCAGTCCAGCACCATGACTACTGGAGGCAACCATGCTGTCGCCGCTGACTCGATAGTTAAAGAGCGGCTCCGGTACTACGCCGAGGCGATAACCCCTAAGATACGCCTTCAGAAAGAACTCCCAATCCTCATATCCTACGCCGTAAAGTGGCGAAAAACCTCCAATTTCATGGAAAACCGAACGCCTCACCAGAGCGTTAGCATCGCCAAATCTATTTTCGAGCAATGAGATAGGCCCACCGATACCAACGGCATTACATAGCAGACGCCTATCTATCGGCCCACCTTCTCCAATATTTTCGAAGACCCAGTAAAACGATGTCAAGATATCGGCATCGGATTGGACCGCTGCCCTTACAAACATCTCTATCTCATAAGGCTCAGCAATATTATCATCATCATGAAATAGCAAATACTCGCCTTTTGCCTGTTCAGCAGCAATATTTCGTGCAGCACCAAGATAGCAATTTTTCGACCGAATGATCTTTAACGGAAAACGGTATTCTTGCGCTTCCAGATCGTCCAATAATTCTGACGCACCGACACTTTTGCTTCCATCATCAATGAGGATAACTTCAACATTATCATAGGTTTGCCGCGCAAGGCCATCTAGTGCCTGCCGCAATAGAGCCGGCCTTTCATAGTGCGTCAAGCACACCGATACCATCGGGCGGCTTTCGGTCAGAGCATAAGCTGGCCGCTTTTCTGCTAAAAGTGTTTGCCAATCGTTTTCGATGTCCCCCGGCGAATACGCAGCGCGGATTTGTGGCATTCCGTCTGCCACCGCATTTAGGATGGCATCCACAATCGAATCGGGATTAGCCTCCATGGTACAAAAAGGTACGCTTTCGACTGCGATATGATCGCCCATTCCCTCTATACCAAACGCCAGAAATGGCGATTCCGTGCTAAATATCTGTGCTAGTTCCCATGAGCCATCCCGCCCCCGCCCAGGGATGATCGTCAGAGAGTTTGGCTGATGAAGCGCCTGGAACACCTTCCTGTCATCGCGCGGTGACAAGAAGGAAAGTCTGCCACGATACTCGGCAAGATGACGAATAATGTAACCGCCGCTGTTCTCGCCAAAAATTTCTCCAAAGTCACCGATAAATGTCAAGCTTGGGTGAATATCGTCGGGTAGCCGGTTCATTGCCCGTATGATCAAATCGATACCGGACGCATATCCATGATTTCCTAGAATCACCAAATTATCGATAGATTCCTTTGGCATGGATTTGGTCGCTAAAGGTGCAATAGACGATTTATCAAAACCTGTCGGCCAAAATCGCCGGTATCGAAGTTGACCGAAACGCCTTTTCGTCGAAACAATCTCGGGGGGAAGAGAATTGTCAATTGAAACAATAACGTCAGAGTATTCACACTGCGCACGCTCAAGTGCTTCAACAAGAAAATCTTCTCTTTCGGGGAATCTATTTTCTATTTTCCTTTTTACCTCTGATCCATCGATCACATAAGTGATTATCCTAGACTCTATAATTTTCTGAGATTTTGCCATGGCACAATAGGCGCCAGCACCACCTGGCAATATTAAATGCACACTATCATATTCGGCATCATGAATATATTTATAAACTTTGCTAGCCACAGCAACCGCATCATGGCCATAAATATTCGGAATATATTGTTCAGATAAGAATTTCAGGCAAATATTTTCTCTAAGTTGCGATTCGTTGTTGATCGAATTTTGCTCTAAATTAGTAACAAGGACATCAATTTTCTCTTGCTTGACCAAGCGCTCGACAACGCTATCGGCAAACTTACCGGTGAGGCTTCCGTTCATCTCAGGGAGATCGTGGCAAACCAAACATGTCCGCGGCTTGGTCATGATAACAGTCCCGGAATAGTAATTCTCCACTGCTCCTGACACCTTGCCAGCCACAACCGCAGGGCCATTTTGTGTAGAACCCGTCGACCTGTGATAGTCAAGCTACGCCTTACGTGAGAATCTCTGGGCGAACCTCCGCTTGAAGTAGCTCCGGCATACCAGCCTGCGTCTTTTTTGGGATCAAAGCTCGTTAGCTTGTGGAGATCCGTCGAGACGGACTACTCGCTAGCTTTCGGTTGCTCCATAATGGCCGTATTCAGCCTTTTTCTGGAGGTAACTGACTAGCTGGCAAAGTCGCACTTTGAGCGAGTACTCGCTAGCTATGGAGACTGCGCGAATGGCTGACTTCCGCCACTCCCTGAGCACGACTGACTAGCTGGCAAAACAGCCGCATTCTGTGCCATAACTCTCGAGGCTTCGTGCACAAGCGAGCCACGATGGTGATGCGAGACTGAGGAAGCGGAGATAGACCTCTAGGTTTGCGTAACGGGTGGCGACGGGGCGCGCGCTCTTAAGCCTGTCGACGAGTCGTTCGAGCCAGCTACACCATGCGTGGTATTAGTCGCAGTCATAAATCGGGATTAGGGGATCCGCCTTTGGTGGAGGCACGCTTACCGTCGGTTTCCGGCGACCGCGAACATCTATCGCGTGTGCCCGCTGTCGCGACGGTGGCGCTATCGGACATTGATATGGCGAGCAGCTGAACTGGATGCTGATCCCCTTTGATTCGGATCACATAGCGTCCAACTTCAAACCTTTTGATGCCGTTGAGGTCGCTCCTTCGCATCGGCAGCCCCTCGGGACGGAAGCAAGCTCAATTCGCCGGCAACTCATAATCAAGATGGAAAACGATTGGGCGCGCGTGGCGGGCAATTCGAATTCAAAGGGGATTGAAAAAGGGTACGTCCTATTGCGTATCCAGGCGCTCGACGTTGTCCGGAAAGACGAACCAATCCTGCGCGCTGGAAGTCCAATAATGCAGTGTAGGCGCAAGATCAGCGGCGTCATCAAGCGTGCCGGCTTTGATGAAGATGATATTCTGAGCCTCGGCCGCCGGCGTATCCGTGATGACGGGCGATCCACAGGTGCCGCAAAATTTCCGGAAGACGGATTGTCCGCTCGTTCCCTGGTCCTGATAGACAGTCAGGTCGCCTGATACCGCAAACCCGTCGCGTGGGAGCACGGCCACCACCGACAGCGCCGAGCCCGCCTGTTTCTGGCAATTCTTGCAATGGCAAACTGCGGTCGCCAATGGCGGCCAGCTCGCCGTGTAGCGGACGGCGCCGCAAAGGCAGCCTCCCTCGCGCACGCTGCTCATGCCTTCAACGATTCGTTCAAAGCCATCGGCGACTCCCCGCTAGAACTGCGTCTTCATTGTAACGCCAAACCGGCGCGGGGGCGCATAGGCGGCCAGCCCCTCAACCCCCGGCGCATCGTAAACGCTAGTAAGGTAACGCTTGTCGAGGAGATTGGTCGCCCACACGCTCAACGAGAACAGCCCGCTATTGGGCGTGAAGTCGAGATTTGCATCAACTAGGTGTATCGGCTGAATCTTCGACCTCGGCGTATCGTTGAGCGCCGTCAGATATTTCGACGAGACATAGCTGTAGAGGGCATGCGCGGTCACCTTGCCGGGACCGACATCCAGCTCATAGCTGAAGCCCGCAGTTGCGGACCATTTGGGTGCATTCTGAAGTGCAAAGCCTTTCAGATTCTGGAAGCCAATGGGTACGCCGTTGACCGTATTGGCATTGTAGAACAGGAAGTTGGAATAAGTAGCATCGAGATATGCGAACGAACCGGTAAGCGTCAGGCCATCGATCGGCAACGCAGTCCCCTCAAGCTCGAACCCCTTGATGTGCGCCTTGGCTGCATTGAGGATCGAGTTGCCTTGAATTGTGTTTGCACCATCCTGTTGAAAATAGAGCGTTGCGAGCTGGATATCACGATAGTTCGTGTAGAAGCCCGCAAAATTCAGGCGCAGTCGACGATCCAGCAAATCCGCCTTTATGCCCAGTTCGAAGGTGTCAACGGTCTCGGGGTCCGCCGGCCCGAGATCGGACGCCACGCCCAATCGGCCGGTGAATGCACCGGATTTGAAGCCGCGCGCCCAATAGCCATAGAGCAGCATGCCGGGACGCACTTTGTAGTCGAGGCCCAACTTCCAACCGACATTGTCCCATGATTGCGCTCCACGCGGCGGCGCTACCGCCGAGATCGGCGCATTGCCAGTGCCGTCATAGTCGGTGAGGCCGCTCAGATTGATCGAGGTAATAGTCGAAGCGAGCATCTTCGTCCGCTCGTGCGTGTAGCGAATTCCAGCCTGTAACCGCAGTTGATCGGTAACATCGTAATAACTCTGCAAGAAACCCGACAGCGCATAATTATCCTGATCCTGGAAGTTGCCCTGAAGCAGGCCTGGCGCTGCGAACTGGAGACGATAGTCTTGCCGGTGCTCATAATGCGTCTTCATGTAGAAGCCGCCGGCGATCACGTTGAACTGGTCAGTGATATCGATGGAGGTGCGCAGTTCCTGGCTGAGCTGCCAGCCGGTCGTGTCGCGCCGGGTGTCGGCCAGAAACACGGGCGATCCGTCCTGATCGGTAAATTCGAGTAGGTGAAAATGCTTGTAGCCAGTGACAGAAGTGATGTCGCCGATCGCCGTACCGCGCCAGTTGGCGGTCAACGTGGCGCGATAGGTATCCATGTCGCTGCGGTCCGGCACGCTATTGCGGCCCGAAAAATATTTGTCGGGCGCGTTACATGGTTCTCCTGCGGGCTCGCAGGGTGAGGCATACATGGGCAGCAGCGAACCGGCCACAGGACCTGCCGGAACATACAGCGCTTCGCCCGGCACCGAGCCGTTTATGAAGATCGGCGCGCCGTTGCGGGCGCGATCATATTCGCCGACCAGCGTCGCGTCGAAATTGCTCGCCGGGGTGAACTTCAGATAGCCGCGATAGATGGTGACGTTGCGCTTGCCCATATCCGAGCCATCGAAAACGTTGGTCGTGTAGCCATGGCTGCTGTTGTGCGAAACGACGGCCTTGCCCGCCAGCACGTCGTTGACGATCGGAAACTCGAGCGCGCCGGCGATGTTGCGCATGTGATAATTGCCGATTGTGACCTCAGCTTTGCCGCCGAATTCTCCGGTGGGCTGGCGCGTCACGACGTTGACCACGCCGCCGGTGGTGTTGGCGCCGAAGAGAGTGCCCTGCGGGCCGCGTAATACCTCGACACGATCGATATCGTAGATGTCGAGAAGCGCTCCCATCGAGAAATATTGCGGCACGCCATCATAAACAATCGACACCGTGTTTCCGGCATAGGGGTCGGGCTCGATGACGCCGATGCCGCGGATCGTGAACACCGCAGTGTTCGGCGTATTGGAGAAATTGTCGATCTGAATGTTGGGAACCGTGCCCTGCAATCCCTGCAGCGTGGTTGCATGGCGCTGCTCAACCGCGGCACCGCTGACTGCCGTCACCGCGATCGGCACATTTTGGAGATTTTCAGATCGCTTTTGGGCCGTCACGACGATTTCGCTTAGCCCACCCACGTCTGCTGGCCCGGCTGCATCTACCGAAGCGGCGGCTGGTCCGCTTTGTGCAGACGCGGCGGAACAGGCCAGCGCGGAAAGCGACAGGCCTGCGAAAAGATGAAATGTCCGATTTGCTGTGCGCATGAATCTCTCTCCCAATATATCATGCTTGCGCTCCGCCCGGGTTTGCCGGTTGTCGAAACTCATTGATCTCAACCGTTATTCAGCGATCTCGCGGGTAAGATGGTCCGCCGTGGTCGAGCCCTTCTCGGGCCGGAGATAAGATGGATCGGAACGATCGCGCCGCCCCATGCCGGGGATTGGATAGCGATCGGCGGCAGGCTCCCAGCGTTCCCATTCGCGGAAACCGATATGGTGGAACACGCGCCACTCGCCGTCGCGCCGCTCGAACCATTTAATGTAGCGCCCGCCGACGAAATGGTCCTCATCGATGTCGTCACGATGATGCGGGCAAAGGACCTCAGCGATCAATCCCCGCCCGTTCAACCCCTTGGGCAGTCTATGATACCCTGTAAAATAAGCCTCGCTATAAGCACGGTCGCCTTGGAGATCGATCCCGATATTGGTGACGGTGTGCATCGCCACATCGCACAACGCGATGAATTCGAGGGCCGCCTGGCAGAATTCTTCGGCCGTCCCTTCGAAGGGGGGATGGTCTATGGACGCTCCGGGCCAGAATACAGTGCCCAAAAGTTCGGCATCGCCTCTGTCAACGGCCCGGCAATAGCGTTGTATCACATCGGCAATCTGAAGACGATCGCGCAAGGCCTCGACAGGCTCAGCTGCTCCAACCGCAAAGTCACGCATATATCCGCTCCGGTTATTATTATCTGGAGAAGCTAACAGCGCGGTATCAACATTGCAAAGTGTGATTCACATTTTGCATCCTAGCTAATCTGCTAGGCTGTCGCCTTCAGGCGGCGGCATGGCCTCCATCGACGTGAAGCGCATCGCCATGAATGTACCGTGCCCCCCCGGAGGCAAGGAAAGCAACCGCGTCGGCCACGTCATCCGGTTCGACATATCGTCCCATGGGATGGCGGGCGAGAACCGCCGCACTGAGATCCGAAACCGACTGACCCGTGATCTCGGCATAACGGCCGAGGATGTCGTCCATCATCGGAGAGCGGAGAGCGCCCGGATGGACCGAATTGACGCGGATGGGATATCTCAATGCTGCGAACTCGATCGCAGTCACGCGCGTGAACATCGCAAGGGCCGCCTTGCTGGTGCAGTAGGCGCCACTGAATGCAGCAGGTCGGTCTGCCGCGCCCGATGCGATATTTATGATAGCCGCCCCGCCAATCCGAGCATTTCCGCTCACCCGCAGCAAAGCGGCCGCGCTCTTCGTGCCAATGAATGCGCCCTCGACATTGACAGATTGGGTGCGGCGCCATTCGTCGAGCGTGGTGTCCTCGATACGCCCCATAGGCGCTATGCCAGCACTATTGACAAGAATATCGAGCCTGCCATGCCGGGCGTTGATCGTTTCGATCGCGTCCCGCCACGACTGCTCATTTGTGACATCGAGCGCGAGCGACAGGGGATCACCCTCAGGCCGCACGACATCGCTTGGCACGACGGTTGCGCCATCTCGAGCGAGCGCAACGCAGATTGCCTTTCCGATTGCGCCATTCGCACCTGTCACGAGTGCGACAGTATTTTGAAGTCCTTTGTCCACGGCCAGCCTCTCCATTCCAATCAGGTTCTAAACCTGCTTGCGCACCAAGACTATCGCCCTTATGCATTTTTGCAAACTATCATTCACATTATGGCGCCCTCGAGCGCTTACAGGAGATGGCAATGGCGAGTGTCCGTTCGATCAACTTCACTGATCCCGAAATCCTAGCATGCCCCTATGCTGCCTATGCCAAGCTGCGCGACGAAGCGCCGGTCTATCATGATCCGGGCACCGGCACCTATGTCGTCACGCGCTATGACGACGTGCGTCGGATTCTGCTGGATCCGGCATCGTTCGGCAGCGCCGGCTATCTAGACCAGGTGACGGATGCAATGCTCGCGGAGCGAGCCGAACGGGTGCGCGCGCTGTACCGCGAACGGGGTTGGCTTCCGGGGCCGGCGCTCGGGTTCATCGATGATCCGCGCCATGCGGATGTCCGCGCGATATTCGAGAAGGCGTTCCGCGCGGGCCGGATCAAGGAGCTTGATCCACAGATCCGGGACATCGCATTCAGCCTCGTAGGACGGATCGCCGCTAAGGGGTCATGCGATTTCGTAGACGAAGTGGCCATCCCGTTTCCGCTTCAGGTCACCGGGTTGATCACGAGCGTGCCCGTGGAAGATCTGCCTGACATTCGGCGCTGGACCGATGCCTTCATCCGCCGCTTCGGGCTTATGATTTCCGAAGAGGAAGAACGGGAATGCGTGCTGCTGGAGATTGAGGCACAGCATTATCTGAAGGGCATCATCGATCGATTGCGCGCCAATCCCGACGACACGCTGCTGAGCGACATCATCAATACGCCGATGCGCGACGGCACCCTGCTGACCGACAATGAACTGCTTGCCCATCTAATGGCCGATACATTCGTCGGCGGCAGTGAGACCACCACCAGCGCGCTTTCCGCCGGCATGCGCATGATCGGCGAAAATGCTGAATTGCGATCACGGCTCACCGCCGATCCGGAACGCCATATGCGCGCTTTCATAGAGGAAGTGCTGCGGCTCGAAAGCCCGGTCCAGGGGCTTTATCGCGTTACCAGCCAGCCCATGGAACTACATGGCGTCTCCATCCCCGGCGGAGCGGTGCTCAACCTGCGTTATGCGTCCGCAAACCGTGACGAGCATCAGTTTGCAGAGCCCGAACGCCTTGACGTGGACCGTCGCGCGCCCGGATCGCATCTCGCCTTCGGGTCGGGCATCCATCATTGTGTCGGCGCGACGCTTGCACGACGGGAACTCCACTGGGGGTTCATGGCGGTGCTGCAATGTCTAGATGACATCGAACTCGATTCGAGCAACGACTTTGCACATGCGCCTAGCCTGATGCTGCGCCGGCTCCAATCGCTCCGGATCAACTACGCTGCACGTGATCCTCGATCCTGATATGGTTTCGTATCCGGATCAACTTGCGGCTATGATCCACTGATGACGACCGAACCAGAGCCTTTGCTGGGTGACGCCCCGATCGTCTGGTCCGACGAGTCGGAATGGGTATTGGAAGCGCGGCAGGAACGCAGCCGGCTGACCATGCGGAAGATCATGGACGCCGCTTTGGCCCTGTTTATGCGCAAAGGTTTTGAAGCGACCACGGTGGCGGATATCGCCGCGCTAGCCGACATCGCGCCGGGGTCAATCTACCGCCGTTTCTCAGACAAGGACGGGCTGCTGTTCGCCGTCGCCGACAGTTATTATGCGACCCGCGTCCGAGAATTCGACAGGCTTGTGGCGGCCCAGTTTGATCGCGCGGAGAGTGTTGCCGAGATTCTCGCGCTCTATAATCGTGTCATCTTCAGCGCATACAGGAAGGATGCCGGCCTGATCCGGCTGATGGAACGTCGCGCGCTTGTCGATGCCGAAATGCGTCGGAAGGTGCTACAAAATACAAGCCATGTGGCCGTTCGCATCGCCAGCTGCCTTTCCAGGCTCAGGCCCAATGTGCCCGGCGACTCGATCCACGAGCGGATGTCGACCTGGCACAACATTCTCCACAACACACTCGTAATGACATTGCTCGCTGACGACGGTGAACCTTCACCGCCATTGTCGCTCGACGATTCGCAGCTGGAGGCTGACATGCTTGCGCTGCTCAGGACATGGTTCCTGCTGTAGCGACCCGCCGCGCGTGCCGCATGAGTACCGCGCGACCTGCGGGATCTGTCACAGCAAGCAGCGTAGTCAACAACGCGAAGGCCAGGCTTGGAAACAATGCCGCATCTTCGATCCTGCCCAACGACCAATCCGAGAGAAGCGCATAGGCTGTTCCGGCAAATTGCCGCAGGATCAGATCTCGCGGCGCATCCGCGAGCAACATTCCCTGCCGGTCAAGCCAGGTCCAGCAGGGATCGAGATGCGCCTGAGAAACCATCCTCAGCCTGGAGACGACCTCCTCACCATAATCGCGTGCAAAATAAAGCGTGGCGATCGCCCGTCCCCAGCCCGGCTCCATGATTAGCCGATCGCAAATCCCGGCAAGATTCCCGAGCACATCTTCCAGGCCGTAATTCGCGGGAAGATGTACCGCGTCCCGCAATTCGTCCTGATAATGTTCGACGGCTTGTGCGATCAGTTCGCTTTTGCCTCCGATCGAATTGTAGATCGTTTTTGTCGCAACCCCCGCCTTCAGGCTGATCTCGGTCATCGTAAAGTCTTCAGGCCCTTTCTCCACGATCAGTTGGCGGGCAGCCTTGGCGATCAGCGCACGCCGGTTTTCAATGGAGTGGCTGGCATATTTTCTTGGTCTGGAGAGCGGCGCCTCTCCTTCCTGCTGCAAGTCCACCCTACCTCCTGAGAGCATGGCCCCAAACCGGCCTAACAAAAATACCAGATCACATATCGATCACAATATTACAATATATTGTAATATTCGGTCAGCAAGAGCCATCAACGATCAATGCGGAGAGTTCGATGCAGGAAAAGCTGGATGCGCTCGTCAGCCGACAGGAAATCTACGAAGTGCTGACCCGCTATTGCCGCGGCGTGGATCGTGGCGACATCGAACTGCTCCGTTCGGTTTATCACGAAGACGCGACCGACGATCACGGCATGTTCAAGGGGCGCGGGCTGGATTTCGCGCAATGGATCGTTGATTGGGAACGCGAGAATATCAAACGGTGCCAGCATTTCATCGGCAACTTTTCCTGTGATATTCAAGGTGATAAGGCGTTTACCGAGACTTATTGCATCTCGTTCAGCGAAGACATGAGCGGTCAGAATGCAACCGTCTACAATCGCTACATAGACCGGTTCGAACGGCGGAACGGCGAGTGGAAAATCGCCGACCGGGTGGTTGTTCTCGATCTGACGCGGATCGATCCGCCCAGCACGCCCTTCGGAGACGTCCCCGGCTGGAATTTCACCTGGGGCGTCCGCGACCGGACCGACCCATCCTACCAGCGCTGAAAAGGAAGCAATTATGACTGACCGATCCTTTTCAGGCCGCGCCGTGATCGTGACAGGCGCCGCACGCGGCCAGGGCCGGGAGATAGCGCTGCAATTCGCAGCACAAGGCGCGGATGTCGCGATCTGCGATGTCGGCCAGCCGGCAATGGCGACCGTGGACTATCCGCTCGCCAGCACCGCCGAGCTGGATGCCGTGGCCGAAGCCATTCGAGCTTTTGGCGGCCGCGTATTCGCCCAGGTTTGCGACATCCGCGATCAGACCCAGATAGACTCCTTCGTTCAGGCGGCGAAGGACGCATTCGGCAGGGTTGATGTCCTCGTCAACAATGCGGGTATCCTTTCCGGAAACAAACCAGTCCACGAAATGTCGGACGATCAATTCCTGACTATGATCGACGTAAATCTCGTCGGCGTCTGGCGCGTCACCCGCGCCGTGGTGCCGCACCTCATAGCGGCCGGTGGGGGACGGATCGTCAACGTCGCGTCAGCGGCCGGTCTGGTCGGCGCGCCGGGCTTCGGCCATTATTGCGCCGCGAAGCACGGCGTGGTGGGCCTCACCAAGACGATGGCGGCCGAGCTCGCCCCCTACAAGATCACCGTCAACGCAATTTGCCCCGGCCTGGTCGACACGAAGATGGTGGAGCATTCGGCCGAGCAGCTCGCAGGCCAGCTCGGAATCACCGAGGATGCCGCCTACGATGCTTTCCTCACGGTGCACCACATCAAGGAACGCATCACACCAGCGCAAAGCGCGGCGGCCGTGCTCTATCTGGCGAGCGAGGCCGCCCGGGTGGTGACGGGGGCTTGCCTGCCAGTCGATGCCGGCTGGACTGCGACATAATGCTGACTCTTGAAAACAGGGTCGCCCAAGTGATTGGCGCCGGAGGCGGCATCGGATCGGCGATTTGCGTGACCCTGGCCCGCCAAACGGCCTATGATCTGTCTGCATCGGCCCACGCGCTCGGCCGGATGGCGGAACCAAGCGAAATCGCAGCAGGCGTGCGCTTCTTGGCGTCTGGCGGGGCAAGCTATATGCACAGCGCCGAACTGATACTGGACGGCGGATATTCGGCGCGCTGACCGCGCTGCCGCTAACCCGCGCTCATTTGTCCCACAGCGGGAGAATCGAAGACTTCCCTTGAGCTCCAGTCCTCCCCATCCATGTAAAATTGAACATGGTTGCCCCGGCGGAACCCGGCCCCATCCCAAACGACAAGCTGAAGTTCGATTTCGTTATGATGGCGAACGTGCAGCCAGTTGAAGCTTTGCGGCTCATCGTTGCGGAGCCTCGTCGAGGTTGCCGTGCCGGCCTGGATAATCAGTGCGCCGCCGGCGCTCTCGGCCATTTTCCGTGCGGCTTCCGCGTAGGTTTGGTGAAAATGCCCCGCAAGCGCGATATGGACGCCGGCCTCGCGCACGGCTTTCACGGCGTCACGGTGCCGGCCGACGGCTTCGCTTAATTCGTCACCCTCGCCGATCGGCATCGCAAAAAGCGGATGATGGGTCACCAGAATGCGAGTCTTGCCGGGCGCGACCGCCCCAAAACGATCATGAATGATTCGCATCTGATCGCGATTGATCCGACCGTCCTTGATCGTAAGGGAGCGGGCCGTGTTGATGCCCAGGACGGCCACCTTATCATTTTCGAACCAGGGGCAAAGATCGTTGCTGATATAGCGTTTGTAACGGTCCAGGGGTGCGCCAAAGCGGTGGATGATATCGTAGAGGGGGATGTCATGATTGCCGGGGATCGCGAGCACCGGAAAGCCTCCCGCTTGCAGTCGATTTACATAGCCGGCCGCCGCCTTGAACTGGGCGACGCGGGCGCGTTGGGTAAAGTCGCCGCTGATGATCACGAGGTCGGGCCGACGTTCCTCAATCCACGCTTCCGTCGCGGAAACGATCTTTGGATCGTTCGCGCCGAAGTGGAGATCGGACAAATGTGCTATGCGGGCCATCGCTTCAGGGAACGACCGAAGACCCATGCGGTTTCGGCACGGGCTCAAAAGCCTCTTTCAGGATTTGAGCTCCTATGATCGATACGCCCCTCCCCTGCGAAGCTGTCCTCGTGGTCAACGCGCATTCCCGCAAGGGGCAGGACCTGTTTGAAAGCGCGAAAGCCAAGCTGGAAGAGGCCGGCATCCGGCTCGTCGCTGCGCATGCGGTCGCCGATCCGGACCAGCTCAACGACGTCGTCCGCAAGGTGGTGGGCGAAGGCGCGCCGATGGTGATCGTCGGCGGCGGGGATGGTTCGATGTCCGGAACCGTGGACGAACTGGTGGGAACGGACTGCATATTCGCTGTGCTACCGCTCGGCACCGCAAACAGCTTCGCGCGCACGCTGGATATCCCCCTCGACCTTGATGGTGCGATTAATGTGATTGCGACCGGGAAATGCCGCAAGATCGATCTCGGCATGATCAACGACGATTATTTCGTCAATGCAGCCTCTATCGGATTATCGCCCATGATCGGCGATACCGTTCCTCACAAGCTGAAGCGCTATCTGGGCAGGGTGGGCTACCTGCTTTGGGCGGTGCGCTGCTCGATGAACTTCAAACCCTTCCGGCTCGTCATCGTGGACGCCGCGAAAACCCATCGGCTCTGGTCGACCGAGGTGCGCATATTGAATGGGCCTTTTCATGGCGGCGTGGAGCTTTCCGACAACGCAAATGTGGAGAGCGGCGAGATCGTTATCCAGGCAGTGGTGGGCAGGAGCCGGCTGAGGCTGGCGATGGATTGGTATGCGAAATTCTTCAAATTGAGAGATCGCAACGCGCATACCGAGGAATTTCGGGGCCAGGCCTTCCGGCTGGACACCAAACCCCGATTGCGCATCTCGATTGACGGCGAGGTGCTGGCAAAAACACCGGTGGACGTAAAGGTGGCGCAGAAAGCGGTTCGCATTGCCGTTCCACATTTGGCCTGAGGCGGTGCCAAGGCGGCCAAGCGGCGGATCAGGCAGGCAGGCCTTCTTTACCTCTACTCGTCAACCCTGTGTCCAATAGCGTACAGCCATCCCAAGGGATCTTTCCAAGGGGAAATCTCGCATGGATGCAAAGAGCGCGCGGCCATTCGGTTTCTGGACTGCGACGGCTCTCGTAGTCGGCGGCATGATCGGATCCGGCATATTCATGATGCCGGCATCGCTTGCGTCCTTCGGGTGGGCCAGTGTTGTGGCCTGGATCGTCAGCATAGCCGGGGCGGTCTCGATCGCTTTTGCGCTCGCCCGGCTGGCGCAGACCATGCCGCAAGCAAGCGGAGCGATCGCAGTAACAGGAGCGGTACTGGGCGAATTTCCGGGATTGTTGATCGGCTGGACCTACTGGGTTTCGGTCTGGGCCGCGAATGCGGCGATTGCGATTGCGGCGACAAGCTATCTCGCAGTGTTCGTGCCCGCGCTGAACGCCACCCCGTTGACTGGCGCCCTCGCGGCCGTGGGCCTGATCTGGCTGCTGACCTTATTGAATCTGGCCGGCGCGAAACGCGTCGGCGAGTTTCAGGTCGTGACGACCATGTTGAAACTGGCGCCGCTTATCGCCGTGATCATGATCGCGATGATGCTGAGCGTGGATGGTGTGGTAACCGCGCCGCTTCCGCCGATGAGCAACGCATTCGTTGGTCTTGGCGCCGCGGTGGCGCTGACCCTGTTCCCATTGGTCGGTTTCGAGGCGGCGGGAATCGCGGCGGAACGGGTCCGTGATCCAGCCCGCAACATCATGCGCGCGACGATGGTGGGAACGGTCGTGACGGGGCTGCTCTATATCCTGGTGTGCTCGGCGATCGTTTTGATCCTGCCTCCCGCCACGGTTGCCGCCTCGGGCGCGCCTTTCCAGCTGTTCGTGGAGACATATTGGGGACGCGGCCCAGCGCTTGCTGTCGCGCTCTTCGCCGCCATCGCGGCGATCGGCGCGCTCAACTGCTGGGTGCTGATTCAAGGCGAGGTACCGCTTGGCATGGCCCGGGCCGGACTGTTGCCTGCTTGGTTTGCACGCGTGACGACGCGCGATGTGCCCGTTCGGGTGCTGGTGATATCCTCGACGCTGGCGAGCCTGCTGGTGCTTTCCAACGCCAGCAAGTCGCTGGGCGGGGTGTTCGAGTTCGCCGCGTTGCTGACCACCTGCGCCTCGCTTTGGCTTTATCTTGCGATTTGCGTCGCGGCGTTGATGCGGCGTGTCGCCATGGCGGCGGCGAGCATCGGCCTGCCGTTCGCGCTGTTCGCTTTCTGGGGCGCGGGCTATGAGGCGAGCGGGCTCAGCCTTTTGCTGATGCTCACGGGAATTCCGGTCTATCTGCTGCGTTCACGCGGCGCGCCGGCCGAACAGCCGGCCTAGCATCGACCTGTCCTTCAATATTTCGTGCGCCGCATTATGGCCCGGCGCGCCGGTGACACCACCGCCAGGATGGGTGCCCGAACCACACATGTACAGCCCCCGGATCGGCGAGCGGTAATCGCCATGGCCCAGGACGGGCCGCGCCGCCCACAACTGATCCAGACTCATATGGCCGTGGAATATATCCCCGCCGATCAGCCCGAACTTGCGCTCCAGATCGAGCGGCGAATGGATCTGCCGCGCGATGATCGCCGCCCTGAAGTTCGGCGCATGATCGTTGACGGTCTCTATGATCAGATCGGCGACGGTTTCGCGCGCATCGTCCCAACTGCGGCCGTTCGGCAGCTCGGGCGCGAACTGCTGGCAGAACAGGCTGGCGATATGCATGCCCGGCGGCGCGAGGCTGTCGTCGACGGTCGTAGGCAGCTTCATCTCGACAATCGGCCTTTTCGACCAGCCCGATGCCTTCGCATCAGTGAAGGCTTGATCCATATAATCGAGCGTCGGCGCGATGATGATGCCGCAGGTATGATGCTCGGCGCGTTCCTTGCCGGGAAGCACCGTGAAATCGGGCAGTTCCGAAAGCGCGACGTTCATCCGGAACGTGCCGGACCCGGTCTTGAACTGGTCCATGCGCCGCGCAAAAGGCTCGGGCATGTCGCTGCGGTCGACGAGCTGGCGGAACAGCAGGGCCGGCCCGACATTGGCGACCACGGTATCCGCCGCAATTTCATCGCCGCTCTCCAGAAGAACCCCCGTCGCCTTCGCGCCGTCGACGAGCACCTTGGCGACCGGCGAGTCGAGACTGATCTCGACCCCCGCCTCTTCGCATGCCTCCGCCATGAACTGCGTGATCGCGCCCATGCCGCCCACGGAATGGCCCCAAATGCCCTTCTTGCCGTTCACCTCGCCAAACACATGGTGGAGCAGCACATAGGCGCTGCCCGGTGTGTCCGGGCTTGCATAGTTGCCGACGACCGCATCGAAGCCGAACGCCGCCTTGATATGCTCATCCTCGAACCAGCCATCCAGAAAACCGCGGGCGGATTTGACGAACAGGTCCATCACGTCCCGCTGCGCCTCGATCGGCAGGCCAGCGAGCTTCCGGCCTTGTGCCGCCGCCGCAAGGAGCGCGCGAATCCCGCCGCCGGCGTTCGGCGGGGTCTTGAGCGAAAGATCCCGAAGCACGTCGGCGACGCGCTCAAGCGCTTCCTCATAGTGAGGAAATGTCTCGGCATCCCTGGGACAGAATCGCGCGAACTCCGCCTGCGTGCGCGCCGCGCCGCCGCCAAGCTTCAGATATCCATCCTCATGCGGGAAAAAGTTGCTGATCGTCCGTTCGATGATCCGCCAGCCGCGTTCATGAAGGCGCATGTCGCGGATCACCTTCGGGCGCAGTAGGCTGACCGTATAGCTCGCGGTCGAGTTGCGGAATCCGGGATGGAATTCCTCGGTCACCGCCGCTCCACCTACCACGCCGCGTCGTTCCAGCACTCGAACCTTCAGCCCGGCGCACGCGAGATAGAAAGCGCAAACGAGACCGTTATGTCCGCCGCCTATTATGATCGCGTCATATTTCTTTGCCATTGCAGATCCTCGATTGGTCTTGGCCGACGGCTCCAGCCGGGCGCTGGCGCATGATGCTGGCGCGCTTCCGGAATGATATTGCGGATCTTCCTGGCGAAACTCCGGAGGCAGACCTCGCTCGCGCCGATCGGTCCAACGGCATAGCTCTTCGATGCCATGCCCCGCTGCACCCGCTCGATCAGCCAGGTATCCTCGGCATTCACCGTCCGGTTTATCCGCCAGTTCGCATAGCGGACGAGCTTCATCTCGCGGCGATCGTCGGGCAACGCGAACGCCATCTCGCGCAGCATGCTGGTGGTCGGCGTCAGCGGCAGCCATTGCATGAAATCGATCTGGTCGGGGTAGATGTCGAAGGCCATGTTCGGCCACAGCTTGTAATAGAGCCATAGCCGCTGGTTCGCCTCGGGCAGGTGATCTACCTGCGGCAGATGCATCTGATAGAAGCGTTCCCAGGCATTGTCCGAACGCCGGTCGACGATCTGGCCTGACATCTTGTCGACCCAGGGCTGCGCCTCGATGGCGTAGCTCTTGCCGAACAGGCGCGTCAGCCCATCATGCGCCACCGGGATGTGGAGGTTGTCCGAATAATTGTCGCCGATATTCTTCCAATTCACCCGCCGCTCGCGAAGCTTGACCGGACTGATCGTGGCCATGTCCTCGAAGCGATAGGGCGCAATCTCGCGATCATAAGGCGCCATCATCTCGACAACCGACGGACCATCACCCTCCAGCCGGACGAAGATGAACCCGCGCCAGACCTCGACAGCAACCGGCGCCAATCCGCTTCGGCTTAAGTCGAGCGCTGGATAGTCCCGCCGGCTCGGCACGCCGATCAACTGGCCATCGGTGGCATATGTCCAGGCGTGGTATGGACAGACGATATGCTTGATCGAGCCCTTTGACGCTTCGAGCAAACGCATCGCGCGGTGGCGGCAGACATTCGTGAAGGCGCGCACCAAACCATCATCGCCGCGCACGACAATCACGCTTTCTCCCAGATAATCGATCGTATGGAAGTCGCCCGGCTGAGGCATATCGTTCTGATGGCAAACGATCTGCCACGACGGCCGCAGGATATGCGCGCATTCAACGTCGAAAAATTCGGGGTCGCTGTAGAGCCAGGCGGGCAGACTCCAGTCGGCGTCGGGATCCTGCTGTTCGAGATCGGCGAATTTATGCGCCATGCCGGCTCCGGTTGCTTGTTGGGCGACCGTATAATAAGCATCGCACATGAGCAAGCCTGCATATCATCGCGCAACGCCGGACGCGCGCCGCCAGAGCTTGATCGATGCGACCGCTCGGGTGCTGGCCCGTGACGGCGCAACCGGCGCATCTGTCCGGACGATCGCCGTAGAAGCCGGCGTCTCGCCGGGGCTGGTCAATCACCATTTCGCCGGGGTCGACGCGCTGATTGCCGCGACATATGTCACGGTCGCCCACCAGGTGGCTGAAGCGCTGGAGAATGCAGTCGCCAAAGCGGGCCATGATCCGAAAGCGAGGCTGATCACTTACATCACCGCGAGCTTCGCATCACCGATTGCAGACCGCGCCTTGCTCGCGACCTGGGTTGCGTTCTGGAGCTTGACCGGCAAACCGGAGATCGCCCGCATTCACTCGGAAACTTATGCTAGCTACCGCGCCGGTCTGGAATCGTTGCTGGCCGATTGCGGAATGCCAGTGGATCGCGTTCGGCTGGCGGCCATTTCCCTAACCGCACTCGTCGACGGGCTGTGGCTCGAACTCTGCCTGTCACCGAATATTTTTACCGCCGAGGAGGCCCGCGCCATGGCGGAAGATCAAATTGCCCAACTGTTTCGGCGATAGCGACGGTCATCGCGCAATCGCCAAACCGAACCGCAATCGCGTCATGCGGCGATTATAGTCCAGCAGGCTTTCGCCATAGCCCGTGAAATTCTGCCCGAACAGGTATAGCTCCGGCCCTCCGCCGAACAGGCGTTGCAGCGGGTACGACAGTTCGGTGAGAACCGCGCCCCGGCCAGTCGAAAAATTGTAGCGCCCGGTCGCTGACAGACGCAGGCCATCGGCTTGCCCGATCTGAAACTTCAATCCGGTGATGCCACGATAGGATTTGATGTCTGGATTGTCCGCCCGGCCCCCGACAAGCACAGTGACGCGGGGAGCGATCGTCAGGTTGTAATCGTTACCCAGGTCCCACATCGCCGTCGGCGCGACATAGATCGTGTTGACGCTCCGCGAATCCGGCCCGGCCTTGCCGTTCGATTCATGTTGAATCCCGGCCTCAGCGCCTGCTTCCATGCTGTCGGAGAGGCTGATCGAGGGGGTCCGATAAAATAGTTCAGGCGTATAGTTCACGTCCCTGAACGACGAATCCGACGCCAGATTCCAGTACATTTTCTGCGTGAAGGCAAAATATAGCCCGTCCCGCCATTCATGCGTTGGCAACGGGGGGCGGGACGATCCGAACAGCCGATATTTTAAGCTTCCCTGGAGCTTTATCTCGCTCTGGGACGTGGTTCCGAAAATGGCGTAAACCGGCTCGTGGGTTGAAAGATTCCGTAGCAGGCTCTCACCAATCGCACCTTCGCGAGAGGTCTCTGTCGCTTGCAGACCGATCTTCGTCTCAACGCCTTGTCCCGGTTCCGCGCGTGCCAAGCCCGCTGGGGAGACCGCTGGCGGAACCGCAATCGCCACCTTTTGGGTGCCCCAAGCGGGAATGCTGATCAGATCACTGGCCTGAACATTACCGGCCGGAAGCATCGCGCGGTAACGAGCGCGCGCGAAACCGCGCGCTGGCACGGATATGGCGGGTTGCTCTCCCGGCGCGCGTTCGAGCTGGATCGAACGTGGTGTAGCGGACGTCAATACGCCCTCCATCTGATCGGGAAGCGCCACACTCTGATCGGCGTTGTCGCTGTTGATGAGGAGGATTTCGATGGTCGTCCCGCCGTCACGGTCTCCACTCGTGCCGCTTATCACGAACTGCACGGGCTGAGGCGCAGCGAGCGCAGGCCAACTGGTCGCTGCCAACAGGATCGCCACGCCAGCCGCCAACGCTACCCTCATAATGCCTCCCTTTCGGATCAAAAGATAAATACCTGCGGCCATACTGATTGCGGCCGAACATCGTTGAGGATTGCAAGCGCCCTAAGCTCACCATCTACTCAACTTCGGCGTGATAAGCAGTGTAGGGCACCTGAAGATATTGAAGCGCCACATTTGCGCTCTTGCCTGCCCAACCATGCGCATTCCTGAAGAACAGCTCATTGAGGTTCAGGCCGACGCCAACAAAGGGACGCTGCTTCCGGGGTTCTCCGCGCCGTTCCTCGGCGGCGGTGAAGCCGGTGGCGCGATAACCCGCATGCAGTTCGACGAACCGGAACGGGCTATCCTCCATCCCCTGGAATCCCGCAAGTTTGAGCGCAAACAGATAGCGCATCTGCCGGAAATGACGCACGCCCGTCGGCGTATAAATGTCGCTGTTAGGCGTCAGAAGCAGGCGAAAATCTACCTTCTCCTTAAGTCCCGGCACGGTGTTCCGCAAAACCGAAAAGCCGGCCCCGGCGGCGTTCATCGTCAGATCCTGAACGGAAAAACCGCTCGATTTCTTGAACGCATCCCACATCTCGCTGTAGACCATCAGGCCCATGGCGACCGCGGCCGCCGGAAGCGCCGCATTGTCAGCTCCCGTCTTGTGGCGGATGCGCGCGGCAATCGCATCGGTGATCCAGTAGGAATTCCAGGCATGGGCCAGCTTGTCGATGCCCAGATTGTTAGTGTCGTCTCCGAACCACCCTTCATCCTTGAAGCGAAAGCCGTCCGAACCCTCCTTGCTGACCTTGGCAATATTCGTGCCGGTCATCCAGGCCGCAGCAAGCCCGAGTTCCCATTTGATGGAACCCATCTGGCGGCCAAATGAAACATGGTTTGATGTATGTTGCGACCCGGATTGCTCTGTCTGGATGACGTCAGCGGACGGTTGGAGCGCCGATGTATCCTGCAGCGCCAAGATTTGTGGTGCTTCGGCCTGTAGCGCGTCCACTTTGGCCAGATCGAAGTCGATGGGAAGTCGATCTTCGGACCTTGGCGACACCGGCTCATGAGCATCGGCGCCCTTCGCCAGAACGACCAATCCAAACAACGCGCCTGCCAGGCCGATAGTCCGTAACGCCCGGCCTGCACGCCCCGGATGGCCATTCATCATGCTGTACCTCGACCTTGAGCGGGGGCTTATATCTTGACGATCCCGCAGGTCAAACCGCTATGCACATTGATGCAAACACGCATGCGTTCGCCTCCGGGCGGCGCACATGGACATCGTCATGCTATGAGTCGAGATCACATAATCTTGACAGCCAGGAGGCCATTACCCGATACGCCGATCACTGAGGGGAAGAGACAATGACGCAGGCTCAGGTTAAGCGGTTTCTGCTCTTTTTCTTCCTCATATTATTCGGCGCGGTTTTCCTGCGGATTGATTATTTTCCGTTAAGCTGGGTGCCGATGTACGGTTTCCGCGAGGAAAGCGACAAGCTCACCGTTGCCGTGGGCGATCTGGAGCGCCGCCAGCTTGGCTTTGCCGCGCAGCGCGCCAATGGCGAGAAGCTGTTCCTTTCCCGACAGGATCTCAACATTCCGCCCGCCAATTTCCGCCGCCTCTATCAGGAACGGGCGTTCGGAGAAGGCCCGCCGCAGCATCGCCGCGAGCGCGCGCATCTCTGGGGCTTCAACCGATGGTGGTACGCGACGCTGATCGGCGACGATCCCGCCATCAATCCCGATTACGAACGTGATCTTCTGCGCACCGCGAACGGCACGCTGGGTTATGGATCTTCGGATCCGCGACGCATCGTCCAGCTTCAGGCCCATCTCGATTTCGCCACCTTTACCCGCGAGCACCTCGACGATGGAACGCTGAAAAACCCCCATCGCGAGCGGAAAGTGGCGACTATCACTGAGAAGGGCACGACGATCGAGACGACGGTGCTGCATGACTGATTATCATCCCATCCACGCCAGGTTCATCGACCGGTTCTTTTTCGACTGGTTCGAAGCCGACACGCTGGGCGCCGTGCGCTTTTATTTCGGGCTCGGCCTGTTCCTGTATCTGGGCAGCCAATACCCCCAGCTTTTGATACTCGATACATTCGGTCCTGGGTTTCAGTATACCATCCCGATCTGGTATTTTCAGGTCCTCGGCATCACCCATAACATTCCGTGGCTGATCATACCCGTTTATTTAGCGATGCTCGCGGCGTGTCTTTTCTTCGCGTTCGGCAAATGGACCAAGCCCGCGATCATCGCGATCCTGATCACGATGTTCTATCTGAAGGGGGTCCGCGACAGCTTCTCCGGCGACGTGCATCATCGCGAGATTCCGGTGTTCGCGCTGCTCATCCTCTTCCTCGTGGCGAAAAGCGATCGCATGTTCGGCATCGATGCGCGTCGCAAGCTGCTGGCTCCGATCGAGCGGTGGGAAGCATCGTGGCCGCTGCGCGCGATGCAGGTCTACATCGCCATGTTCTATTTCTGGGCGCTGTTCGCCAAGCTAAGGGTTTCAGGTCTTTTCTGGTTCGAACATGGCGGGCGGATCCAGGAAACGCTGATCAGCCGCGCATTGCGCGATGGCTTCGCCGCCAACGGTGATGTCGTGAACCTCTCGCTTGCCTGGAAACTGGCGCAGACACCCGATCTCATCTTCCTATGCGGCGTGGCCGTGTTCCTGTTCGAGCTGTTCATCCCGCTGATCCTCTTCGTGAAGGACTGGCGCTGGCGCGGGTTTCTGCTGATCGGGGCGGCGACGTTTCATCTCAGCAATTATCTGCTGATGAACGTCCAGTTCTACTTCTATCCGTTCGTCTTCGTCGCCTTTTTCGATATGGCGAAGTTCCACCGGTGGGTAAAAGCCAAGCTCCGCCTGGGAACGGTAGAACAGAAGCCCGAGCCGGCCTGATCGCTTGCCGGGTCAGGCTGGCGGCGCGCTCCAGTCTTCGATCGGCCATCCCCGGGCTCGCGCAAGCCGCGCGAGACGACGCGACGGGTTGACCGCAACCGGTTCGTCCACCCATTCGAACAGCGGACGATCGGATGCGCTGTCCGAATAGAATCGCATCCGCACATCGCCGCGCGACAGGCCCTGCCCTTCCAGCCACCGCTGAACCGCCGCAAGCTTGTTTGCGGCATAGACGTTGCCGCCGGTCAGCATGGGTTCGATATGGCCGAGATCGCTCTCGGTCACCTGCGTGGCAATGATGGCATCGAAGCCCAGGCTTTCGGCAATGGGCGCTGCATAAAATTCATGTGCCGCAGTCGCCAGCACGAGCCTTGCTCCCCCGGCGCGATCGCTCTCGATAGAAGCGCGAGCGCCTGCCCGGATATTGTGTGCAAGCGTCCGTGCGCTGAACGCGGCGATGACTGGATCAAGCGCGCCCCGCGACACCTTGCCCAGCAACAGACGCCACATCACCCCTTTGAGTTGAGCACGGTCGATAACGCGCAACCCATGAGCCGCCATCGCCAGGACCACCAAGGGCGCGGCCAGCAGCCGGTGCGGGCGCAGGCGCCGCGCGGCGAAAACAAGGTACGCGGTATAGGTGGGAAGCCGCGTGACCGTACGATCCAGATCGTAGATCGCAATCATGGCGCGTCCGTCCCTTGTTTCACGATCTTCGGTCGTTTGGTCGATCTTCACTTCCCCGCTCGCCGTCGGGATGCCAGATATCCGGTCGACGCCCAGTGTGCAACGCGGGGCGAAGGTGCCCCAGGATCAGGATATGGTGTGAACATGAACGACACGATCAAGGCCTTCGGATTTCCTGACACGCTGATCGCGGAATTTACGCATTGGGTCGTGCTTCTCCGCCCGCAGCAGCCCACCTTGGGAAGTCTGGTGCTGGCGGCCAAGTCCGATGCCACTGCGTTCAGCGATTTGCCCCCCGCTGCCTTTGCCGAACTGGATCGCGCAATATCGGCGATCGAACGGACCATGAAGCCGCTCGTCGGCTATGAGAAGATCAACTATCTGATGCTGATGATGGTCGATCCCCACGTCCATTTCCACGTCATTCCCCGCTATGAGGGCGCGCGCGAGAAGGACGGGCTCAGCATCGTTGATGCAGGTTGGCCCAAGGCCCCGGCGCTCGCCGAAGCAGTGAAGCTCAGCAGCGAACAGATCGCAACGCTGGGCGGCTGGATCCGGGGCAAATGGGCCGGCTAACCCTTACGCGTTTGCGTCCCGCCATTTCGCGGTAAGCGCCCGCGCGGCATCAAGGTCCGCCAGATAATCGACCTCCTGCCAATCATGACCAACGATCGAAGTGGTGCCGACAACCCCCCTATCGGCGAGCATGTCGATGACGCTCAGATACCACAGCCGCACGCCCTGATCGGTCGTCATCACTTCTTCGATCTTCTCGATAAAGGCGGCGCGCCCGCTGCCGCGCAAGGCTATCAGGCCAATCGATTCAGCATTACATCCGTCGGCCGGCAAGGCCTTGCCGATGCGCAACAGGCGATCGCCTTCGCACAGCACCTTCATGTCATCGGCGTCATAGGCATCCTTGCGGTCGGTCGTCACCGATATAGCGCTGGTCCCGCCCGCCAGGACCGTCCGGACGAGATCGGTCGACACCAACGTATCGCCGTTGAGCAGCAACGTATCGCGGTCGAAATGCGCCCGCGCCATCCACACCGAGGCCAGATTGTCCGCCACCTGATAGAAGGGGTTGAACAGCAAGGTGACGTTCCCGCGCCCGGATTCTCGCGCGCTGATGACCTGCTCGACCAGATCGTGATGGAACCCCGTGACCACGATCATTTCGCGGATGCCGCTGTCGTAAAGCGCATCAAGCTGCCATTCGAGCAGGGTCTTGCCGGAAAGCTCGAGCAGGCATTTCGGTCGATCCTCGGTATGCGGATACAGCCGCGATCCCTTACCCGCGCTGAGAATGATGGCTTGCTCGATGGTCATGGCTGCAGAAACTCTCCGGAATGGCCTATCAGGACGCCTTTAGTGAGGAACGGCGCGAACGTCAGACTTTTTGTAAGGCCACTTCCGCGGCGATCTCGTCAAAGCGCCGGGCAAGGCTCGTCACGACCGCGGGATGCTCGCTCGCCAGCAGGATTTCATGGTTCAGCCAGCGTGAGCGGCTGTTGTGATTGAAGCTGCCGAACCACGCGGCTTTCTTTGTCTTGCGCGCGACGATCAGGAATTTCGCGTGCAACGGAAAGCCTTCGGCGTGCGCATAACGCGCGATATCGACCCCCGCATCGGACAGCTCGGTTATGATCGCCTCGGGCACGCGGCGAACCGTGTCATGCACGATTAGCCGGATCGAAGCGCCAGCGCGCGCGCCGCTGATGAGTGCTGCGGTCAGTGGCCCTGCCTTCAAATGCGATATCGCGCCTCGGACACGATCCCCATCGCCAAGACCGGCAAGACCACGGTCGATGACGTTCGGACATAGCCGGGGATAGAACCACGCCGTGGCGCTCTCTCCCACCACCGGCTGATTTTGTAGTGGGCACAGTCGCAGCGCACGCTTATCCAGCGAGCGGACATGATCTCCAAGCGCCCTGACCAGACCGGGTTCGTACAGTTCGACGAGAATGTTGTGGCCGCGATCCTGATCGCCGATCTCGGCGATGACGTCCACATCCTCCGGCACGTCACCCGAGGGATTGAACGAGCCGACCAGCACAGACGGTCTGGGGTGTGAGAATGCGTATATCTTGCTGTGAAGATGAGGATGAATCCCACGCGGCAAAAGCGGCGCGGGCTCGTGAACATGCAACCCGCCGCCAAGCCCGTGCGCCCGAAGACGCGCAATCACGGCGTCGTTCACGCTTTTCCGGCGCGGCCGCCCTTCGACATGAAGCGTGACACGCACGCCGCGATCATGTGCGGCGATCAGGCAATCCGCGAGATCGCGGTCGCGGAAATAATAGGTTGCCCAGATGATCTGTGCGCCGGCCGGCTGTTGGTCGATCCGGTCGCGGAGCAATTGCCTCAGATATCGTGGCGGACGATCGGGGCCGCCAAAGTGAACCAGCGGCGGATCGCCTTCAGACATTACGCGCCAGATAATCGAACATGTGATGGAGGTAGTTCGGTTTCCACCAGCGCGCCGCATATGATTTCAGGGCGCTGGCCACCGCCAGGCGACGGTCAGATTCAAACACATCGGCCACCGTGTCGAACAGCCGCGCCGCCATGTCAGGCTTGCCGTATACGATCAGCGAAATGATGGCCTTCAGCGCCGCGGCCTCTGCCTCCCCGTTCGGAAGCGAGCGTATGCGGTCGATCAACCGAGGTTCCGCGAGAACGAACAGCGCGTCGCCATAGGCCAGCCGCCCCGCCCGCTGCCCGCCGCCGAGGCTCACATTGCCGATGCCCTCCTCGTTGAGCCGACGATATCGCTTGAGCCGGTAGAGATCGAGCAGTTCGAAGCCATGGCCCGTCATAAACGCAATCACATCGTTTGCGAGCGGCTGATCGAGATAGCGTTGGAAGAAAGACAGCTCGATCTCTGCCAGGAACACGCTGCTTTCCAGACATGCTTGCGCGCCCTGCAGGATGGAAAGCTCGCAGCCTTGCGTATCGACCTTGAGCGCATCGATCCGGATGCCTTCGCGTGCCGCAAGCGCGTCTAGGGTATCGACGGGCATCTCGATGGTGGAAACGATCCGCGTATGCTCGAACTTTTTCCGATAGCTTTCCAGCAGAGGCCGATTGGGCTGGAGTGTGGACGACATGTTCGGCAGCGCCGTGATATTGAGCGTCGCCTGCCCTGCCTGTGGTCCCAGGGCGATGGGATAGCATGTATCACGCCCCTGCCGCTTGATCTCACCGCCGTCACGCGGCTCGAACAGCAATGCAGAGACCACGTCGCGCGCCGCCATCCAGCGATCCTTTAGCCCGCCGGCCGAGCCGACATCCGCAAGAACGATCTCGAAGCCGGGAGGGCTCTGTTGCAAAAATCGTGAAGCTTGAGCATGCTTGGCGGAGATTGGACGGACGGAACGATGACGGATTTCAAGTGGCGCCATTTCCAGGGTGATGTGATCCTGTGGGCGGTGCGCTGGTATTGTCGCTATCCGATCAG
>QFCS01000538.1_pt1 | contig 37252 bp, 40 predicted proteins | sample 3576561 | NCBI WGS metagenome assembly QFCS01 | reverse complement strand
TTTCTTGAAGTCGCCGGCACTGGCGGCTCACGGCATACCGCTGCCTTGTGCGGGGAGTCCCTTCATGCTTGAAACCCAGGACCTCCGGGTCCGGTGCGGCGGGCACGTGGCGGTGAGTGCCGGCGCCTGGGCGTGTGCGCCGGGCAAGCTCACCGCCATCGTCGGCGCCAACGGCGCGGGCAAGACGACGTACTTCAACCTCCTCTAGGCGCAGGTCAAGGCCCGTGCGTATCGTGTGCTGCTGGGCGGCAGCGACATCTCGTCGCTGGGCGCCCCGGCGCGTGCGCAGGCGGGGCTGGGCCGTGCGTTCCAGCTCACCAACCTGTTTCCCAACCTCACCGTGCAGGAGAACGTGCGGCTGGCGGTGCAGGCGAGGGCGCGCGCGGGCTTGAACCTGTGGCGCATCTGGAGCGACCGGCGCGACCTGCTGCAGCGTGCCGACGAGGTGCTCGAAACCGTGGCCCTGGCCGACAAGCGCGATGCCCTGGCTTCGAGCCTGCCGCACGGCGACCAGCGCAAGCTCGAAGTGGGCATCCTCATGGCGCTGGAGCCGCAGGTGTTCATGTTCGACGAACCCACCGCCGGCATGAGCGTGGACGAGGTGCCCGTGATCCTGAACCTCATCCGCAAGCTCAAGGAAGACAAGAGCAAGACCATCCTGCTGGTCGAACACAAGATGGACGTGGTGCGCGAACTCTCCGACCGCATCATCGTCCTGCACAACGGCGAACTCGTGGCCGACGGCGAGCCCGCCAGTGTCATTGCATCCCCGGTCGTGCAGCAGGCCTACCTGGGCATCAACCCGGAAGAAAAGGAAGAGGTGGCCGCATGAGCGATCTGCTCACACTCAAAGGCGTACACACGCACATTGGCGCGTACCACATCCTCCATGGCGTGGATCTCACCGTACCCGCCAACCAGCTCACCATGCTGCTGGGTCGCAACGGCGCGGGCAAGACCACCACGCTGCGCACCATCATGGGCCTGTGGCAGGCCAGCCAGGGCAGCGTGACGCTCGACGGCCAGGACATCACGCAGCGAGCCACACCCGACATCGCGCGCAGCGGTGTGGCCTATGTGCCCGAAAGCATGGGCATCTTCTCGGACCTCAGCGTGAAGGAGAACATGCTGCTGGCCGCGCGCGGCGCACGCAGCCTGGACGACATCGACACGAACCGGCTGGAGTGGATCTTCGGCCTGTTCCCGGCCATGAAGAAGTTCTGGCTGCACCCGGCCGGCAAGCTCAGCGGCGGGCAGAAGCAGATGCTCGCTGTCTCACGCGCCATCGTCGAGCCGCGCAAGCTGCTGCTCATCGACGAGCCCAGCAAGGGACTGGCACCCGCGATCATCCAGAACATGATCGCGGCCTTCCGCGAACTCAAGGCCGCCAGGACCACCATCCTGCTCGTGGAGCAGAACTTCAACTTCGCACGTCAGCTTGGCGACAGCGTGGCCGTGATGGACGACGGTCGCGTGGTGCACAGCGGGTCGATGGCGGAGCTCGCGTCGGACGAACAGCTGCAATCGAAGCTGCTGGGCCTTTCTCTCGGAGCGCACCAATGAAACTCTTCAACGCCGACTTCGACTGGAAGCCGCTCGGGCTCGTGCCTGCGCTGGCCCTGCTGGCGCTGCCTGCCGTGGGCAGTCCGTCCACGTGGATCACGCTCACGGTGGCGGGCCTGGCCATGGGCATGATCGTCTTCATCATCGCCTCGGGCCTCACGCTGGTGTTCGGCCTCATGGACGTGCTGAACTTCGGTCACGGCGTGTTCATCGCGCTGGGTGCCTTCGTCGCCTCCACCGTGCTCGCGAGCATGGGCGCCTACACCAGCGCCGACAGCCTCTGGCTCAACCTCGTTGCGCTTCTGCCGGCCATGCTGGTGGCCATGGCGGTGGCGGGTGCGCTGGGCTGGGTGTTCGAACGCCTGATCATCCGCCCGGTGTACGGCATGCACCTCAAGCAGATCCTCATCACCATGGGCGGCATGATCATTGGCGAGGAGCTGATCAAGGTGATCTGGGGACCCGGGCAGATTGCATTGCCGCTGCCCGAAAGCCTGCGCGGCTCCTTCATCTTTGGCGATGCGGCGGTGGAGAAGTACCGCCTGCTCGCCGTGCTCGTGGGTGCCGCCGTGTTCGCCGCCATGGTGTGGACGCTCAACCGCACCAAGGTCGGCCTGCTGGTGCGCGCCGGCGTGCAGGACCGCGAGATGGTCGAGTCCCTCGGCTACCGCATCCGCCAGCTGTTCATTGGCGTGTTCGTGGTGGGCAGCGCGCTCGCTGGCCTGGGCGGCGTGATGTGGGGCCTGTACCAGCAGACCGTGCTGCCGCAGATGGGCGCGCAGGTGAATGTGCTGATTTTCATCGTCATCATCATCGGCGGGCTCGGCTCCACGCTGGGGGCGCTCATCGGTGCGCTGCTGGTGGGGCTGATGGCGAACTACACCGGTTTCCTCGCCCCCAAGGTCGCGCTGTTCTCCAACATCGCGTTGATGGTCGCCATCCTGCTGTGGCGGCCGCAGGGTGTGTACCCGGTGACGAACCGCTGAACAGGAGCGCCACATGTTGTCCCGACTCCTCTCCAACGACCTCCCGCGCAGCCGCTGGCTCGTCGCGTTGCTCATCGTGCTGTTCCTGGGCCTGGCGTTCGCGCCGTTCCTGTTCCCTGGCGTGAAGGCGCTCAACGTGGCAGCCAAGGTGCTGATTTTCGTGGCGCTGGTGGCCAGCTTCGATCTGCTGCTGGGTTATACCGGCATCGTCAGCTTCGCGCACACCATGTTCTTCGGCATTGGTGCCTACGGCATTGCCATCGCGCTCAACGCGGCGGAAACACCGTCGTGGGCCGCGATCCTGGTGGGCGTGTTCGGCGCACTTGTCATCTCGCTCGTGCTCTCGTTGCTGATCGGCCTGTTCTCGCTGCGCGTGAAGGCGATCTTCTTCGCCATGATCACGCTCGCGGTCGCCTCGGCGTTTCTCACGCTGGCGTCACAGCTTTCCGACATCACCGGTGGCGAGGACGGACTCACCTTCCGGGTGCCCGAACTGCTGTCGCCTGGCTTCACGCTGACCGAAGAGCCGCTGCAGACACCGCTGGGCGAGGTGGACCTGAACGGCCGTTTGATCACCTATTACCTGATCTTCCTGTCGGTGACGGCGATCTTCCTCATCATCCTGCGCATCGTGAACTCACCGTTCGGCCGCGTGCTGCAGGCGATCCGTGAGAACGACTTCCGTGCCGAGGCGCTGGGCTACCGCACCGTGGTGTACCGCACGCTGTCCAACGTGCTGTCGGCCTCGTTCGCCACGCTGGCGGGTTGTCTGCTCGCGCTCTGGTTGCGCTACAACGGGCCGGACACCTCGCTGTCGTTCGAGATCATGCTGGACATCCTGCTCATCGTCGTCATCGGCGGCATGGGCACGCTGTACGGTGCGTTCATCGGCAGCGTGCTCTTCGTCATCGCGCAGAGTTACCTGCAGGACCTGCTGCGCATGGCGGGGGAGGCCACATCGGGCCTGCCCTTGCTGCCCGCGCTGCTCACCCCCGACCGCTGGCTGCTGTGGCTCGGGTTGCTCTTCGTTCTCTCGGTCTATTACTTCCCCACCGGCATCGTGGGCAAGCTGCGTGAGCGCGCCTCGCTGGCGCGCATGAAAGGCCAGCCATGAACACCACCACCCTGGAAGCACCCGTCACCACGGCCGTGGCACCGCGCTCGCGCTACCTCACCTGCGAGGGCCGCGAAATCCACTTCATGGACTGGGAGCCGGAGACACCCAACGGTCAGGTTGTCATCGCCTGGCATGGGCTGGCGCGCACCGGGCGCGACATGGACCCGCTGGCCGCGCACCTGAGCGCCCTGGGCTGGCGCGTGATCTGTCCCGACACCATCGGGCGCGGCCTCTCGCAGTGGAGCCCCCGGCCCGAAGCCGAGTACTGCCTGGACTTCTATTCGCGCATTGCCACGGCGCTGGTGGACCAGCTCGTCATCAGGCGATTCCACTGGGTGGGCACCTCCATGGGAGGGGCGATCGGCATGGTGTGCGCCGCCGGGCCGCTGCACGGCCGCATCGAGCGACTGGTGCTCAACGACATCGGCCCCCAACTCGCCGATGAGGCGGTGCAACGCATTCGCGCCTATGCGGGCAGCCCCTCCGCGTTCGACACGGTGAGCGAGCTCGAACAGTACTTCCGCACGGTCTACAAACCATACGGTTACCTCAGCGATGCCCAGTGGCGCCTGCTGACGGAGAGCTCCACCCGCCGCCTGCCCGACGGCCGGGTGACGCCGCACTACGACCCGGCCATGGTGCAGCAGTTCTCCCACCACCCGGCGGACTACGACCTGTGGCCCACCTACGACCGCATCGACATTCCCGTGCTCTGCCTGCGCGGGGCGGAGTCGGACCTGCTGCTCGCCGACACGGCCGAAGCCATGCGCGACCGCGGGCCGCGAGCGCTGGTGGTGACCATCGCCGGTTGCGGGCATGCGCCGGCGCTCAATGTGCCCGATCAATTCGAGCTGGTACAGCGCTTCCTCGCGGGGCATTGAGCCTGTAGGAGAAGTCCTACAACAAATACAGGGATCTTCTCATGCCATCCGCTGGCATTTCGTGCGATGTTCCAGCCAGTGGAGAAGCTCCGCAGACGGGCGGAGCCAGCTGCTGAAAAGCGTTGTTCGAAGACGTAGCAGGGACATGCCTATGCCGCAAGCGCAAGGGGTAGATGTCGACCCGGGGTACCGCTTCGTGCGCGACCCGATGGGCAGTGCGTTGTCCGCACAACCGCTGTCCAGGACCGCAAGCAACACGACCGATGTGTATCTGGTCGAAGACTTTCCCATCCTGCGCGATGGTTTGCGCACGATTCTGGAAGGTGCCGGGCACCGGGTGATCGGGGAAGCCGACCATCCCGCCCCCGCCGTGGCCGATCTGGCCCGCCTGGAGCCACCCGTTGCGGTCGTGGATCTGCGGCTGGACCACCACTCCGGCATCGAGGTGCTCGAACAGGTGCAGCGGCGCCAACTGCGAACCCGTGTCATCCTGCTCAGCCTCACCGAGCACCCGCGCGATGTGGCCGAGGCCATGCGGATGGGCGCGTTCGGTTACCTGTTGAAGGACTCGCATGCCGACGAGCTGTTGAATGCCGTGGACAAGGTGGCCAGCGGTGGCCGTCACCTGGGTCAGCGTGCACAGCAACTCGCGGTGGAAGGTCTCATGCGAGAAAGCCGGCAGCCGGGGGGGGAGCCGTTGTCGATGCGCGAAAAACAGATTGTCATGCAGGTCCTGCGCGGCAAGAGCAGCGCCGCGATCGCGGCCTCGCTGTTCCTCTCGCCCAAGACGGTGGACTCCTACCGCAGCCGCGTCATGGCCAAGCTCGGTGTGGACGACCTGCCGGCGCTGGTGCGCCTGGCCATCCGTGAAGGCTGGATCGACCTGGATGACGCCTGAGTGGCCTTAGCGCACGCGGCCGCCCACGGGTAGCCAGCGCACCAGGCGGCTCAAGCCATCGCGTCCGCTGGCCGCCCGCCCCACCAACGCAGAACCCGCCAGCATGCCGGCGGTGCGCACCAGGAAGGAGGGGCTCTTGCGCGTGAGCGTCCATACCGCCAGCCCGGCCCCGAGCACCAGCCAGTGTTCGCCGGGAAAGCTGTCCCGGCTGTCGTCGGCCGGCTTCACGCGTGCGGCGAGGGCACGGCCCTGGGGGGCGTCTGCGGCAGCGCGGCTTCTGTTCACCATGGTCTTCTCCTGCTGCGGTGGTTGAGGCGAAGCCTGACAGTAGCGCGCTGGGGCGCGCGGCGGTGTAGGACTTGGCGAGTTCGTGGCGTGGTGGGCTACCGTCGCAGGATCTTGTCCATCGCCTTGCCTTTGGCGAGTTCGTCCACGAGCTTGTCCAGATAGCGGATGCGCTGCATCAGCGGGTCTTGCACCTCTTCCACGCGCACGCCGCAGACCACGCCCTTGATGAGCGCGGTGTTCGGGTGCAGGGCCGGGGCCATGGCAAAGAACGTGTCGAAGTCGTGGCCCAGGTCGATCTGCCGCTGCAGGCCAGCCGGGTCGTAGCCGGTGAGCCAGCGGATGATCTCGTCCACCTCGGCGCGCGTGCGCCCCTTGCGTTCGGCCTTCTGCACGTAGAGCGGGTACACCTTGGCAAAAGCGGTCTGGAAGATGGGGTGGGTGGGCATGGCGACATCCTCCTTGAGCAGTCAGGCTTGTTGAAGCACCAGGCTGGCGCGCAGGCCGCGTCCGTCGTCCGCGCTTTCGAGCAGCAGTTCCGAACCGAGCAGACCCGCGTAGCGCGTCACGATGTACAGGCCCAGGCCGCTGCCCTGACCCAGCAGTTCGCCCTCGCGCCCCTGACTCCAGCGCTGCATCAGGTCCCGGCGCAGGGGCTCGGCAATGCCCGGCCCGTCGTCTACCACCGCCAGCACGCAGGTGCGGGCCCCGAGGTCGGCGGACAGTTCGACCGTGATCGTCCGCCCGCCGTAGCGCATGGCGTTGTCGATCAGGTTGTCGAGGATGCCTTCGATCAAGGCCGTGTCGGCCCACACCACGACGTCGTCCAGCCGGCCGTCCAGCCCGCGTGCGCCGAGGTCGACACCGCGCGCGTCCGCCTTGTCCAGGTGGCGCAGCACCGCCTGGCCGACCAGATGCGTGAGCGAGATGCGTTCCTTCTGCAACACGACCTCCGCCTCGTCGGCCACGGCGAGATCGAGCAACTGGCTCACCAGTCGACCGGCGCGCTCCGCGCTGGTGGCGATCTGCTGCAACTGCTGCTGTGACACGGTGGCATCGGGGTTGGTCTGGCCGTAGTCGGCCAGCGCGCGGATGCGCGCCAGTGGCGTGCGCAGTTCGTGCGCCACGTTGCCCGCGAATTCGCGCTGTGCACGCACGCTGTGGCCCAGTCGCTGGAAAAGCGCGTTCACGGCCTGACCCACCTGTTCGATCTCGCGCGTCGAGGGGGTGATGGTGACGGGGGTGAGGTCGTTGGCATCGCGGTCGGCCAGAGCGTCCTGCAGGCGTGCCAGCGGGGCGAGGTCGCGTTCGATGCCGCGCCACAGCCAGAAGGCCAGCAAGGCGAGCAACAGCAGGAGGGGGAGGGCGCCGAAGACCAGCATGCGCTGCACCAGCGCGGCGCGGACATAGGTGGTGTGCGCCATGACCACGTGGTACGGCTGACCGTCCACCATGTGGCGCAGTGTCACGGCGCGAACCGGAAGGCCCTGGTAGACGATGTTGCTGTAGCGAAAGCCGGGATCGACAGCGGGCAGCGGCGTGGGTGGCAGCGGCTTGCCGGCGAGCAGCGAGCCGTCCGGGCGCAGCACGGCGAAGTGCACGGCCTCGGCCTGGTCGAACAGCGCGGCCATGAGCTCACTGGGGGTGAGTTGCAGTTCCACCTCGCGGTCGGGCTGCATCTGCACGTGCGAGGCGATGGAGTAGGCGTCGTCGAGCAGGGCGCGGTCGAACGCCTGTTCCGTGAAGTGGCTGGCCACGCCCAGGGTGGCGACGGTGCCCGCAAGCCAGGTGAGTACCAGTGGCACCATGACGTGCCGCAGCATGCGGATGCGCAACGAGGGGGCGGGCCGTGTGGCCACAGGTGTGCCATCGCTCATGTCTCGGGCTCCAGCAGATAACCGATACCGCGCAGCGTGCGGATGGAAGCACCGCTGCCGGCAAGTTTCTTGCGCAGGCGTGAGATGAAGGCCTCGAGCGCGTTGTCGCCCAGCGCATCGTCGAAGCCGGAGAGTTTGTCCGACAACTGCCGCTTGCTCACGGCGTGGCCGGGTGGGCTCATCAGTTCCCACAGCACCTCGAACTCGCGCGCTGGCAGATCCAGGGCCTGGCCGGCCACGGTGAAGCGGCGGGCGCGGCGGTCCAGCCGAAGCTCACCGAGCTGTGCCGAATCGTCGGTGCCGATGGCGCGGCGCACCAGCGCGCGCAGGCGGGCTTCCACCTCGGCCAGGTCGAAGGGTTTGCCGAGGTAGTCGTCGGCGCCGGTGTCGAGCCCCGCGATGCGCTCTTCGGTGCGGTTGCGGGCGGTGAGCACCAGCACCGGGGTTCTGTCGCCGCGCGCGCGGGCTTCGCGCAGCACGTGCAGGCCGTTGCCCATGGGGCTGCCGGGTCGCTCGTGCTGCGGCAGGTTCAGGTCCAGCAGCACCGCGTCGAACGGTTGCACGCGCCAGAGGTGGTCGGCCTCGCGCACACTGGCGGCGGGGTCGACGCGATGACCCGCGTGTTCCAGGCTTCGCGCGATCACATCGCGCAGCACGGCATCGTCTTCAACCAGCAGGATCCGCATGACCCGGAGGCTAGCAGAGGCGCGCTGCCTGCTCAATCGCCCTGGGGCTGCAGCTGCTGGTGATGATCGAGTTCGCGTTTGGCGCGCAGGTTGTTGCGCAGCGTGGACCAGAACGCCCACAGCAGCAGGGCCGCTGTCATGGCCAGCAGCGTGGCGCTGATCGGGCGATCGATGAAGATGCCCGGATCTCCCCGCGAGATGAGCAGCGCGCGGCGCAGGTATTCCTCCAGCATGGGGCCGAGGATGTAGCCCAGCAGCAGCGGCGCGGGCTCGAACTTGAGCACCATCAGCAGGTAGCCCATGATGCCGAGCGCGGCCACCGAGTAGATGTCGAAGGTGTTGTTGTTCACGCTGTAGACGCCCAGCGCCACGAACACCAGGATGGCCGGGTACATCCACGCAAAGGGAATGCGCAACAGCGCGACCCACAGGCCGATGGTGGGCAGGTTCAGGATGACCAGCATGATGTTGCCGATGGCGAAGCTGACCACGAGGCCCCAGAACAGGTTGGGCTGTTCGGTGATGAGCATGGGGCCGGGCTGGATGCCGTGGATGATCAGCGCGCCCAGCATCACGGCCATCACCGCGTCGCCCGGAATGCCGAGCGAGAGCGAAGGAACGAAGGCTGTCTGTGCGGCGGCGTTGTTGGCCGATTCGGGTGCGGTGATGCCCTCGATCGCACCCTTGCCGAAGCGGCCAGGGTCCTTGGCGACCCTGCGCTCGATGGCATAGGACATGAAGGCGGCGATGGAAGGGCCGACGCCGGGCAGCGCACCGAGTGCGGAGCCCAGCGCGGAGCCGCGCGCCATGGGCTTGATGGTCGTCTTGAACTCCTCTGCGGTGGGCGCCATGGAGCGCAGGCTGATCTTCTCCGGCTTGCGGCTCGTGTCGGCCGAGTTGATGCAGCGGATCACCTCGGCCACGCCGAAGAGGCCCATGGCCAGTGCCACGAGGTTGATGCCGTCCATGAGTTCGGGCACGTTGAAGGCGTAGCGCGTGGCGCCGCTGTTCACATCGGTGCCGACCATGCCGAGCAGCAGGCCGAAGACCATCATGCACAGGCCCTTCATGGCCGAACCCGCGCTCATGGATGAGGCGGCGACCAGGCCGAGCAGCATCATGGCGCAGAACTCCGCGGGGCCGAACTTCAGGCCGATCTCCGCGATGGCGGGTGAGAACAGCGTGAGCAGGATCAGGCCCGACATGGCACCCGCCAGCGAGGCGATGGTCGTGACGAACAGCGCCACGCCGGCCTTGCCCTTGCGGGCCATCGGGTAACCGTCCAGGCAGGTCACGGCCGACGAGGGCGTGCCCGGCAGGTTCAGCAGGATGGCCGCGGTGGAGCCGCCGTACTGCGCACCGTAGTACACGCCGGCGAGCATGATGATGGCCGTCGTGGGTGGAATGTGGTACGTGAGCGGCAGCAGCAGCGAGATGGCCGCGAGCGCGCCGATGCCGGGCAGCACGCCGACCACGGTGCCCAGGAAGACACCGAAGAAGCAGTAGACGAGGTTGATGGGTTCGACCGCGACTTGCAGGCCGAGCCAGAGGTTTCCGAGCAGATCCATGGTGGGGTGTCTTTCGTGTGTTCGTGCCGGCTCACAGGCTCCAGGGCCAGATCGGCAGGATCATCTGGAGCGCGAACGGGAAGATCAGCGTGGTGAGCAGCGCGACCACGGCACACACCGTCAGGCGCGTGCGCAGGCGCATGGCAGAAGGCACCAGCGACAGGAGCGCGGCCAGAAAGGACGACACCACCACGCCCAGCAGGCGCAGCGTGAAGGCAAACACCAGCAGGCTGAGCACGCACCAGAACAGGTTGCTCCATTGCACAGTGACGGTGGTGCCGCGCCGCCACCAGGCCGGCACGGCCACCAGCAGGCCCAGCACCGCCAGCACCCAGCCGAGCACCACGGGGAAGTAGCCGGGCCCCATGCGGGCGGGGGTGCCGAACTCGTATTGCTGGCCGTACAGGGCGAAGAAGAGGCCGGTGGCGGTCATCAGCAGACCGCCGACCAGATCGTGGATGTCTCGGGTCGTTTTCATGGGAATGGGAGGGCAGGACGGGCCGCCAGCGTAGGGGCGGGTACCTGACCAGAACCTGATCGCGGGGATGCCTCGCGCGAGATCGAGGGTGTCAGCGCGAGGTTCTTCTGGCCGCTTTCAGCGTGATCCAGGCCGGGGCGTGGTCGCTGGGTTTCGCGGCGCCGCGCACGTCGCGGTCCACGCCCGAGGCCTTCAGCCGCTTCGCCGCTGCGGGGTTGAGCAACAGGTGGTCGATCCGCAGGCCGGCGTTGCGCTGCCAGTGCTGGCGGAAGTAGTCCCAGAAGGTGTACATGGGCTCGCCGGGGTGCTGCTCGGCGATGGCGTCTATCCAGCCTTGCGCGAGCAGGCGCCGGAAGGCCTCGCGGCTTTCAGGTTGCAGCAGCGCGTCCTTCAGCCAGGAGCGCGGGTTGTAGATGTCGGCCACGCCGTCGGTGGGCACGACGTTGTAGTCGCCTGCCATCACCACGGGCTCGGCGCGCGTCGCGAAACTGGCCGCGTGCGCGATCAAGCGTTCGAACCAGGCCAGCTTGTAGTCGAACTTCGGACCCGGCCGGGGGTTGCCGTTGGGCAGGTAGAGGCAAGCCACCAGCACCCCGTGGGCCGCCGCTTCGATGTAGCGGCTCTGCGTGTCCTTCTTGTCGCCTGGCAGGCCCCGTCGCACCTCCAGCGGCAGCTGGTCGCGCGCCAGGATGGCCACGCCGTTGTACGACTTCTCACCGCTCCAGATGGCGCCGTACCCGGCACGTTCGATGGCCGCCAGCGGAAAGGTGGCCGAGGAAGTCTTGAGCTCCTGGAGGCAGACCACATCCGGGCGCGCGGCGTCGAGCCAGGCGAGCAGGTTGCGCACGCGCCCGTTCACGCCGTTGATGTTGAAGGTGGCGATCTTCATCGTGGCGGCGGCTGGGCGGGGCTACTCGGCGCGGCCTGTGCTCTCGCGGTCATGCCGGTACCGCCGGGACAGCAGGAACGGCGGCAGCCAGGATTCGCGCCGAACCGTCCACAGTTCGTAGGTGGGGGTGAACAAGTCCGGCGCGTCCAGCGTGCCCAGGTTCACCTCCACTTCGTCGCCCGAGCGCCCGAACAAGGACGACCCGCAGCGGGGGCAGAAGAAGCGGCCCGCGTAGCTGCTGGCTTCGCCGGTGACGACCACCGCGCTCTCCGGGAACACGGCAGAGGCGTGGAAGAGGGTGCCGTGGTGCTTGCGGCAGTCCAGGCAATGGCACAGGCCGACCCGGTACGGCGGCCCCGATGCTTCGATGCGGATGTTGCCGCACAGACAACCCCCTGTGACCCGGTTCATGCTCTTGCCTCCAGACGCCCGGATGCCGCGGACAGAATTCGAAACTACCGCGTGGGCGGCGAACCGGTTGTAGGACACTGTCGCTTTTCCGAATCGCCACGACAACACGGTTGGCCCGCACCCATGAACCGGATTCACCTGACTGGACGCCGCCTTCGCGACATCGCGCTGAACACGCCCGGCCTGCGCATCCTGCTGCTGGCCATCCGCAACTACGTGCTCCATCAGAGCGCCAACCAGGCCGGCAGCCTGGCGTTCTCGTCGCTGCTGGCCATGTTCCCGCTGCTGATCCTGCTGTCCGCGTCCGCGGGCTACATCGGGCAACCCGGGGACGCAGCGGCGCTGGTGCATCGCGTCGTGGGCTATGCACCGCAGCTCGTGCGCGATGTGATGCAGCCCGTCATCGAGCAGGTGCTGGCGCAGCGCAACCAGGCGCTGGTGGTCATCGGCGTGCTGGTCACGTTGTGGACGGCGTCCTCGGGCATGCAGGCGATCCGCTCGGCCTTGAACCGCGCCTACGGCATCGAGCGGGGCCTGCCGTTCTGGAAGGCGCGCATCAAGGTGACGCTGTTCACCGTGATCGTGGGCGCGGGCGTGCTGACGGCGTTCAGTTCGGTCGTGGTCATGCCGTACCTGTGGCAATTTCTTGTGGCCCAGGTCGGGGTGGGGCAGGAGACCGTCTGGTTGCGCAACAGCGTGCGCTACGGCTCGGCGTTCCTCACGCTGGTGGTGCTGTATGCGCTGATGTACGGCTGGCTGCCCGACATCCGGCAGCGGCTCTACACGGTGGTCCCCGGCGCGGTGATCGGGGCCGCGCTCTGGGTGGCCGCCGCCGCCAGCCTGGCCTACACCCTGCGCACGGCGGGCAAGCTGGCTCTGCTGTATGGCAGCTTCGCGGGCGTGGTGGCCACGCTGGTCTTCCTGTACATCACCGCCACCACGCTGATCTTCGGCGCGGAGATCAACGGCGTGCTGCGCCAGCCCGACGAAGGCAAGGCCTGATCCGCTCCGTCACACTGGCTCAACTTGGCGGGTTTTCACGCGTCAACGGCCGGCCGCCACAAGCCATCCGGGGGGGCGATGCCGACAATGCCCGGCATGAACGCTCCGCAACTCCCCGACCCGGCCGGCAATTCGATGGCCACGCAGTGGCTGCTGAACATCGGTCATGCCATCGACCACATGTTCCTGCTGATCTTTGCCACGGCCGTCACCAGCATCGCGGCCGACTTCGGTGTGGCACGCTGGGAAGACCTCATGCCCTTCAGCGTGGCCGCGTTCTTCTTCTTCGGCGTCGGCTCGCTGCCCGCTGGCCGGCTGGGTGACCACTGGGGGCGCCGCAAGATGATGCTGGTGTTTTTCTTCGGCATGGGCGCCTCGGCCCTGCTGGTGAGCGTGACGCAGACGCCGCTGCAGATGGCGCTGGCCCTGGCGCTGATGGGATGCTTCGCGTCCATCTACCACCCGGTGGGCATTCCGATGCTGGTGCAGGGCGCAAGCCGCCCGGGCCTGACCATCGGCATCAACGGCCTCGTCGGCAACCTTGGCGTCGCCATGGCGGCGGTGACCACCGGTTGCTTGGTGAAGTACCTCGACTGGCGCATGGCCTTCGCCGTGCCGGGCGTTCTGTGCCTGCTCTTCGGTATCGCGTTCGCGCTTCTGGCGAGCCGGGAACACGCAGCGCCCGCGAAGAAGAAGGGCTCTTCGGCCGGTGCGCCGCCGGGTGTGTCGCTGGCCAGGCTGTTCCTGGTGATGACCGTCGCGGCCACGAGCGGCAGCCTGCTGTTCAATTTCTCGACCAACAGCAACTACGAGATGCTCACCGAGCGGCTGCGCGACATCCTGCAGGACCCGGCCCGCATTGGTGTGCTGCTGGCCTTGACCTACACCGCCGCCTCGTTCACCCAGCTGCTGGTGGGCTATCTCATCGATCGCATGCCGCTCAAGTCGCTCTACCTGTCCATCGTGGTGGCGCAGGCCGTGCTGCTCGGTTGTGCCGCTGTGGTGGATGGGTGGATGTTCTACGTGCTGCAGTTCCTGTTCATGGCCGCCATCTTCGGCGCCATCCCGTTCACCGATGCGATGATCGTGCGCTTCGTGGACGACAGCATGCGCTCGCGCGTGTCGGGCATGCGCTTGGCCGTGTCGCTCGGGGCGAGTTCGCTGGCGGTCTGGCTCATTGGCCCGCTGGTGAAGCAGGCCGGCTTTGCGGCGCTGCTGGGGGTGATGACCGTGACGGCGGTCGTGACGCTGCTGATCGTGAGCCAGTTGCCCACCACGCCCGCGCCGCGGCGTGCGCCGCCGGTGCGGGTGGGCAGCGAGGCGAGGAGCTAGCTGTTGATTCTCAGGAGGTTGTTCATGGCTGGAATGCGGCTCATGGGCGGCTGATGGTTGAGAGCGGAGTGTGGGCGACACCAGTTGTAGCCGTCAATGAATGGCTGCAATGCAGCTTGGCGCTGGGCTGAACTCTCGTAGGGCCTGGCGTAGGCCCATTCGCGCAAACTGGTCTGCACGAAGCGCTCGGCCTTGCCGTTGGTCTTGGGCGTGTAAGGCCGTGTTCGGATGTGCCGGATGCCCAGTTCCTGGCAGGCCGCCCCGAAGGTGTTCTTGTAGCCCGCGCCGTTGTCGGTCATGACGCGCTCGATGCGCACGCCCAGGCTGGCGTAGTAGTCCACGGCCTGGCGCAGGAACTGCACGCAGCTCAGGGCCGTCTCGTCGCCAAACACCCGGGCGAAGGAGACCCGGGAGTGATCGTCGATGGCCAGATGCACGGCGTCCCAGCCGATGCCTCGGTTGCGGTGCTGGCGTTGGCCTGTGATGCGGTGGCCCACGCCCTGGATGCGTCCCAGGCGCTTGGTGTCGATGTGCAGTAACTCGCCGGGACTGGCGCGCTCATAGCGGCACACGGGCACGGGCGGTTGCAAGGCGCTCAAGCGGCTCAAGCCCAGGCGGGCCATGTGCCGGGCCACGGTGGACAGGCTGCGGCCGCACTCGCGGGCGATGCGCCACAACGGCAGGCGTTGTCGGCGGTGCAGTTCGAACTGGCTCACCTGTTCGGGGCGGCAGGCTGTGATGCGGTCGCGAGCTTCGATCACACAGCCCTGCTGTGCCTTCGGCCCTGAAGCGGGCCAGCCACTTGAACCCGGTGCGGCAGCTCACACCCATGGCCTGGGCAGCCGCTGTCACGCACCAGCCTTCGTCCAATACCCTGCTGACCAGCAGGGCTCGACCCGCAGCCGTCAAGCGGGCATGCTTATGACTGTTCATCCGTCTCTCCTGACTTGAGTTGCTTGGCCTGGTAACCACAGCTTCCCAAACCCGAGACGGATGAACAACCTATTGAGACATCACAGCTAGCGCCTCAGTGCCGGGCGCCCATGGCCTGCGCCCGTTCCCTGGTCGCCTGCAACTCCATCGGGTGGTCGGCCACCTGGGTGGGCCAGCCTTGCAGGTGCCGCTCGGCCAGATCGGCCAGCGCGCGGATCCACTCGGGTGAGTCGTTCACGCAGGGGATGTACTGGAACTGCTGGCCGCCCGCCTCCAGGAAGGCATGGCGTGCCTCCATGTTGATTTCTTCCAGCGTCTCCAGGCAGTCGCTCGTGAAGCCGGGGCACACCACATCAACGTTCTTCAGTCCCTTCTGTGCCATGGCCACGAGCGTGGGTTCGGTGTAGGGCTCCAGCCACTTCGCCTTGCCGAAGCGGGACTGGAAGGTCAGTGTGTAGCGGTCTTGCGAGAGGCCAAGCGCCTCGCCCAGTAGCCGTGCGGTCTTGCGGCATTCGCAGTGGTAGGGGTCGCCCAGCTTCAGCGTGCGCTCGGGCACGCCGTGAAAACTCATCACCAGGTGGTCGCCCCGGCCGTGCGACATCCAGTGCGCGCGGATGGTGCGCGCCAACGCCTGGATGTAACCCGGGTCGTCGTGGTAGCGGTTGACGAAGCGCAGTTCGGGCAGGCTGCGCACCGGGCTGCTCCACGCGGTCACGGCGTCGATCACGCTTGCGGTGGTGGTGCCGCTGTACTGCGGGTAGGCGGGCAGCACAAGCACACGCGCCACGCCCTGGGCCTTGAGCTCGTCGAGCACCGCCGGAATGGACGGGTTGCCGTAGCGCATGGCGTGGCGCACCGTCACCTGGTGGCCGCGCTCGCCCAGGTAGCCGCGCAACAGCGTGGCCTGCTTCTCCGTCCACACCTTGAGGGGGGAGCCCTCCGGCGTCCAGATGCTGGCGTACTTGGCGGCCGATTTGGCCGGCCGTGTGCGCAGGATGATGCCGTGCAGGATTGGCAGCCACGCCAGGCGAGGAATCTCGACCACGCGCGGGTCGCCCAGAAACTCCGCGAGGTACCGCCGCAGGGCGGGGGCCGTGGGTTCGTCGGGCGTGCCGAGGTTGCAGTAGACGATGGCCGTGCGGGCGGGCTGGCCATGGGGAATCGTCGGTTCGGGGCGGAAGGGCATGCGCTATTCTCCCGCAGACATGAATACCCCCCTCTCCCTGGCGCTGGACGCCCGCCGCGTCCGTGCCATCACCATCGATCTGGACGACACGTTGTGGCCGATCTGGCCCACCATCGAACGTGCCGAGGGCGTGCTGGCGGCCTGGCTGACGGCGCATGCACCGGCCACCGCCGCGAAGTGGGCGGACCCGGTGGCCCTGCGCGAGGTCCGCAACCAGATGCACCTCACACGGCCTGATCTGGCGCACGACCTCAGCGCGCTGCGCCGCGAGTCGATCCGGCTGGTGCTCACGCAGTCTGGCGACGACCCGGCACTGGCCGAGACCGCATTCGACGTGTTCTTTGCCGAACGCCAGCGCGTGGAGCTGTTCGAGGACGCCTTGCCCGCGCTCGAATGGATGGCGAAACGCTACCCGGTGGTGGCACTCTCCAACGGCAATGCCGATGTGCACCGCGTGGGCCTGGGTCGGCACTTCCACGCCGCGTTCAGCGCGCGCGAGTTCGGCGTGGGCAAGCCGGATGCGCGCATCTTCCACGCGGCGGCCGACGCCGCCGGTGTGCGCGCCGACGAGGTGCTGCACGTGGGCGATGACATCGATCTGGACATGGTGGGTGCCCTGGGCGCGGGCATGCAAGGCGCGTGGGTCAATCGCGGTGGGCTGGCGTGGTCGCACGCCACGCTGCGGCCCCATGTCACCGTGGTCGACCTGATGGCCCTTTGCCGCGAGCTGGGGTGAGCGCATGGGCCTGACGATCTACGGCATTCTCGCCTCGCGCGCGGTGCGACCCCTGTGGGCCGCGCGCGAACTGGGCCTGCATTTCAAACACGTCGAGCTGCCTTACCAGGACCGCGCCACGCGCACCCCCGAGTTCCTGGCAATCAACCCGAACGGACATGTGCCGGCATTGGTGGATGCGCGTCCGGAGGGGCCGGTGGTGGTGTGGGAAAGCATGGCTTGCACGCTCTACATCGCCCGCCACCATGGCCGAGCAGATGGACAGAGCATCACCCCAGCCACCCCGCTCGAGGATGCCGAAGCGCTGCGCTGGAGCTTCTGGGCCATGACCGAAACGGAAAACGATGCGCTCACGGTGCTGATGCACCGCATGGTGATGCCGCAAGAGCGGCGCAAACCCGAGCTCGCCGACGCCGCTGAAAGTCGGCTGGCGAAACCCTTCGAGGTGATCGAGCAGCATCTGCGGCGCCAGCAGGGCGCTGGCCTTGCGCACCTGGCCGCCGCGCGATTCACCGTGGCCGACCTGTGCGTGGCCAGTGTGCTGAACTGGGCACGTCCGTCCAGGTCGCTGATGGCCGCCCACCCGCTCACGCACGACTGGATCCGGCGCTGCATGGCGCGCCCTGCCTATCTCGCGCTGCGGTGAATGGAAGCACCCCCCTGCGCCACGTCAGCGGCGCAGGGGGGGCCCTGTTCAGAACCGGAAGTCCGCGCTCACGAGGAAGGTGCGCGGTGCACCGAGGAAGGCGCGGCTGGCACCCCAGTTCAGCGAGGAGGCGTAGGTCTTGTCGGTGACGTTGTCGATGTTCAGGCGCAGACGCACGTTCTGCGTGAGCTCGTACGACGCCATCAGGTTGAAGATGGTGTAGCTCGGCAGCTTGCCGCCCTTGCCGTTGGGAATCACGCGGTCGGCCGTGTCCGGACGGCCGACCCAGGAACTGCCCACGTGCTGCAGGCCGCCACCGAGGGTCAGGCCGTTGTTCAGGCGGTAGGTGGTCCAGAGGTTGAGTGTGGCCTTGGGTGTGAATGCAAGTTCGTCGCCGTTGGTGGTGGTCACGGCTGTGTAGTTCGGGTTGGCCGCGTTGGTGGTGCTGTAGTCGCCGCTCAGGGCCGCATCCACCGCCGCGCTGTGGCGGCGTTCGCTGTCGAGCAGCACCAGGCCGCCGTACACCGCCCACGCGCTGGTCACGTGGCCCGAGATACCGAATTCCACACCCTGCACGGTCTGTTCACCGTAGCCGCTGGGCGCGCCACCGCTGGCGATCATGGCCACGTTCTTGCGCTCGGTGCGGAAGATGGCGGCGGTGGTGCTGAGCTTGCTGTCGAAGAACTCCCATTTGGTGCCGAGTTCGAGGTTGGTCAGCTTCTGTTCTTTCGAGGTGGCGGAGTTCTGCCCGTCCCAGCCGGGGAAGGCGTTGTTGCCCTCACGGCCGCTGTCGGGGTTGGAGAGCCACGAGCCCGGGGGCACGTCCGATTGACCATAGGACGCATACACGCTGGCGTTCTGCACCGGCTTGTAGACCACGCCGATCTTGCCGCCGAGGGTGGTTTCGGTGCGTTCGTAGCCGTTCATGGCGCCCAGCGGCGCACCGGCCGCGGTCGTGCTGCTGAGCTGCACCTTGTAGCGCTCCAGGCGCGCGCCGCCGGTGATCTGCCACTTGGGGTTCAGCTCGATCGTGTCGTACGCGTACACGGCCACCGTGTCGATCTTGACCAGACCGCTTTGCGATTGAACCAGGGCGCCGCCAGGTGCGCGCGCCGGATCGGGGTTGAACAGGTTGGTGTTGCCGCCGCTCGGGGTCGGGAAGCGGCCGCTGTCCGACTCTTCCCGGTTCAGCTCGAGGCCGACGGAGAGGTTGTGCCGCAGGCTACCGGTGGAGAACTGGTTGCTCAGGTTCGTCAGGTTGCTCAGCACCGTGTTCTCGCGCGCGTAACCCCAACGCTGCGTGGGGACCGACTGGGTGCCGGCCACGTAGCCCGTGGGCGCGGTGACGAAGGCGTCGCGGCTTGTCTTGGACCAGCGCGTCTGGTTGGTCAGTTTGAGGGTGGGCGAGAAGCGGTGGTCCACCTTCGCGGTGAGCATGTCGGACTTGACCTTGTCCGTGTCGCCCAGCAGGCCGTAGAAGCGGTCGCGTTCGACGCCCGCCGTGGCCGGGTTGTAGTTCACCAGGCCTTTGACCGTGGCGGCGGGCACGCCCCAGTCGGGTCGGTCGTCCTGTTCGATGTGCTGCCACGAAAGCGAGACCTGCGTCGGCGTGTTCAGGCCGAAGGCCACCGAGGGGGCCAGGCCGATGCTGCGTTGCTTGGCATGCTCGCGCCCGGCGATGCCGCTGTCTTCGGCCAGCAGGTTGAGGCGGAACGCGCCGCCTTCGGAGAACTGGCGGTTGAAGTCCAGGGTGCCGCGCAGGCGGTTCTTCGACTCGTACTGGTCCCAGCCGAGACCGACGCTGCCGGTGGTGAAGTTCTCGGCCTTGGGCGTCTTGGTTTCCAGGTTGACGTAACCGCCCGCGCCGCCACGGCCGTTGTCGGCCGACGGGCCCTTGATCACCTCCACCTGTTCAAGGTTGAAGGCATCGCGTGCGAAGTTGCCGGAGTCGCGCACGCCGTCGACGAACACGCTGCCGCTGGTGTCGAAGCCGCGCAGGCTGAAGTTGTTGTTGTTGGTACCGAAGCCGTTCTCACCCGCGTTGAAGCTGATGCCGGGGGTGTTGCGCAGCACGTCAGTGAGGTTGCGCGCGCCTTGCTCGGTGATGATCGCCTGCGGGATGACGTTGATCGTCTGTGGTGTGTCGATCGTGGCAGAGGTGGCCTTGGGCGAGGACACCTCACCTTCGGGCGACGCGGTCACCGTGACCGTGGACAGGGTGGCGGAAGACGTGCCTTGCGCATGAACAGGAGCGACGGCCAGGCTCACCAGCGCGCCACACAGGGCGGTGGAGAGAGGGGTGAGGCGCGGGCGGCGGCGATCTGGAACGGACATGAAGGCTTCCTGGAGGTTGAGGACAAAAAAACGGCGGCCTGAGGGCCACCGGTGGTCGGAAAGTGCGGATGCTTGAAAATTAAGAAAATCTTAAAGAAGATCGTAATCAATCTCATTTGCCTTGTAAACCGCGTAAACCTTTGCGTTTCTGCGGGAATAGACTCGCGCTTGCCACCAGCCAGAGGAAGAACGCCCACATGATGATCACGATCCCCCAGCTTCTGAGTGCCGCGGAGGTGCGGCATTTCCGCGATCGGCTGGCGCAGGCCGAATGGACGGACGGCCGCGCCACGGCCGGCCATCTGGCTTCGCAGGTCAAGAACAACCTGCAGTTGCCGGAAGACTCGCCCGCCTCACGCGAACTGGGGGATCTCGTGCTGCAGGCGCTGGGGCGGCACCCGCTGTTTCTTTCGGGGGCCTTGCCCTTGAAGGTGTTGCCGCCGCGCTTCAACCGCTATGAGGGCGGTGGCACCTACGGCCCGCATGTGGATGCGGCCGTGTTCAGCGTGCCGGGCACGCCGCACCGTGTGCGCAGCGACCTGTCGGCCACGCTGTTCCTGAGCGAGCCGGACGAGTACGAGGGAGGCGAGCTGACCGTGTCGGACACCTACGGCGAGCACAGCGTGAAGCTGCCTGCAGGCGACATGGTGCTGTACCCCGGCAGCAGCCTGCACCATGTGACGCCAGTGACGCGCGGCGCGCGCCTGGCATCGTTCTTCTGGGTGCAGAGCCTGGTGCGCGACGATGCGCAGCGCGCGCTCATGCTGGAGCTCGATGGCGCGATCCAGCAACTGGCGGTCGACGCGCCTGGCCACCCTTCGCTGGGCCGATTGACCGGCGTGTACCACAACCTGCTGAGGCAGTGGTCGGAGACTTGACTCGCACCCGCCGCGCTTCGCGCCACCCCCTCAGGGGGCAACACCAGCAGCCCGGCGAAGCCGGATCTGCGGTGTTTCTGGAGGATGCCTTTTCCGATGGGTGGGCCTTGCTCACCAGCCCCAGAGCAGGTTCTTCGCGATCCAGCCACCCACGCCTTCCTCGCGTTCGACGCGCACCCAGTCCGCACGCTTCTCGCGCGTGCGCAGCAGTTCGCCGTACTCGGCCTTGCCGACGATGCGGTGTTGTGTGCCCGGGCCGCTGCGGATGTTGGCTACCTTTGACTTCACGACGTGGTGGGGTGTGTTGCCGGTGAGCGAGCGGGCCACCCAACCGGTGTCGCCCTCGAAGTCGCGCACCTTCACCCAGTTGCCCTTGCGTTCGGTGATCTGCAGCGGGTAGCCCCGTTTGAGTTCCCACAGCACCGCCGAGCTGGTGCTCGGGCCCTCACGCATGTTGAGGGTGCTCCCCTGTACGCTGACCATGTTTTGCGCGTGCGCCACGCTCGTGCTGAGCGCAAGCAGGCACAGGCTGGCGGCGGCGAAGAGGTGTCGGGCAGGGTGGGTGGCGTTCATCCGGGGAGGCTCCTTTTTCGGGGATGGAAAGAAATGTCACACGGTGTGAACACCGCGTGCCCGAGAGGTTCCGCAGTTGTGCGGATCAGTTGCCGAGGGCCGCGAGCCGTGCCGCGGCCAGGCCGCTGCGCACCGCGCCTTCGAGGGTGGCCGGGTAGGGACCTTCCACGTAGTCGCCAGCGGCCCAGAGCCCCGGGGCGATGGCCTGCGCCGGTCGCGCCAGCCCGGGGGTGCAGGCGAAGGTGGCGCGCTTTTCCACCACGGCCTGCACCGTCTGCAGCGCGGGCATGCCGAGCTGGCGCCGACCCTGCTCGAGCACGCTCGACTGCAGGTCGTCGCGGTCGAGGCGGCTCGCACTCACGACAAAGGCGAGCATGCCCTGTGCGGCGGGGTTGTCCGGCTGGAGCCGGCCCCGGTCGAACACGAACTGGGCGGGTGCGGTCAGGGCGTCCGGCTCGGCGCGCAGTGCCAGCATGGGCGATGGCAGGCGGGCGCCCGGCGCGTGCGCGTACACGGTGGTGATGGCGGTGAATGGCAGGGCCCGTGTGCAGCGCGCCCAGGCCTTGAGCTCCGACTCCGCGGTCTCGTCACACGCATCGGCTGCCTGGCGGATGGCCTTTTCGGCCGGGCTCGCGGCGGTGGCCCAGACCACGCGGTCGAAAGCCTCTTCTCCGCCCTCATGGCCCAGCATCCATTGCGGCCCCTGAGGCCGCAGCGTGCTCACCCGGGTGCCGATGCGAAGGCGGGCCTTGCCGCCGTGCTGCTGCAGCCAGCGGGCGGCGGCATCAGGAAAGAGTTGTGACAGATCCGCGCGCGGCAGCAGCAGGCTGGAACCGCTGAACCCCGCGAAACCCGGGCCGAACAGCGCGTCGCGCAGCACCCGCAGAAACACGGCGGCGCTGGCGTCCGCCACGGGGGTGTTCAGTGCCGACACGCACAGCGGTTCGATCAGCTCCTGCATCACGCGCGCGGGCAGGCGGGCGCAGAGATCGGCCACCGTGGATTGCGGGTCGCAGGTGAAGCCCCGGCGCTGCCAGCGCAGCGAGGCGCCGATGAGCGCGAGTCGTTCCCGCCAGCCCCAGCCGTGCGTGGTGGCGATGGCGGCGAGCGCGTCCAGTGGGGCGGGCCAGCGCGTGGCCCAATCGGGTGTGCGCAGGCCGGAGCCATCGGCCTGTGGAAGTGACAGAGGCAGGTTCAGCAAGGCCGTCGGCAGGTCGACCCCCACGCGCTGCATGAGGCCCAGGGTCTCGGTGTACGCACCGATCAGGATGTGCTGCCCGTTGTCCAGCGTGAGTTCGCCGCCTTCCGGCAGGGGCAGGGGGAGTGCGCGTGCGCGGCCGCCGAGGACGCGTGTCGACTCGAAGACCGTGACATCCGCGCCCTGCGAGACCGCTTCCACGGCCGCCGCCATGCCAGCCCAGCCGGCGCCCACGACGGCGAGCTTCGCGGTCATAGCCTGCCGAGCGCCTGGACTTTCCAGGCCAGCCAGAACTTGCGCAGCGGCGTGAGGCTCACGCGTTGCGTCAGCACCAGCAGCGGGTCGGCTGCGATTTCCTTGAGCAGCGTGCGGTAGATGCTCGCCATCATGAGCCCGGGCTTCTGCGCGCGGCGGTCGGCTGCCGGCAGCAGGGCCAGGGCCTCGTCGTAGGTTCGCAGGGCTCTGGCGCACTGGAACTGCATGAGGGCGAGAAAGCGGCGCTGGAAATCGGCCACGTCGGTGCCGGGCGCGGCACCGCGCTGCAGCAGTTCGTGCGCCTTCACGTTGAAGCTCTGCAGCTCGTTCACCGGCAGGTAGATGCGCCCCCGCGTGGCGTCTTCGCCCACATCGCGGATGACGTTGGTGAGCTGGAAGGCCAGCCCCAGGCGGTGGGCGTACTCGGTGGTGGCGATCTGCGTCTGGCCGAAGATGCGTGCGGCGACTTCGCCGACCACGCCGGCCACCAGCTGGCAATAACGCTGCAGGTTGGCAAAGTCCAGGTAGCGGTTCTGTTCCAGGTCCATCTGGCAGCCGTCGATCACGGCATTCAGGTGGCGCATCTCGATCTCGTAGGTGCGGGCCAGCGGCATGAGCGCCTGCATCACCGGGTGACTGGGCTCGCCGGCATACGACTGCGCCACTTCGCGCCGCCACCAGTTGAGCTTGGTCTGCGCAACGGTGGGGTCGCTGACTTCGTCGACCACATCGTCCACCTCGCGGCAGAAGGCGTAGAACGCGGTGATGGCGGCGCGGCGCTCGGCCGGCAGGAACAGAAAGGCGTAATAGAAGCTGCTGCCCGAGGCCGCGGCTTTTTGCTGGACGTAGTCTTGTGGGCTCATGCGTGGTGCGATCCGGGTGCCAAGTGTACGCACCCGGCGTGGCGGCCCGGAGTAGGATGGCGTGGATCCCGCGACTCCCCACGAGGTGCCTCATGAACGATTCCAGTCGTCGCGTCTTCCTGCTGCACGTGGCCGCTGGCGGCCCGGCCCTGTGGGCCGCGTCGGCCCTGGCCCAGCCGGCCATGGTGAGCGCCACGGAACCGACCGCCATCGCATTGGGTTACACGCCCGATACCCAGAAGGTGGACGCCCGCAAATTCCCCAACCACCGGCCGACACAGTCCTGCCGAAACTGCCAGCTCTACGCCGGCAAGCCCGCGGATTCGATTGGCAACTGCACCATCTTCACGGGCAAGATGGTGGTGGCCAACGGCTGGTGCAGCGCGCACATCCTCAAGTCCTGAGGCGAGCACCGCTCCTCACTTGCGCGCCTTGGCCACTTCCTCGGCAACCAGCGCGGTGAGCTGTTCGCGCCCGAAGCTGGGCAGGCTCCGGCCATTCACGAAGAAGGTGGGGGTGCGGGTCACCTCCAGCGCGGTGAGGTCTTCGATGTCCTGGCGCAGCACGGCCGCCACTTCGGGCTTCCGGGCATCCTCGATGGCTTTGGCCATGTTGAGCCCGGCCTGTTCGGCGGCCTGGAAGGCGATGCGGATATCGGGGCGGCCATGGTCGGCCCATTGCGGCTGAGCCGCCAGCATGGCTTCGAGCACCGGCACATACAGGTTCTGGCGCCTCGCGGCTTCCAGCAGCAGCACGACCTGGTCCGAGCCCTGGTGGAACGGCGCGTAGCGGATCACCAGTCGCACCTCGGTCGGGTAGCGGGCCATCAGATCCTTCACCACGGGGTAGAAGGCGCGGCATGTCTCACAGGCAGGATCGAAGAATTCGACGATGGTCACGGGCGCAGCCTGCGGCCCCATCACCGGCGAATGCATGCGCACCAGGCGCAACGGGTGTTGGGTGACCTTGTCCATTTGCGAGCTCTGCACGCGCTCCTGGTACAGGTAGGCGCCGAGGCCGAACGCGGCGAGCACGAAGGCCACGAGCGCGAACACGGTGAATTTTCTGGCGTTCATCGGGTTGTCGTCTTTCGTAGGAATTGAATGAGAAGGAGGCTGATGGCCGCGAAGGCCATCAGCGAGAGCCAGGGGATCTGCACGCCATTGAGGATCTCGAGCTTCTGGTCGGCGCACGAAACGCTGGCACCGCAGGGAATCCAGCCCTTGGGTATGGCGCCTGCCACCAGCAGCGTGTGATAGACGGCGATGGCGGTGCCGGTCAGCGCGAGTGGCAGCGCGTAGACGGCACCCCGGCGGTCTTCGCTGAAGCAAGCCATGCCCAGGAGGAGGGCCAGGGGGAACATGGCGATGCGCTGGTACCAGCACAGCTGGCACGGCACCATCAGCATGACCTCGCCGATGAACAGCGCGCCCGCAGTCGCGATGACCGAGACCAGCCAGGCGGCGAGAAGAAGCGTCCATGAGCCCTTCATGGAAGGACCCCGTGGACGAGGCTGAGGACAGGCATGGAAAAAACCTCCAGTGGAAACGTGGTGGGGCGCGGCGCGGCCTGAGGCTCGCCCGCTGCGGTATGGACCGGCGTGATCTGGACGCGCCGGTAGCGGCGCGGACGGCGGATCAGGCCGTGGCGAGGGCGGCCCACTGGGGCCGTTCAGGGAGGTCTGCCGGTTGTGAGGCCGGTGGCGGTGTTGGCCTGGGCAGAGGGAAGGCGCCCTGCACCGTCACGCCCGGGGCACGTGTGCCGAACAAGGCGAGGTTGCAGGTGCCGTGACACGTGCTGCAGTCCACGTGGCTGGCATCTGCGGAGGCTGCCGGCTGGTCGCAAGGCGCATGCGGGCAGTGGTGCAGGGTGGTCGGCCCGCCGTTGTAGGCCCCGGTCGGTGGCGTGGATGCCCACCCCGGCGGCAGGAGCAGCAGGGCCCAGAGGAGGATGGCAATCCACGGACGCATCCGGGGATTGTAGAAGTGGTTAACCTTGTAGCCACTACGGTGTCAGACCTGTTGTTTCGCCGTCTGGTGCCCATTCAGGAGAACGCCATGCAGATCAAGGAACTTGCCCGTGCCACGGGGGTGGATGTGGAAACCATCCGCTTCTATGAAAAGGAAGGCCTGTTGCCCGAGCCAGCGCGGCTGGACAACGGTTATCGCAACTACGACCAGCCGCACCTGGAGCGCCTGTCTTTCATCCGGCATTGCCGCGCGCTGGACATGCCGCTGGCCGATGTGAAGCGCCTGCTGGGTTTCGTGGACGACCCCGATGGCCATTCCCTGAATGTGGACCAGCTGGTCGACGAGCAGCTCAGCCGCGTGCGTGCCCGCCTCAAGAGCATGCGGGCGCTGGAGAAACAATTGCTGCAACTTCGTTCGCGTTGCGACGGCGTGCACCCGGACGGGGCCTCCTGCGGCATCCTGACCGAACTGGTGTCCGCCGCTCACGGCGAAGCCTGCGCCTGTCATCCGCACACCTGAACGTCGGCCGTTTCCTCATGGCGTGCGCCAGCGGGAGCGCCGTTTGCCCTGTCATGTCAGGCTGGACCCCTCCCCCCATTGCCGGGGCGGGTCCTTGATCGAATGACACGCATGAGGAACTGCCATGACATCCACCATGTCACTGCTGGAAAAGAACCACCTCCTGGCCAGGCTGTCCAGCGAAGAGGGGCTGCTGCTGGCGCCCGATCTCGAATGGGAAGAGCTGCGGGCCGGCGCGGTGCTGCACCAGGCGGGCGCCGAGTTGCGGCACGTCTATTTCCCTGCCACGGCCACGGTGTCGCTGGTGTCTTCGCTGGAAGACGGTGCCTCGTCCGAGGTGGCGGTGGTCGGCAATGAGGGCGTCGTGGGCGTGTGCGCCTTCATGGGTGACAGCACGGCCCTGTGCGACGCCGTCGTGCAGCGCAAGGGGTTGGCCTACCGCATCGGCACACAGGCCTTGCAGCACCACGTGCGCCGCTCGCCGGAGCTGATGCAGCGGATGCTGGCCTATACGCAGGCGTTGTTGGTGCACATGGCGCAATCGTCTGCCTGCAACCGGCATCACGCGCTGGATCAGCAACTGTGCCGCTGGCTTCTGCAGCACCTGGATCGGCAGGACGACAACGACATGCTGGCCACACAGGAGCGCATCGCGAGCCTGCTGGGGGTGCGCCGTGAGGGCGTGACCAGCGGAGCCCTCAAACTGCAGAAGGCCGGACTGATCGAGTACCACAGAGGCCACATTTCCATCCTGGATCGTGATGGGCTGGAAGCCCGCAGCTGCGAGTGCTATGGCGTGGTGCGCCGTGCATACGAGCGGCTGGCCTGTGTGCATGGCACCCCGCATCTGCTGCCCCGCGAGGCCGCGCCCCCGCAGATCAAGCGCGTCTTGCAGACCGCCTGAGTGCGCGGGAGTTCAGGCCTTCAGTCCGAAGACTTCCTCCACCGTCTTGTGCTCGGGCAGCACATAGACAATGGCGGGCATGCGTGAGAACACGGGCTGGATGTGCGCGTCATAGAACGCCGCCGGCACGTTGATGCATCCATAGGAAATGCGGTTGTCGTCAATCGTCTCGGAGGCCAGGCGTTCGGCGCGCCGCTCCCTGGGTTGCAGCGTGGGCCGCACGCGGTGCATCGACACCGCGGCGTCGTAGTCGACCCACACCACGTCTTCGCCTGTCAGCGTGTGGCCGAACTGCCCGACGAAACGCCCTGCCGGTGTGGTGCGCTCATGCGGTCGCACCTGTTCCACCGGCCGGTCACCGATGCCCGGCACCGAGTCGTCACCGGGGGCGGAACCCAGCAGCACCGGCGTGCTGTCGCGCAAGCGGGCGTCGGTGCCGAACACGTGCAGGCGCGCGACGCGCTTGTCCACCACGACGAAGGGCATGCCGGCGTTGTCGCGCGTGCGGGCTATCCACTCCACGAGATCGTGCGCGTCGTCCGTGGGCAGGACCTGACCGAAGTCCGGTCGGGGAAGGGGTGCGCTCGTGGCCGCCGGACCGTGGTCAGCGGCTGCTTTCGGCGCTTTGAAGTGCGACGCCAGTGGCAGAAGAATGGCCAGCATCACCACCCCGCCGATCACGCCGTTGCGGATGTCTTTCAGGGTGGAGGTCGAGAGGGGCATGGCGTTGCGGACGGCGGCAGGAAACCCCTGGCCCGAGGGCGCAGGGGGTGTCTGTGGACTCAGTTGCGATCGGCCTGTGCGTCGGGTGCCATGGGCACCGTGCTGCGCTGCGTGGTGTCCTGCGTCGGCGTGGTGGTGGTTGCCGGCGGCATGGGCTGCGCCTGTGCGGGTTGCTGGCCGGGTGCGGGTTCGGTCGTGGTGCCAGGCGTGGCCTGGGCGAACACGAAACCGGCGCCGACAACCGTCAGTGCCGCCACGGAAGAGGTGAGCAAGCGGGAGGTTTTCATGGTGGTGGTCCTTTGCATGAGAACAGCCGAGGAGCCGGCTGGATTGCAGACTAAGCCTCATGGCGACGCGGTTCTGTTCGTCAACGCACAGACCTCCGCAGTCATGACAGCGATCCTGAGGACTCCACTTCGAGGAGTACGCCATGGCACACACAGCACAGATTGTTGGCAAGGTTGAGTACCGTGAAGGCGATGGCCCCAACATCGTCATCCGTCCCGGTCCCGTGAAGGTGGAGACAGGCTTGAACGACGCCACTCTGAGCTGGGTGGACGAAGAGGTGCGTGGCTCCGCAGCCATGCCACTGGCCGACTTCAAGCGCTACGTGACAGAAGGAAAAATCAAGCTCGCCGCATGAAAAACGCCGCTGACACCGGGCGCGATACCCGATGTAAGCGGCGTAATTGTTGTGTCGGGCGGGGCTTCAGGCGGGTTGCGGCTGCAGGAAGACGCGGGCCTTCTTCGGCGAGACAACCAGCGTGTCGCCCTCATTGAACCCGAGTTCGCGATAACGTTCGGCCGACATCCGGGCTTCGATCAGCGGGTCGTGGCCACCGGGCGCCTGTGGATCCACCGGCAACAGTTCGAGCCGGGCGATCGGGCCCACGACCACGGCGCGTTCGAGCCTGGCCACGATGCCCGGCAGGCCGGCGGCGTAACGTTGCACGTCGAGGTCGTGCGGGCGCACGTAGGCGAAAGCCTTGGCGTCCTGTGCGCTGGCGTGTTCCGGCGTGTCGATGGACACACCTTGCAGGTGCAGTTGGCCTTCGTTGGCGCGACCATGGAACAGGTTCACGTCGCCCAGGAAACCGTAAACGAACGGGCTGGCCGGGTGCTCCCAGACGTCCTGTGGTGCACCGATCTGCTCGATCTGGCCCTGGTTCATCAGCACCACGCGGTCGGCCACTTCCAGTGCTTCTTCCTGATCGTGGGTGACGAACACACTGGTCACGTGCAACTCGTCGTGCAGGCGGCGCAGCCAGCGGCGCAGTTCCTTGCGCACCTTGGCGTCGAGCGCACCGAAGGGCTCGTCGAGCAGCAGCACTTTGGGTTCGACCGCAAGCGCGCGGGCCAGGGCGATGCGCTGGCGCTGGCCGCCCGAGAGTTGTGAGGGGTAGCGGTCGGCCAGCCAGTCCAGTTGCACCAGCTTGAGCAGGTCCAGCACCTTCGTCTTGATCTGAGCATCGCTCGGGCGCTGGCCGCGCGGCTTCACTCGCAGGCCGAAGGCCACGTTCTCGAACACGGTCATGTGGCGGAAGAGGGCGTAGTGCTGGAACACGAAGCCCACATTGCGCTCGCGCACATGCACGTCGGTCGTGTCCTCACCGCTGAACAGGATGTTGCCGGTGTCGGGCGTCTCCAGGCCGGCGATGATGCGCAGCAATGTGGTCTTGCCGCAGCCCGAGGGGCCCAGCAGGGCGAGCAGCTCGCCCGACTCGATATCGAGGTTGACATTTTTCAGCGCCTGAAAGGTGCCGAACTGCTTGTTGATGTCGCGGATTTGAATGCTCATGATGTCTGTCCCAGCAAGGTCGGGTTGGCGGACGTGGGCCGCTCGGGAGGCAGTTCGGCGAGTGCCTTCAGCTCGCGTTCCATCTGCCATTCGGCGACGGACTTGATCACCAGCGTGACCAGCGCCAGCAGTGCCAGCAGGGAGGCCACGGCGAACGCGGCGACCGACTGGTACTCGTTGTAGAGAATCTCCACGTGCAGCGGCATGGTGTTGGTCTGACCCCGGATGTGGCCCGAGACGACCGACACGGCGCCGAATTCGCCCATCGCGCGCGCGTTGCAGAGAATGACGCCGTAGATCAGGCCCCACTTGATGTTGGGCAGCGTGACATGCCAGAAGGTCTGCCAGCCGGAGGCGCCGAGCACGATCGCAGCCTGCTCCTCGTCGTTGCCCTGCGCCTGCATCAGCGGGATGAGTTCGCGAGCGATGAAGGGGAAGGTGACGAAGATCGTGGCCAGGATGATGCCGGGCACGGCGAACACGATCTTGATGTCGTGCTCGGCCAGCCAGGGGCCGAGCCAGCCTTGCGCGCCGAACACCAGCACGTAGATCAGGCCGGCCACCACGGGCGAGACCGAAAAGGGCAGATCGATCAGCGTCGTGAGGAACGACTTGCCCCGGAACTCGTACTTGGCGACGGCCCAGGCGGCGGCAACGCCGAACACCAGGTTCAGCGGCACGGCAATGGCGGCGGTGAGCAGGGTGAGACGGATCGCGGACCAGGCGTCCGGGTCTTTCAGGGCTTCCCAGTAGGCTTCGAAGCCCTTACGCAGCGCTTCGGTGAACACGGCGGCCAGCGGCAACACCAGGAACAGCGCCATGAAGGTCAGTGCGATGCCGATGAGTGTGCGGCGAACCCAGGCTGCTTCGGTGGTGCCCTTGCGCGCAGTGCGTGGAGAATTGGCGGCACTCATTGCATGTTTCCTCCAGAGCGCTTGCGCTGCCAGGCCTGCAGGCCGTTGATGAGCAGCAGCAGCACGAATGAGAACAGCAGCATCACCAGAGCCACGGCGGTGGCGCCCGCGTAGTCGTACTGCTCCAGCTTGCTGATGATGATCAGCGGCGTGATTTCCGACACCATGGGCATGTTGCCAGCGATGAAGATGACCGAGCCGTACTCGCCCACGGCACGTGCGAAGGCCATGGCAAAGCCGGTGAGCAGGGCGGGTGCGATGCTGGGGAAGATGACGCGGCTGAAGGTCTGCCAGCGCGTCGCGCCCAGACAGGTAGCCGCTTCCTCAAGCTCCTTTTCGGCGTCTTCTAGCACCGGTTGTACCGTGCGCACCACGAACGGCAGGCCGATGAAGATCAGCGCGATGACCACGCCATTCGGGTTGAACGCCAGCTGGATGCCCAGTGGCTCGGTGTACTGTCCGATCCAGCCGTTGCCGGCCAGGATGGCGGTGAGCGAAATGCCGGCCACAGCGGTGGGCAGTGCGAAAGGCAGGTCCACCAGCGCGTCCACGATCTTCTTGCCGGGGAAGCTGTAGCGCACCAGCACCCATGCCACCAGCAGCCCGAACAAGGCGTTGACCGTCGCGGCGATCAGCGAGGCACCAAAGGTCAGCTTGTAGGAAGCCACCACGCGGGGCGCGCTCACAGCTTCCCAGAACTGCGGCCAGGTCAGCGTGAAGGTCTTGAAAAAGAGGGCCGACAGCGGGATCAGCACGATCAGGCTGAGGTACAGGATCGTGAACCCCAGCGTGATGTTGAAGCCCGGCAGCACACGGCGGCGTGTGCGGCGACGGGCTTCTGAGGGAGCGGCTGCGGTGGGCAGCGTGGCGGATGTCATGTCGTGGGTCCAGGGGCGCTGCAACGCGTGAAGTGATTGAATCCGGTGGTGCCGGGAAACCGGCTTCGCCGGGCCTCTGGCACCGCCCCCCTTGAGGGGGTGCGCGCGAAGCGCGGCGGGGGTACCTCTTTACTTGACGGTGTACAGCTTGTCGAACTGGCCGCCGTCGTTGAAGTGCACCTTCTGCGCTTCCGACAGCGAACCGAAATAGTCGGCCACCGTGAAGAACTTGATGGGCTTGAAGGCCTCTGCGTACTTCTTCAGGATGGCCGGATCGCGCGGACGGATGTTGTGCTTGGCAGCAATTTCCTGGCCTTCGGCGCTGTAGAGGAAGTCCAGGTAGGCCTTGGCTTCAACGGCGGTGCCCTTCTTGTTCACGGTGCGCTCGACGATGGCCACCGGATTCTCGGCAACGATGGAGGCGCTGGGGTGCACCGCATCCACCTTGCCGGCACCGAATTCGTTGTTCACCGAAACCACCTCGGATTCGAAGGTGATCAGCACGTCACCGATGTTGCGTTGCAGGAAGACGCCCGTGGCATCACGGCCGCCGCGCGCCAGCACCGGCACATTCTTGTAGAGCTTGCCGACGAATTCGGCGGCGTCGGCATCGCTGCCACCCTTGCTGCGCACGTAGCCCCAGGCGGCCAGGTAGGCCAGACGGCCATTGCCGCCCGTCTTGGGGTTGACGACCACCACCTGCACGCCCGGTTTGATCAGGTCGTCCCAGTCCTTGATGTTCTTCGGGTTGCCGTTGCGCACCAGGAACAGCATGGTCGAGGTGGTGGGAGCGGCGCCGTACGGAAAACGCTTGGCCCAGTCGGCGGCAACCACGCCTTTGTCGGCGAGGAACTGCACGTCGGTGGTGGTGTTGAAGGTCACGACATCCGCGTCGAGGCCATCGGCCACGGCACGTGCCTGTGCGCTGGAGCCGGCGTGAGACTGGTCCACCTTGATGTCCTTGCCGGTGGACTTCTTGTAGCTCGCTGCGAAAGCCACGTTGATGTCCTTGTAGAACTCGCGCGCCACGTCATAGGAAACGTTGAGCAACGTGGTCTGCGCGCCCGCGAGCGCAGACGTGGACAAGGCGACGGCGGCGAGGGCCGCGCGAAGGGCATTTTTCATGACAAAGCTCCAGGCTGAAACAGGATGTCACGAATTCTGGGCGCCACCTCTGAGAAACCAAACGACTTTGTTTTTGTTTCGTTATGCCGCTCAAGAATAAAGAGCTGTAAAAAAGCCGGATTTCATGCGGGCACCGCGGGTGAAAACCGCTTTTCCACTTCGGCGAACAAGTCCTGCAGCCTCGTCAACCAGTCTCCGGTGGGCCACTGCCCCTTCTCTCGGGTGATGTCGTATAGCGCGCGCAGTTCTGCGTGGAACGCCCGGGCATTGATCTGGCCCGCCAACTCCAGGATGGCGTGCATCAGTTCCTGTCCCATGTCGTGGTTGTTCAGTGCCACATGATGGGCCAGGATGCCCAGTTTCGTACGGACATCGCTCAGCACGTCGGAAAGCGCACCCGCGTCGACGACGACCGCCAGTTGCTGGTTCAGTTTCTGGAACAGCTCCATGAGATCGACCGGCTTCTCGAGGAATTCGTCGATGCCGGCCTCCTGCGCCGCAGTGAACAACGCCTCTCCACACTGTGTGCCCATGGCGATCACCGGTGTGCTGCAAAGGGGAGGGGGGAGAAGGCGGATGGCCCGTGCAATGCCCAGCCCATCGAGCATCGGCATCTGCATGTCGGTGAGCACCACATCGATCCGGATGGCACCGGTCAGCATGTTCATCGCCGTTCGCCCGTCACCCACGTCGATCACCCTCATGCCGCGCTCCTGCAGCGCCGCGCGGAGCGACTTGCGGCTGAAGGCCTCGCCATCCGCAAGCAGAAGGGTCTTGCCCGCCAGTGTCGATGAGGAGGCCAGGGTCTCCTGCCGGTGGGCCGCGGATGCGTGCGCGCGACACAGCGCGTCGATGATTTCGAGCGGTTTGCTGCCTTTCGGAATGAATGCGTCCACGCCAATGCGATCCAGGCGGGACCTGGCGGGTTGCTGCCCCTCGGCGGAATGCACGACGATGGGCATGTGTTCCAGCCCGGGAACGCCGCCACGGCGGATGGTTTCCGCCGTGTCGTAGCCGTCCAGCACCGGCATGCTCAGGTCCAGCAGCATGGCGTCATAGCGTTTTCGGGCCAGCATCTCCAGGGCTGTCCTGCCATCTTCTGCCTCGTCCACCCGCACGCCCAGCGGCCCGAGCACAGCCCTGGCGCTGGCACGCAACCGTGGTGCATCGTCGACGATCAGGATCTGCTTGCCCTGGAAGACCTCCTTCGCTCGCGTCAGGAGGCTGTCCTCGTAGGCCATCAGATCCCGGTTGCTGATTCTGGGAAAGCGCATCACGAAACGGGTGAAGCTCCCCATCGACGATTCACAGGTGATCCGGCCTCCAAAGGCCTGCATGGTCCGTTTGCAGAAAGACAGGCCCAGGCCGGTCCCCCCGGGCTTGCCGACACTGTGGAATGGTTCGAACGCCCGCGCGAGCACGTCCGGCTTCATGCCAGGGCCGGTATCTTCCACGGTCACGCGCTGCTCGTCGACGATGACCATGATGCGAGCATCGAGGTGCTCGTTGAAGTAGTACGTGGCGTTCTTCAGCAGGTTGAACAGGACATAGACATATCTTGTTTCGTCGCCATTGAAAACGAAGTCTTCGCGCACCATGAGGAGGACGCGGCTCCTGTCGCTGGCGTTCTGATAGCTGAATTCGTCCACCGCCTTTCGCGTGACTGCAGCGGCGGAGAGGTGCCTGAACCCGGTCTTGTCGATGGGTGTGAACCCCATTTCATCCATCGTCATTTCGATGACCTGAGCGCCCCAGTTGACCGACTGTCTGCATTTGGAGATCTCGCGGTAAATGGCGTCCATGTCGGTCGCGGAGACCGAATGACTCTGGCCGCTGTAGCCGGGATGGGGCAGGCGCTGCTGGATCAGGTCGATGCGGTACCGGATCTGGTTGATCGGGTTCTTCATTTCCAGCGCGATGCAGGTGGTCAGCTCCTTGACGGTGTCGAGTTTTTCCTGGGCGAGCTGCCCTTTGAGGTTGCTTCTGCTGAAGATCAGACCCACCAGCAACGTGTAGATCATGACGTGCAGATGGTCGGAAACCAGGACCGAGTGATTGAACGAAGAGAAGTCTGGGATCAGCAGATGAGAGGAAACCATGGCCAGGATCACGCCAAGGGCCATGTTGGTGATCGCGATCCATGGCTGTGAAAACACGATGATGACGAAGAACACCATCGTGACCTCCAGCATCGAGCGCAATGTCGAGTAGTTGCTGCCCAGCAACTGGAAGGTGGCGAAGAACGGCAGCGAGTACAGGACGACGGCAAACCAGTACCAGGGGAGCAGCGGCTTCCACCGGGTAGGCCAGTACCGATTGAGGAGGAGGCCTGCGCAGGAGAGCGCACCCACCACCCGAAGCCAGATGTTCTCGTGGTCCACCGGGGTGACGTACGACCAGAGCACCCCGTACGCGACATGGGCCATGAGACCAATGGCGCCCACGGCGATCATGCTGTGCCGCGATCGCTTGGTGCTCTCTCTCAAGTGGTGATCGAAAGCCAGCAGGAGTCGGCGCGCGGTGCTTCCCATGGGTCACCCTCAGTGAGCGAACGAACAAGCCGCGAATGACATGCCGGCGCTACCCATCAGAAACATCACCTGGTGCCCGGGCTGAAGTCGTCCATCGCGTCTGGCCATCGCGAGGGACGCCGGGATCGAAGCAGAAACGACGTTGCCCGTTTCCGGGTAAAGGTGGTAGAGCTTCTCCGAGAAACCGTGCCTTTCTCCCACCTTGTGCCACTCGGTGCTTGACGACGTGTGTGTCAGAACGATGTTGGCGTTTTCACCGGCCGATCCCATGCGGTCGAGCAAATGGGGCAGCTCTTCCTCGAGATGGTGGTGAAGCTGGGCTCCCAGGGCCGTGAAGCGACCAACGCCCATTTTCCCGATGGCGTCGGCGGGTTCGCAAAACCCTTCGAACCCGTTGCCCGGGATGGTGCAGAGGTCCGCCAGGGACGGCTTCGAATGAAAGGCGATCCGGAAATTGTCGGGATCGTCTGGCAACAGCAAGGTGGCCGTGGCCGCCTCGCCAATGGTGTAGGAGGGCAGTGCGTACTCCAGTTGATCCAGGCTTCTGAGCGAGAAGTTCGCGGGGAACAAGGGGCCGCCGGCGGTCATGTTGAACTCCGCGTTCACCACGAGCGCGTTCCGATATCGACCCGTCTTGAAAAGACTGTCCACCAGCGAGATCGCGCGGGTCCAGCTCATGCAGGCATCGATCACGTCAAAGCATTCCGCGCGCACGACCCCGAGTGACCGGGCGACCATGTAACTGTTGGCCGGTTCGCGGAACCCTCCGCCGATGCCGACATAGATGAACAGATCGATGTCCGGGGTCTGCAGACCGCTGTCCTGCAACGCGGACTTGATCGCCATGGACAGGTGATCAATAGGGCGCTCGTCGTTGGCCTGCCAGTGGCGGGTGACCAGGCCGCTGCGGTCCAGCAGGGTTTTGACGACCCTGAGCATCTTCGGAAGATCTCCTTCGAACTCTTCCGAGTGGAATCGGATCAGGTCCACCACTTCTTCATTGCCGACTTTTCTCGTGGGAAAGCTCGCGGCTACGTTCTTGATGATCATTGGGTTTGACAGTTGGCTCTGCTTTTGGCAGAGGGATTTCGCCCGACTTTTAGGTTGGTCGCGGCAACAACGGTCGGGTGGGGCCTTGCCCACGGGAACCCTCTCCAAGAAACCATCGGACTTGTCTGACGTGCAGCTTCGCTGCTTGCAATGTCGGCCCTCTTGTTCCTGGCACCCTCCCTGCTCGCGATTTTTCAAGCGTCTCTCTCTCTTCGTGGGCAAAGGCAACGGACTGCGGAAATCGGTTCACCAATGGCGATAGGTGGGAACAGCCCGACAAAAAAACCTGATGAAGAGGCGCGGCCCGCCACTGACTGCTGATCGGCGTCGACCGGTCGGCGGCTCTGATTCGTTCCTTTCTTACCCCTTCCCGGGCTTGCTTCATGGCGTTTCGTGCTCCGGTCGCCTCGTTTCCAGATGGTTTCGAGAGACTCGCGCCTGCCTCTGCATTCCATCAGCCCCATTTCAATGCAATGCGGCACGGATTCTTGGGGCAGTGCGTGAAGAAGAGATCAGGGAAATCACACATGAACCGCAACCGCCACCGAGTGGTTTTCAACGCTGCGCGCGGCCAGCGCATGGTCGTCGGCGAGAACGCCAGCAGCTGCGCAGGCGGCAGCGCCTGCGGCGAGCTGCCTGCACCCGGCGGCCCTTGGACGCCACCGTTACCGCTCGTGTCAAGCCTTGCCCTGGCGCTCGCCTTCGGCACGGCCCACGCCCAGATCGTGGCCGACCCGGGTGCACCGGGGAACCAGCGCCCCATCGTCCTGCAGACGGCCAACGGCACGCCGCTGATCCAGATACGCACCCCCAGCGCCGCCGGTGTCTCGCGCAACACCTACAGCCAGTTCGATATCCAGGGCAACGGCGCCGTGCTCAACAACGTGCGCTCCAACGCCGCGCCCACGCAGATTGGTGGGCTCGTGCAGGCCAACCCCTTCCTGGCCACTGGCGCTGCCCGCGTCATCCTCAACGAAGTCAATTCCTCCAACCCGTCGTACCTGAACGGGCCGCTCGAAGTGGCGGGCCAGCGCGCCGAGGTGATCGTCGCCAACCCTGCAGGCATCCGCGTGAACGGGGGTACCTTCCTCAATGCCTCGGGCGTCACCCTCACCACCGGCACCCCGGTGATGAACAGCGGCCACCTCGACTCCTTTCTCGTGCGCGGCGGCACGGTGCACATCGAAGGCCTGGGGCTGGACACGCGCACGGCCGACACCACCACCATCCTGGCGCGGGCGGTGGAGGTCAACGCCGGTCTGTGG
>QFCS01002026.1_pt1 | contig 37317 bp, 26 predicted proteins | sample 3576561 | NCBI WGS metagenome assembly QFCS01 | reverse complement strand
TGCCTGTGAAACATTCCGGGCCGCGAGCGCGACGGCCCTTACGAGCGTCACCCGGCCTAAGCGACCAACCGCGGCGCACCTCTCCCGATAGGACCAACCGGCGGAGCGTGAAGATCAACCGTTTCAATCGGGAGCAATCCTTCTATGGCCGCCAACACTATCGACCAGGCCTTCATCGAGGAGTTCGAGCAGGGGATTCCACAGTGCCACGCAGCCGCGACATCCACGACGAGATGATGGCAGGAGTCGGGCGCCCAGCTGACCACGACGGGCAGCACGAACGAGGACGAGACCACCAACGGCGCTCACTGGAGTGGGCGCTGAACCTGGTGTAGCGCTTCGGCAACGCGGACATCCCGAAGGGACGTAGGAATGAGGCGGAGGTACTTCTCGTCACGCAGGCCGTAGGCGCGGCGCTGCAGGACACGGCTCTTGTTGTTGAATCCCTCGACGAAGCCGAGCGAGACCTTGTTCTCGTGCCTGCAGTAGGGGGCGGCCGTGGCGACCGGCAGTGTGCGCCGCACCGCAGAACTTCAGCGTCAAGCTCGTGCTGTTTAGCCTCGAGGCGGACTCCATTCAACGTCATTCTGCAGTGCCGTGGCCAGCAGATCGTCGAGCGCAATCGCATTGGTCGGATGGGGTACGCTATTGGTAGAGCGGATGGAGCGGATGCCTGCGCGAGCAAACTCGTCCACCGTTCCGGGTGGGAACAGTGCGTGCGTCACGACGGCATCGATCGTCGCGGCGCCGACGGTCTTGAGCGTACGGGCGCAGGCCGCAAGCGTACCGCCGGACGAGACGAGGTCGTCAACCATCAGGACAGGACGGTCCCTGACGGCGTGCGGCTCCGGCAGCTCGATGGCGACCGATCGGTCGCCGTGCCGCGTCTTGCGAGCCGTCATGTAAGGCAGCCCGAGAAGGCCAGAAAGATCGCTCACCCAGGCCTCCGACTCGGCATCGGGCCCCACCACGATTGTGGTCGGATCGAATCCGGTCGCTCGCAGCGTGTCGGCGATCGCCGGCATGGCGGACAGGTTGTCGGCTTCGGCCGTGACGCGAATCTCGCCGTCAGGGAAAGTGTGCACGGCAATCTCGGTCAACGGCAATCCGAGCCGGCCGGCGATGGGCTGCGCTTCGGCGGTACCGGACGGCAGGCACTGCATGACAGCTGCGTTCATGTGGCCGCAGCCGAGATCGGCAACCCGCCATTGAGGCCGTAACCCGAACGCGCATTTGCCGCGGCCACGACAAGGTCAAATTCAGGCTGTTCGCACGCATAAATGCGATAAAGCGGCTCTCCCTGCTCGACTCGATCGCCGATCTTCTTCAGGACCTTGATGCCTGCTCCCTTGTCGATCGGTGCTCCGGCCATGCGGGCGAGTCGGTTGAGCCGCAAGCAATCAATGCTTTCGACAACGCCGTCTGCGGCGGCGGCGATGTCCTCCGTAAGCACGCCAAGATCTGTGCGGCAGGTCGTCGGCCCTTGTGCATCGATGATCCGTTGCATCTGCTTGAGCGCTGTCCCGCTGTCCAGCAACTCGCGAGCCCGTTCATAGCCGGTGCCGCCGCGCACATTGGGGTCGTACTCAAGCAGGTGGGCGGCGAGGCGCAGAGACTTTTCCCGCAGGTCGCGGGGCGCGTTTGCATCGTTGGAGAGAACCGACATGACATCTTGCACCTCCAACACCGGGCCGATGCCGCGTCCGATCGGCTCGCGTCCATCAGTCGTCACCACTTCGACGGTGATGCCGAAGTGGTCGCCGACGAACTCGAACAGCTTGCGCAGGCGCATCGCTTCCATGGCCGTAGCGACCTTGGCGGCTGGACCGGCCGGGATGTCAATCAAGAGGTTCGTCGAACCAGCCGCCAACTTCTTCGACATGATCGAAGCCACCATCTGCTCACGGGTGTCGATGCCAAGCGGACGCTCCACCGAAATCAGAACATCGTCCGCGGGCGACAGGTTCACGCGACCGCCCCATATGAGGCAGCCGTTGCAGGCGGTCACGATCTCCTTCATTTCCTCGGTCCCGATGTCAACTCGGGCAAGTACTTCCATGGTGTCGGCCGTGCCGGCCGGCGACGTAATTGCGCGTGAAGAGGTTTTGGGGATCATGAGGCCGTGAGCGGCGACGATCGGCACCACGATCATCGAAGTTCGATTGCCCGGTATGCCGCCAATGCAGTGCTTGTCGACCACGAGCGGGCGTTCCCAGCGGAGCTGCGTGCCAGCTTCCGCCATTGCCTGCGTGAGCGCCAGCAGTTCGTCCGAGGTCATGAAGTTTGCCGAGCCGACCAGGAATGCGGCAATCTCCATATCGGAGTAGCGGAAGCGTGCGATGTCGCCGATTACCGCAGTGATTTGCTTTCGATCCAGCGTGTGGCCCAGAATTTTTGCCCGGACGGCTTCCAGGCTATCCGGCGACTTTGCGGGCGTTACACTGACCAGGCTGCCGGCCGGGGATGCGAACCGGCGAAAGGCCGGCTCGGCAAGACCCAGATCCTCGCTGCCGACCAGCGAGTCGTCATCGGTGATGAGCAGCGTGGCCAACATCGACCTCGTGCCGCTTTGCAACTCAACCCGGCTGAAGCCGCGAAACACCTCCGGGCGCAGGGCGCGCGAATGCCGCGAGATCACCGCGACGTTCTCGCGTCCGGTATCCAGATTGACCCGCCGAACCTTGAGTCCGGGGCGAGGTCTGTGAGGTGCCGTCATTCCCGCTCCTTCGCTCCTTCCACTGTGCCGTCGTGCATGGTCGGGGGCGCGTCTTCCGGCCGGCCAGAGCCGCCCTACGACCTGCGTTCCGCCCTTGCCTCCGCCGCCGCCACCCTGCGCTTCACGGCGAGGAAACTGTCGGGACTGACGGAGATCGAGTCGATGCCGCATTCGACGAGGAATTCGGCGAACTCCGGATGATCGCTCGGTGCCTGGCCGCACAGGCCGACCTTGGCGCCTGCCTTGTGCGCGGCCCGGATGACGTTCTCGATCATCCATTTCACCGCCTCGTCCTGCTCGTCGAACAACTCCGCCAGCGTCTCGGAATCGCGATCGACACCGAGCGTGAGCTGTGTCAGGTCGTTGCTGCCGATCGAGAATCCGTCGAACCGTTCGGCAAAGGCCTTGGCCAGGATGATGTTGGACGGGATCTCGCACATGACGTAGATCTCGAGCCCGTTCTCGCCGCGTCGCAGGCCATGCTCGGCCATGACGGCGAGGACACGATCGGCTTCCGCTATCGAGCGACAGAACGGGATCATGACGATCACGTTGGTGAAGCCCATCTCCTCGCGCATGCGCCGGATGGCCTGGCATTCCAGGGCGAAACCCTCGCGGTAGAGCGGCGAGTAGTAGCGTGAGGCGCCGCGAAACCCGATCATCGGGTTCTCCTCCTTCGGTTCGAAGGCGGCGCCGCCTATGAGATTGGCATATTCGTTGGTCTTGAAGTCGCTCATCCGGACGATGACCGGCCGGGGATACTGCGACGCGGCGAGCCGCGCCAGTCCGAGCGCCAGCCGGTCGACGAAGTAGTCCGTTTTCCGCTCGTAGCGCGCCGTGAGCTCTTCGATCTGCCGCCTGGCGTCCGCATCCTGGATGCTGTCGAAGTGCACCAGTGCCATCGGATGCACCTTTATGTGGTTGCCTACGACGAACTCCATGCGAGCGAGGCCGACGCCGTCGGCAGGGATGCGCCACCAGCGAAAGGCGGCGGCGGGGTTCGCGAGATTGAGCATGATCCGGGTGCGCGTCGCCGGTACGTCCTGGAGGTCGATCGTCACGGCCTCGAAGTCGGCGATGCCCTCGTACACGAAGCCCTGATCGCCCTCGGCGCAGGAGACGGTCACCTCCTGCTCGCCGTGCAACAGGCGCGTGGCGTTGCCGGTACCGACGATCGCGGGCAGGCCCAACTCGCGGCTGACGATGGCGGCGTGCGAGGTGCGCCCGCCCCGGTCCGTCACGATCGCCGCCGCCCGCTTCATGATGGGCACCCAGTCGGGATCGGTGTTCTCCGTCACCAGTATGGCGCCGTCGACGAAACGATGGATTTCGCGGGCACTTTCGATCAGGCATATCCGTCCGGCCACCACCGCCTCGCCGATGCTGAGACCGGTCGCCAGCTTGCGACCCTTCGACTTGACACGATAGCTGCGGTACTCACCCGTGCTTCGGCGCGACTGCACGGTCTCGGGGCGCGCCTGCACGATGAACAGGCGGCCGCTCTGGCCGTCCTTGGCCCACTCGATGTCCATGGGGCATCCGTAGTGATCCTCGATGACGCAGGCCCAGCGCCCGAGTGTCAGGATGTCGTCATCCGACAGCACGTAGGAGTCGCGTTCCGCCTTGGAGGTCGGCACGTTCCGGGTCGGACGGTCGCCATCCGTCGCGTAGATCATCTTCTGCGCCTTGCCGCCGAGCCTCCGCTCGATAATCGGCTTCAGCGAAGTGTCGGACAGCAGCGGCTTGAAGACCTGGTATTCGTCGGGGTCGACGATGCCCTGCACCACGTTCTCGCCCAGTCCCCAGGCGGCATCTATGACCGCGACCTTGTCGAAGCCGGTCTCGGTGTCGATGGTGAACATCACCCCCGCGCCGCCGAGATCCGAGCGCACCATTGCCTGGACGCCGACGGAGAGTGCGACCTTGAGATGATCAAATCCCTTGGTTTGGCGGTAGCTGATGGCTCGATCGGTGAAGAGGGAAGCGAAGCAGCGCCGGCATGCGTCGAGCAATGCCTTCTCGCCGCGGATGTTGAGGAAGGTCTCCTGCTGTCCGGCAAAGCTCGCGTCGGGGAGGTCTTCGGCGGTCGCGCTGGATCGGACCGCCACGTCGACATCCGCCCGGCCGATGCGCCGGCCGAGCTCGCGATAGGCCTCCCGGATGTCGTCGGCCATGTCCTGTGGCCAGTCGCCGTGCAGCATGGCGCGGCGCAGCATCTGGCCCGTCTCGGCGAGCTGCGCCTTGCCGGCAGCCAGGTCCTGCAGCGCGTCGGCGATCGTCTGGCGCAGCCGGTTGGCATCGATGAAGCGCCAGTAGGCCCGGGCGGTCGTGGCGAATCCCGGCGGAACCGTCACGCCGCGTTCGCCGAGATGGCGCACCATTTCGCCGAGGGACGCGTTCTTGCCGCCGACCCGGGGAACATCCGCTCGGTCCAGCGCCTCGAACCAGAGGATGGTCTCGTCAGGTGCCTTCATGGATCCCTCCTTGGCATGTGGTTGGGGCGGGAGCAGCGCCATCCGCGCCATCTAGATCTCAATCCACGCAGCTGCATCCCTTGCACAACCTGGTCGGAGTCAACTTGACCGAAATCAAGGATCAAAGGGGGCCGCCCAATGTATAGGGCAGTAACGGCATTGGGGCGCAGTGCCGACTCCTTCAATGTTGACCTTGCTGCGATCGGCGGCCAATCGCGTGGAGCCCGACATGGCGGGTGGATTGACATCAAGGCAAGGCCGGCGAAGCTGCTTGAGAGTTCCACCAGCTAGGAGAGGGCTTGTATGCGTTCGATCCTTGTCACTATTGACGATACCCCTTCGGCCGTCGCCGCGAGGGGGCTCGCCATTTCCTTGGCCCGACAAAACGGAGCTACCGTCAGGGGCGTGACTGGCGTGGAGTTGAGCGATCTCGATCGCGTCGAGCCCATCCCCATTGGGGGCGTCCAGTACGCCTACGATCGCCTTCAGCATCGGGAGAAACTCGCGAAGGAACGGCGTGTCCGCATCGCCCAACTTCCGGCGTTGTTCCAGCGTTGCCTCGCGGACGAGGGAATGGAGGCTTCCTGCTCGACGATCGAGGCGGACGTTCGCGACACCCTGCTTCGGATGATCGAGACGTGCGATCTCGTCGTTACCGGTCGGGACGCCGAGTTCCATCTCGAGCCGCTCGAGGGAGTCACGCCCCTGGTCGAGCACGTTATTGCCAAGGGCTGCCGTCCGGTCGTGGTGAGCGGTCCAGAGTGGGCCGAAAGGGGGCCTGTGCTGGTAGCCTACGATGGCAGTGCCCCGGCGGCGAAGGCATTGCAGATTGCGGCTCTGATGGGAGTTTTCAGATCTGCCGGGGCCCACATTCTATCGATTTCTCGCGACAGATCGGCAGCCATGGCGGATGCCGAGCGGGCCCGGGCATACCTGGATGTGCACGGGGTCGTTGCCGACCTCGAGGCTATCGAATCAACCGACCATCCGGCCGAGATCGTGTTGAGGCGCGCCTCAGAAATCGGCGCACGGTTGCTTGTCATGGGAGCTTTCGGTCACCGCGGCTTCCGCGAAATCCTCTTCGGCTCGACGACCCGACGTCTGTTCGACCACGTACCGGTGCCATTGTTCATCTATCACTGAACAGCCGAGGTTCAGCTCGACTTGCCTTCGCCCCTACAGGCCCGCGCAAATGAGCCTAGACCGGCGGGACTCGTTCGAGATCGCCGCCGCCGCTCGACGGCGAGTCAGAGGTCCCTCGGCGCAGCTTCCCCTGCATCGGGCGGGACGACCAGGACGTCGATCGCGGATTCTCGCAGCACGTCCTCGGTGACGCTCCCGAGCAGGACTTTTCCAACGCCCGATCTGCCATGAGTCCCGGTCACGACGAGATCGGCTCGCCATGTGCGTGAGCACTCTCGAATTGCCGTTGCCGCCGAGTACTCGATGGGCACAACAAAGCGTCGTCCCGGCGCCAGGCGGATCTTCTGGAGGAACTGCTCCAACTCGGCAGCGACCTGGTTGCCCTCTTCTGCGATCCGGGTCTTGACTTCGGCATTCGTCATCGAGGCGCTCAGCATCAGGCTTCCGGGTGGGGTCTCATAGGCGTGCACGACCCCGAGTTCATGGCCTTCCAGAAAACCGAGTCTTCGGACCGCCTGAACGGCTTGCGCCGAGCAGTCCGAGAAGTCGGTCGCAATGAGGATGCGTTCGTATGCCTTGGCCGGAACGGCGTTGGCCATGATAACGGGCCGCTTGCTCTGCCTTATCGTCCGCTCCACCGTGGTCCCTACGAACACCTCGCGCAGAAGGTGGCGACGATGCGGCCCCATGACCACCAGATCGGCATCGAAGGCCTCCGCCGCGTCGCCGATCGCCCGGAAGGGATCACCGAGCGCCAGATGTGTCTCGCAGGCCAGCCCGTCGTTCTTCCGGATCGTGGATGCGAGATCGTGTAGTATCGCCGTGGCTTCCCGCTGCTCCAACCGCATGAGGCGTTGCGGTCGGTCATCGTCGACGACATGAACGAGAACCAGCTCGGCCGCTTTCTCGCGTGCCAGGAGTGCAGCCCGACGCAGCGCCCGGTCGGAGCGCGTCGAGAAATCGGTGGCTACGAGAAGTCGCTTCATTCGAGGCAGTTTCCTGCTAATCGACGTGATCCTGTGAGGGCGATAGCGTGCTTATTTGTAAGGATAACGAGGAAGGTTTGATGTGTCTTGATCTGGCTCAAGGACCGGGAGGCCCACTGTAGGCATGGCTGAGAAAGTTCGCGGCTGCCGATGCTGAGTGCAAACTTGGATGACGCGGCCTGATTGCCTAGGCGAGAGCTGTTGTGTCGTCGTCAATTACTCGCGCTAGCAATAAGCTATGCTTGCGGCGCTCCGTCCCGATCGGGCGCAGGCTCCCCCAGTAGGCTCGCTGGCGAAAGAATGGAGTAGAAGATGGTGCAGAAGCCGACCTCAAAACCGGCCGCGTCAGCGACATCGCCATCGGCATTTGCATCATTGGGGGCTGACGCACGCATCGATTTGGATCGCGACTGGCATACCCTCGGCACTTCGGAGGCCTTGGAGGCGCTTGGAACTCGGCTCGAGGGACTTGGCGCGAGCGAAGCAGCCCAGCGGCTCGCGAAGTTCGGCTCCAACCGACTGCCGAGCGGTCGGCGTCGTGGCGTTCTCATGCGGCTTGCACTGCAATTCCACAATCTTCTCATTTACGTCCTGCTGGCGGCCGGTCTGCTGGCGGCAGCGATCGGCCATACCACCGATGCCCTGGTGATTTTCGCCGTGGTTGTCGCGAACGCCGTGATTGGCTTCGTCCAGGAGGGCCGTGCGGAAAAAGCACTTGAGGCGATCCGCGGCCTGATCGACCCGCACGCCTCGGTAATTCGCGACGGCCGTCGCCAGACGATCCCGGCCGATGAAGTCGTGCCCGGCGACATGGTCCTGCTCGAGGCGGGAGACCGCGTGCCGGCCGATCTTCGCCTCGTCAAGGCGCGCAATCTTCGGGTCGACGAGGCCATCCTGACGGGCGAATCGGTACCCGTCGACAAGGCGGTCACAACCGTCGACGTCGCCGCGCCGCTGGGTGACCGCCTGTGCATGGCTCACTCGGGCACGTTCGTCACCGCCGGTCAGGGCTCGGGCGTTGCGGTGGGTACCGGCGCGACCACAGAGCTCGGGCGTATCAGCGCGATGATCGGCGCCGTGGAGCGGCTGGCCACCCCGCTCGTGCGGCAGATGGATCAGTTTGCCCGCCAGGTCACCTTCGCGGTCATCGCCGTGTCAGCCCTGGTGTTTCTCTACGCCTGGTTCGTCCAGGCGTACGCTCCGGACGATGCCTTCATGGCGGTCGTCGGCCTTGCCGTCGCAGCAATTCCTGAAGGCTTGCCGGCCGTCATGACCATAACGCTAGCCGTCGGCGTGCAACGAATGGCACAGCGCAGTGCAATCATTCGTCGCCTGCCTGCAGTGGAAACGCTTGGAGCGGTTTCGGTGATCTGCTCCGACAAGACTGGCACGCTCACCCGCAATGAGATGACCGTGACCGTGGTCGCGACTGCGGATCGGCGGATTGAGGTCGAAGGAGTTGGCTATCGGCCGGAGGGCCGGTTTCGCCTCGACGGTGCGGATGCCGTCGATCCGGCCGCAGATCCGGTCCTTGAGGAGCTCACGCTAGCCGCACTCCTCTGTAACGATGCCGAGCTCCGGCAATCGGGCGAGGAGTGGATCGTCGATGGCGATCCGATGGAGGGTGCCCTGGTCTCGCTGGCGATCAAAGCCGGGCATGACGCCACTGCCGCCCGGGCCGGCTTCGTTCGCCGCGACGAGATCCCCTTCGATTCCCGCCATCGCTACATGGCGACCTTGAATGTCCGTCGCGGGCGTCGACCAGCGATCTATGTCAAGGGCGCGCCCGAACGCATCATCGAGATGTGCGATCGCACGGCCACGCTCGAAGGCGACAGGCCGATCGATGCGGATTGGTGGCAGCGACAGATCAACACGCTGGCGGACGGGGGCCAGCGCGTGATTGCCGTCGCCCGGCGGACCATGGGAGAGGACACCAGCGGAATCGCGCCCGCCGACGTCGAGGGTCGACTGACTCTGCTGGGGCTCGTCGGCCTGATCGATCCGCCTCGTCCTGAAGCCATCGCGGCCGTTGCCGAGTGCCGGTCCGCCGGCATCCAAGTCAAGATGATCACCGGCGATCATGCCGCTACCGCGCGCGCCATTGCACTGCAGCTCGGGCTCGCCGACGATCCCGTGGCGGTCACCGGAAAGGACCTCGACGCACTCGATGACGCCGGTTTCAACCGGCATGCGCGGGTGTCGACGGTCTTCGCCCGCACCAGCCCCGAGCACAAGCTCCGTCTTGTCGAAGCCCTGCAGTCGGACGGCTCCGTGATCGCCATGACCGGCGACGGGGTGAACGACGCGCCGGCGCTGAAGCGCGCCGATGTCGGCGTCGCCATGGGCGGCAAAGGCACCGAGGCGGCCAAGGAGGCGAGCGAGATGGTGCTCGCAGACGACAACTTCGCCTCCATCGTGGCCGCGGTCCGCGAGGGACGCACCGTCTACGACAACCTCACCAAGGTCATCGCCTGGACGCTGCCGACCAATGGCGGCGAGGCGGTCACGATCATCCTCGCCATCCTGTTCGGCCTGACCTTGCCGGTGACGCCGGTCCAGATACTGTGGGTCAACATGGTCACCGCGGTGGCGCTCGGCCTCACGCTGGCCTTCGAGCCGACCGAGCCGGGCACCATGCGCCGCCCCGCGCGGCCGGCGAAGCAGCGACTTCTGTCCGGCCGCCTCCTGTGGCGAATCCTGTTCGTCTCGGGCCTGATGGTTGCCGGGACGTTCGGGATTTTCGTCTGGGCCGAGACCCGTGGACTTCCGGTCGAGACGGCGCGCACCATGGCGGTGAATACGCTTGTCGTGATGGAGATCTTCTACCTTTTCAGCGTCCGCTACGTTCACGGCACCTCGCTGACATGGCAAGGCGTGCTCGGCACGCGGGCCGTCCTGATCGGCGTTGCGGCAATTGTTCTCGCCCAGCTCGCCTTCACTTATCTGCCGCCGATGCACGCAGTCTTCGGCACGCGCGCCGTCTCGCTTGCTGACGGCGCGGCGATCGTGGCGGTGGGCGTCGCCCTGCTTGTCATTGTGGAAATCGAGAAGCGCATAGCGGTTCTGTTCGCGCCGGCCGACGCCAAAACGAGTCGGTAGAGGAAGGGGCAATCCCGTGCCGGTTAAGTGGGCGCCGCATCGGTCTTCAACGAGTCGCGTGTCTCTGCTCGCGTTAGCGGCAGCAATCGGCTTCGTCAGCCTGCTCTTTCGCTGACCCTTGATTGTGAGCTTCATTGCGACCGGCATCATTGCTCACTCATCGCGCTCGGCAACGCCGATTCGGCGATCCGATGGACCTTCTTGTCAGGTTCGGCATCGTCATCCTTCTCTTCCCAATGGGCATCCGCCACGGCATTGACATGTTGAGAAGCCGAAACAATGAGAAGGTCGGGACGCCAAGGCGGGCGCTTGGGCCGGCTCGCCAGATCGCCGGCCAAGAACTGAAGGTCGCGCCCGTCGTGGTCATGCTGAATCCAATGATTTTGGTGAGACAGTAAAGCCGCAGCACCGGCACGTCCCTTGGCCGTGACGACGCCGCAGGCGCGGCGAGAACGGACTGAGATCAATTCAAGTCTGTCAGTCTTGATTGCTTCATCGCCGCGAAGCGAAAGGTCTGGGCGGCTGATGCCAGAATGCGTATTTGAGACGAAGGTTGGCCAAGCCTACCCCGGGGTGCGGATGGCCCCAGCCCTAAAATGGTATCAGGGCGATGGCTCTCCGCGAAGGCGGTCGCGTTGCAGGCCGACGCTCGAGGAGGCGCGACGTGAGTACCGAGAACGTGAGGCGGACACCACGGGAGCAATGGCGCTCGCAGACAAGCTTCGTGATGGCCACCATTGGCGCTGCTGTCGGTCTCGGTAACATCTGGCGCTTCTCCTACGTCGCGGGCGAAAATGGCGGGGCGACATTCTTGGTCGTCTATCTAGGCGCCATTCTTCTGATCGGGCTACCGCTGGCCCTGGCCGAGGCTGCTATCGGGCGCCATTCGCAATATGACGCCGTGGCGTCGTATCGCGTAATCGCGCGCGAGCGCATTTGGATCGGCGCGGGAGCGCTGGGCGTTATCGGCTCGTATCTCATCATGTGCTTCTACCTCGTGATCGCGGGATGGGCGTTGAAGTATTTTTTTGGTGCGGTGTCCGGTATCCTTTGGCGTCTCGCAGCCCGGCAGTACGGCCACTATTTCGACGCGTTCGTCGCCAGCCCGTGGGAGCCGGTCGCTTGGCAGCTTGCTATGGTCATCCTGGTTGTGGCCGTTGTCGCCCGGGGCGTACGCGGTGGTATCGAGCGGATGGCGCGCGCGGTGACCCCTGTGTTGGCCGTCATCGTCGCTGGTCTTGCAATATATGGCGTTGCACATCAGGGCGCTGGGCGCGGACTCTCGTTTCTGTTTGCACCAGACTGGACACGTCTGCTCGGTGCAGATCTTTACCTGGCCGCCCTCGGCCAGGCGTTCTTTTCTTTGAGCCTCGGCATGGGGCTTTATGTGACTTATGGCAGTTACCTCGGCCGCGAACACCGGCTACCCCGTGCGGTCGCCGCCGTCGCGGCGGGCGACACGCTGATGTCGATTGTGGCCGGCATGGCCGTTTTCCCAGCGGTGTTCGCTTTCGGGCTCGACCCCGCTAGCGGCCCGAGCCTGGTCTTCGTCACGTTGCCGCAGGTCTTTCTCGAGATGCCGGCGGGCCGAGCGTTCGGCGCCTTGTTCTTCTTTCTGCTTGCGGCGGCCGCCTTGTCGGCAAGCATCTCGGGAATCGAGATCCCGACGGCTTATGCGATGCGCCGTCTATCCTGGTCGCGGCAGCGCTCGGCGATCGTGGTCGGTGCCACCGTTTTCGTCGGCGGAGTCCCCGCCTCGCTCGGCTTCGGCCTGTGGGCCGACGTCCAGTGGGAGCACCGGGGAATTCTCGAAAGCATGGATTACATTGTGTCCAATGTGATTCTGCCATTGGGCGGCATGCTCACCGCGCTGTTCGTCGGCTGGCGCTGGGCAAAACCCGCACTGCGCGAAACCAGTCTCGAGGGAACGATTATGGGTGTCGCATGGATCTGGTCGCTACGCGCAGTTGTTCCCCTTGTCATCCTGGCCATCTTCATGCGCGCCGTCGGACTGATCTAAGTGCGGCGGCCGGGCGTGTACCCCACGGTGAGATACCGCATCATCTGGGGGCAGGGCGGGACCATTGTGCCGCCGGACTTCTCTGCGACCGCCGCGGGCCACTGATGCGCCTGGGTCTCGGCTAATCCGAGCGGCTCCTGAAGTCTCTCCCGGGCCGGTATCCGAGCAGAGCTTCGATCGCCCGGTACAGCAGATCGTCCACGACGGGGCTTTGACGATCGAGGATGCTGTCGAACGGGAGCGCAAGCTCAAGGCGAAAACTGGCGAGTCTTGTTCCCAACTGGTCGATAGCACCGGTGGTGGCCGTCTTCAGTGCGGACCGAGAGGCGGGGACTGCGTGCTGCAGCATGTCCGTATTTGCTGGTATGGGGCGGTCCGACGTTTGATCTGGCTCAAATTGCCAGAGGTTCAAATGCGCTAGTGAGAGCTGCATCGCGTCCCGAACAATTCAATTCTTAGTCTCTCATCTCCCTTAGGTGACTGTACTGCAGCGACGCGTCGCCAGGAAAGTATTGGAGGAACACCCCGGAGCAACAGCAGCCATCCCCACTTCAATGCTTACGACGTCTGAAGACCTGCTCATTGGACGGTTTGGGGTGGGGTGGCCAGGAAAGAGGACAATCCATGCAACGCACCTCCCAAGCCCATTCTCGGAATACCATGCCGGCCGATACAGGCCGCCATGAGAGGAATGTCATAGCGTGCGTCGACCGATCGGAGCATGCGGCCAAGATCGTGCCGCATGCCATTGCCATCGCCAACGCGTTGGGCCTGCCGGTCACACTCCTTCAAGTTCTGGAGATGCAGTCCGCCGGTGACCTTCGGCCCGATCCGATCGAATGGGACCTGCGGCGGCAGGAGGCCCGCAACGCCCTGAAGCGACTAGCCGATGCGCGTGGCGACGATGCGGAGAGGATCGAAGCGGAGCTCGTCGACGGGCAAACCGCTGACGAGATCTGTCGCTGGACGCGGGAGCAGGCTGTGGACCTCATCGTGCTCGGGACGCACGGCGAGCGCGGGACAGGCGCTTGCGACCTCGGCAGCACGGCCCGCAGCGTGCTGCAACGCGCGGCAGGATCAGTGTTGCTTGTGCCCGTCAGCGTCCCGCAAACCAAAGCTCCGCGATATCGGCGCATCCTCATTCCCGTGGACGGTTCATCATGGGGGGAGAGCGCCTTTCCGCTCGCGCTGCGCCTTGCCCGTGCAGTTGGTGCCGAGCTCCTGCTTGCCCACGTCGTGCCCGTCCCTGAGCTGACCCAGACGGGCCCCCTCGAGGCGGCAGATTTGCAACTGAGGGAACGTGTCGTCGAGCGTAACGAGCGGGTAGCGCGGGCATATGTCGAGCGCCTCCGGGGCTACGCGGCAGCGCAAGGGCTGAGGGTCCGCGCATTGATGATCCGGGGCGAGGATGTCCGGAGCAGCCTGGCCCGGATCGTCAGTGCGGAAGGCGCGGATCTCGTTGTCTTGTCGGCCCGCGGACACGGTGGCAATCGTCCATCCGATGCCGCCTATGGCAGCGTCGCGGCCTACTTGATGACGCATTCGGCGACACCGATGCTGATCGTTCGCCCACCCGTCGCGTCCAATGCAGCGCACGAGCCAGAAAGGCGTGAGAACAGCTGGACGTCCGGCGCCGCCGCATGAATGCGCCGGCAACGGAACCGGCCGCGTCTCCAATCGAGGTGGCCGCCTGCGAGCTTTGCGCCTGCCATGCCTTGTCCGGTGTTAGACCGAAAGCCGTTACGATCTGGGCCAGACTAGAGGCTATGCGAGCCTGGCTTGGCAAGGCATTGACCGCCGCCAAGGTCGCTGCGCCGGACGCCTCCGCGGCGGCCGAGTGGCTTCTCGACAACGACTTCCATGTCCGGAGAGCCCTCCTGCAGATCAAGCAGGACTTGCCGGTACGGTTCTATCGGCGCTTGCCCGCCCTGGCCAGCGGTGACGCACAAGGGCTCCCACGCATTTTTGTTCTTGCACACGGCCTGCTGCACGCGTCCCACCTGCAGCTTTCGATGACGACCGCGGTCCAGTTCATCCACGCCTATCAGCAGCGCGTGCCGCTGACGATCGCCGAACTGTGGGCGTTCCCGATCATGCTTCGCTTGGCGTGCCTGGAGGTGCTGGTCACAGGGTTTGCGCGGCTGTTTCCCAGCGTGCAACCGCCCGTGTCGCTCAGTCCGTGCGCCGCCGTCACTGCCGCGATCGACGACACCGAGTGCGTCTCGCGTGCGCTCGCCAACCTGGCGGTGATCTCCTCCGTACAGTGGAAGGACTTTTTCGACCGCACGAGCCGCGTGGAAGACATTCTCGGCCGCGATCCCGCCGGCGTATACGCGAGAATGGACTTCGAGACGCGCGATTCCTACCGGCATGTGATCGAAGACCTGGCCTTCGCGAGCGCTCGTCCGGAGTGGCGTGTCGCGGAAGCGGCGATCGAGCGGTGCGGCAGCGAGGAAGCGACGGACCAGGCGCGAAACCACGTTGGTTATTGGCTCGTCGGCGAGGGGCGGCCGGCCTTCGAGAAGGAGGTCGGCGCTCGGCCGTTGCACTGGGTGGCGTTGGCTCGACTGCTACGACGTCACGCTGGGGGGCTCTATGCCGTGGCACTGTTCCTGGCGGGGGCCGCCGGGCTGCTGGTCCCGGCATTCTATCTCGCACACGTAGAAGCGGCGACGTCGTCGTGGCTCCTGGGTGTGGCGCTCTCAATTGTGCCTGCCTCCGTGTTGAGCGTCACGCTTGTCAACTGGATCGTCACTCTGCTTGTGCCGCCGCGCACCTTGCCAAAGCTCGACTTCGAGCACGCAATCCCGCCTGACTGTCCAACCGCGGTTGTCGTCCCGGCTCTTGTCGGGAGCCCGTCGGAGGTAGCCGAGCTTCTCAAGCGGCTGGAAATCCACCGCTTGTCGAACCCTGATCCGTCTCTGCAATTCGTCCTGCTCAGCGACCATTGTGACGCCAGCGAAGCCGTGATCTCCGGCGACGAGTTGGTCGAGCGCGCCCTCGTCCAGGGCATCGAAGTGCTCAATGCACAGTACAGCGATGGTCAGGGTGGAGCGTTTCGACTCCTGCATCGACCCCGCTGTTATAACCCTGCCGAGGGTTGCTGGATGGGATGGGAGCGCAAGCGAGGCAAGCTGGAGCAGCTCAACGACTATGTCCTGCGTGGCGAGCGCCGCCCGTTCTCGTTGTGGGCTGGAGATGTCGACCGGCTCCGTGGTGTCCGGTTCGTCGTGACGGCCGACGCCGATACGCGACTGCCGCCAGGGTCGGTCAATCGCCTCGTCGGAACCCTGGCGCATCCGCTCAACAAGGCCAGGTTTGACCTCGGTACCGGTCGGGTCCGTGCCGGCTACACGATCGTGCAGCCGCGCGTCGAAATCGATCCGGAGAACACCGGGAGGTCGCTCTTTACGCGCTACTACGCGGGCGATACGGCGATCGACATTTATTCCCGGGCAGTCTCCGACGTCTACCAGGACCTGTTCGGCACGGGCATCTTTGTCGGCAAGGGAATCTACGAGATCGCCTCGTTCGATCGAAGCCTGCAGGGCAGGATCCCCGAGAACAGTTTGCTCAGCCACGATCTCTTCGAAGGGCTTCATGGACGCGCTGCGCTGGCCAGCGACATAATCGTCTACGAAGGATTCCCATCGGGATACCTGGACTACGCCCGGCGCTGGCATCGCTGGGTCCGTGGCGACTGGCAGCTCCTACCCTGGCTGTCGGTCCGTGTGCCGGGCAGAGACGGTACATACCAACCGAACCGATTGTCGCTGCTCGATCGGCTGAAGATCTTCGACAATCTACGCCGGAGCCTCGTTCCGGTCAGTCTAGTCGCTCTCGCGCTTGCGGGATGGTTCCTCCTGCATGGCGATCCGGTTGTCTGGACAGTTCTGGCCGTGGCGACGCCGGGCGCCTACCTTTTCACAGACCTCGTGACAGGACTTGCCCGCGGCCGGCGCCGGGGCGTCGTGCAAAGCACGTTCCGTCGACTCGCGGATCACATCGCCCGCTGGTCTCTGGCGGTCGTCTTCCTCATCAATGATGCCGCGACAGCGACGACCGCCATCGCCAGCACCCTGTGGCGGTTGTGGTCGGGGAGCCATCTCCTCGAATGGACATCGGCGGCGCATACCGCCGCCGCCTTCGCGGCTGCGCATCCGCGACGTGCTGCGTGGCGGCACATGTGGTTGTCTCCTGGCGTGTCACTGGCGGTGGCACTTGGATTGGCGATTGCGAAACCGGCCGCTCTTGTCGCCGCAGCGCCGCTCCTGCTCCTCTGGCTTGTGGCGCCGGAGATCGCCGTCCGCGTCAGTCGTCCTCGCCGTCCACCGGCCGAGCATGTCGACGACGAGGACCGGACATTCCTGCGCCAGATCGCGCGCCGCACTTGGCTGTTCTTCGAGACGTTCGTCCGACCGGAGGACAATTGGCTGCCTCCAGACAACTATCAGGAAGAACCGCACGCGGAGATCGCGCATCGGACCTCGCCCACCAATATCGGCATGATGTTCCTGTCGTCCTTGACGGCCTGGCGGCTCGGCCACATCGGATTGAACGACCTCGCCGTGCGCTTGCACAATGCGCTCGGGTCGCTTGATCGCCTGGAGCGCTACCGGGGCCATCTGCTGAATTGGTACGACACGCGTCTGCTGAAGCCTCTCGAACCCCGATATGTTTCGACGGTCGACAGCGGTAATCTGGCGGTGAGCCTTATCGTCGTGAAGGAAGCTTGCCGCGCGGCCCAGCTCGAGCCGATCTTGCGGCCCGAGTCGTGGCACGGCCTGCGCGACCTTCTCCACCTGCTGGATGATGCCTTGGCTGCGAGCCTAGTCGAGCTCGACGGCGATTGCCGCGACGCTCTGCGAGCGATGGAGCGGGGCGCAATGATCGCGGAGCAAGGCGGCGACGCTTGGGACAGCGTGCTCGACGCGTTGTGCGATCGCGACTATCCGCAGCTCGCGACAGGCATTCGTCTTGAGATCGAGCGGACCGCTGCCTTGCCAACTGAGGCATTGCGGGAAATCCACACGTGGCTGGAGCGTACGCAGCATCACATCACGAGCATGCGCCGGGACGTTCACGCCTGGTCGCCCTGGCGCTCGCTCGTTGCTCGGCCTCCGGCAGGATGCGAGGCTTGCGCTTCGCGAATCGCGCAGCTGCTTCCGGCCAGCCTGGCGGTATCGGAGACAGAAATGCGATGCGGGGAAGCACGCGCGCTGCTGGCCGGACTCTCAACGTCGTGCCGCGCCACCACTCATGTCGAGGAGTGGGTCCGCGATGTCGACCTTGCTCTGAAGCGGGGCGCGGAAGCGCATCGGGAGTTGCGCGAGCGTCTGCAAGAGATCGCGACGCGTGCTGCCGACTGGGCTCAAGGGATGGACTTCCGGTTGCTGTTCGACAGCAGCACCCGGTACTTCTATATCGGCTACAATGTGAGTGCCGACAGGATCGACCCTCACCACTACGATCTCCTCGCCACGGAAGCGCGCCTGGCCAGCTTCTTCGCCATCTCGAAAGGCGATGTCCCCCCCGAGCACTGGCTGTTTCTTGGTCGTCCGATAACAAAGAAGGCATCAGGGCTCTCACTCGTGTCGTGGAATGGCTCCATGTTCGAGTATCTGATGCCGGCCCTCTTTCTGCGCAGCGATCCCGCTACGCTTTTGGGCGAGAGCGATAGGACGGCCGCCGATCTGCATCAGGTGTACGGTCGCACCCACGATATTCCCTGGGGGATATCGGAATCGGCTTTTGCGTCGAAAGATCCGGCGCATCGCTACCGCTATCGCGCCTTCGGCATTCCCAGCCTCGGGCTGCGGCGCGGCCTCACGCGCGATCTGGTCGTGGCTCCCTACGCCACGATCCTGGCACTGGCTGTCAGGGCTGAGGCAGCAGTGCGGAACCTCAAGGAGCTGGCGAGCTTGGGACTCGTGGGGCGCTACGGATTCTACGAGGCGGTTGACTTCACACCGGAACGGGTACCTGAGGGACAACGTTTGGCGACGGTACGCTCCTACATGGCCCATCATCAAGGGATGAGCCTGGCCGCGCTCGGTAACGCGCTATGCAACGACATGCTGGTCGAGTGGTTCCGTGCGGATCCTCGCATACGGACCGTTGATCTGCTGCTCAACGAACGGATTCCCTGGGAACTGCCACCCGAGGTCACGCGCGAAGAGGTCTTCGAGGGCCGTCCCGTCCGCGAGGACGCTATTCCGGGCCTGCCTTCTTGGGATCCGAGGGTGTTCGGAGAGCACTCGCAGCTGCATGATCTCAGCAATGGCCGCCTCACGAGCGCGATTGCGACGACTGGCAGTGGCGGCCTCAGGTGGCACAATCATGCGTTGACCCGGTGGATAGGCGGCGCCAGCCGCGATGTTCAGGGACTATGGCTCTACGTCCAAGACAAGGATGAAGACAGGTTATGGTCGATCGGAACTGAACCGGCGGGGGCAGCCGAAGACGTCCGTGTTGTCTTTCACCAACACAAGGCCGAGTTTCACCGTCGCGATCACGGCATCGCGATCAGCATGGACGTCGGCATCCCACCGGGCGACGATATAGAGTTTCGCCGAATCACCTTGGTCAACGAGAGCGGTCGGCGGCGGACGATTCGCCTCACCAGCTATGCTGAGATCGCGTTAGCCCGGCCGCTCGACGATGAGCAGCATCTTGCGTTCAGCAAGCTCTTTGTCGGAAGCGAGTACCTGCCCGGTATGAAGGGCCTGTTCTTTATGCGCCGTCCGCGCGGTCCGGATGAACGGCCCCCGGTGCTGCTGCATCGCGTAGTGGCCGACGATATCGGACTCGAGCTCGCCGGGTTCGAGACCAGTCGTCTGGTCTTTCTCGGACGACATGGACGTGCCGCCCATCCTGCAGGGTTGGCAAGCGGCCAACTGTCGGGAAGCGTCGGCTGGACCCTGGATCCGATCATGGCGCTGCAGGTCGAGATCTCATTGGAACCAGACGCGCGACGCGAGCTGGCTTTCGTGACGGCCGTGGCAGGCTCCCGCGAGGCGGCGCTGGAAATCGCCGACCGCTACGCGACGTTGTCGTCCCTCGAATGGGCGATGAGCGATGCGGCGACCGCGGCGGCCCGCGAGGCGTTTCGGCTTGGCCTGGAACCGGCCCGCCTGCCGGAGGTGCAAGCACTGCTCTCGGCACTATTGCGACCTCAGCCGGCGCTCAGATCGGCCCTGGCGGCAATAGCCGCAAACCGGCTCGGCCAGTCGGATCTGTGGGCGCTTGGAATATCGGGCGACAATCCGATCCTTGCGCTGCGGGTAGGCGACGCGCAGCGAACCGAGCTGTTGCCGCTCCTGGTGTCCGCCCATCAACTCTGGCGCCGGCACGGGATCGCGGTCGATCTTGTCGTCCTGTATGGGGGAATCTCCGGGTACCTCGAACCCATGCGAGAGCGCCTGACCGAAGTTCTGCGCGCCACGGACAGTCAGGGGCTGCTTGGCCGGAATGGCGGGATCCATCTGGTCCTCGCCGACCAAGCTGGCGCAGGTCACGCATTGCTGGTTGAGGCGGCCGCGCATGTCGTTCTCGACGACATGGGAGCTTCCCTGCGCCAGCAACTGTTGCGGGCAAAGGAACCGCCGCCTGAGCGACCGCCATTCGAGCCGGGCGGCACTGTTATGGCCGACGCCGATAAACCAGGTCGACCTCGATTGGCAACACTTGCTTTCGACAACGGTCTCGGCGGCTTCAGCCCTGACGGCGAGGAATACGTCATCCAACTTGAACCCGGTGGTTCGACCCCCGCTCCTTGGTCAAATGTCTTGGCGAATGCCTGCTTCGGCTCCATCGTGACCGAAGCCGGGTTGGGCTGGACCTGGGCGGTCAACAGTGGCGAGAACCGGCTCACGCCCTGGACCAACGATCCTGTCGCTGATCCGCAGGCCGAGGCGATCTATCTTCGGGACGAGGAGACTGCGCATGTCTGGACGCCGACACCGCAGCCGGTTGGCGACCGGGTAGCATGCGAGGTCCGGCACGGCGCCGGCTACACCACCTGGCGGGCGACCAGCCAGGGGCTGGACCAGGAGTTGCTCGCCTTCGTCCCGAGTGATGACCCTGTCAAGATCGTAAGGCTACGCTTGCGCAACCTTCTGTCCCGGCCGCGCCGGATCACAGTGACGTACTATGCCGAGTGGCTGCTGGGGGCGCGGCGAGGGCAACCCAATCCGCTACTGGCATCCGAGTATGACGCGGGCGCACATGCCATTCTTGCTGCCAACCGATGGAATTCCGAGTTCGCCGACCGTGTGGCGTTCCTGACCAGCAGCCTTCCGCCGCACAGCCTGACCACATCCCGATCCGAGTTCATGGGCAGGGCTGGCGATATGCACAGGCCGGAGGCACTGCGCAAATGGGAGCTCGGCGGACGCCTTCAGTCTGCCACCGACTGCTGTGCAGCACTGCAGGTGCACGTCGATCTCGCGGCCGGCGAAGCCACCGAGGTGGTGTTCGCCCTTGGCCAGGGATGCGATCGGGAACAGGCTCGCGAATTGACATGTCTTTGGCAGCGGCGCGAGCATGTGGAACGCGCGTTCGAGCAGCTGCGAAACGATTGGAACGAGCGTCTGGATGCCGTGAATGTCCGCACGCCGGACAATGCGTTCAACATTCTGGTGAACCGCTGGCTGCCGTACCAGACGATCAGCTCGCGCCTTCTGGCACGTGCCGGGTTCTACCAGGCGGGTGGCGCGTTCGGCTTCCGCGACCAGCTCCAGGATGTCCTTTCTCTCCTGCATCGCGATCCCGCTCGCGTTCGCCAGCACATCCTCGATGCCGCCGCGCACCAATTCGAAGAGGGAGACGTCCTCCATTGGTGGCATCCGCCGAAGGACCGAGGCGTGCGAACGCGCTGCTCCGACGATCTGCTGTGGCTGACTTACGTCACGAGTGAGTACGTCAAGGCGACCGGCGATGGCACGATTCTCGCGGAGGAGGTTACCTTCCTGCATGCACCTCCACTTGCCGCCGATGAGCACGATCGCTACGCGCAGTTCGATGGGACGGACTTCCGGAGATCGATTTTCGAGCATTGCGAGCGCGCCCTCGAGCACGCATTCAGGAGGGGCGCTCATGGCCTGCCACTCATCGGATCGGGAGACTGGAACGACGGGATGAACCGCGTGGGGCGCCACGGGCGCGGTGAAAGCGTCTGGTTGGCCTGGTTCATGATCGCCACAATCAAAAACTTTGTCGGGCTTTGCGAGCGTCTGCGTCGCGCCGACTTGGCCGAGCGCTGGATGAGCAGGGCAGCAGAGCTGCACCGCGCTGTCGAGGCCGCGGGGTGGGACGGTCAATGGTACTTGCGTGCTATCGACGATGACGGGCGTCCCTGGGGCTCGGCGACCAGTGACGAATGTCGCATCGATTCCATCGCTCAATCATGGGCCGTGCTGTCCGCTGCCGGCGACCCGGAACGTGCCCGGTCGGCCATGGAGGCCGCAGCCCACAATCTGATGCGCGACAACGACCAGCTCGTCCGGCTTCTTTGGCCGCCCTTCGATGGTACGCCGCGCGATCCCGGCTATATCAAGGCCTATCCGCCCGGCATACGTGAGAATGGCGGGCAGTACACTCATGCGGCCGCTTGGCTGGGAATTGCTTTCGCGCAGCTCGGCGATGGCGCACGCGCCGGCCAAGTGTTCGATCGCATCAATCCGATCAATCACACTCGATCCCGGGCCGATGTCGAGCGCTATCGCACGGAACCCTATGTGCTCGCGGCCGACATCGCCGGCAGCGAGCCGCACACCGGTCGCGGCGGATGGAGTTGGTATACGGGCGCAGCCGCCTGGGCTTGGCGTCTGGCGATCGAGCATATACTGGGGCTGCGCCTGGTTGGAGGCGACCTGCTTATCGACCCCTGCCTGCCGCCCACGTGGAAGTCCTTCGAGGCCAGGATCAGACGTCCCACCGGCAGTGTGGTCATCCAGGTCGAGAACGCTGACGGGTTGGGAACCGGCCACATCGAGGTGAGCGTCGATGGCAAGGTCTCCGCTGACCGGCGGGTTGGATTTCCAACCGACGGGGCGACATGTCATGTACGTGTGCGCATCCGCTCCGCCACAACGAATGACGCTGTTCCGCCAGATTAGCAAGAGGAGCCTCTATCATGGCGAGAAGGATGTCAGATGTTTTCGTAAGTTTGATGCATTGCGTATGTACGCAGGCCTGTCGGACGAACCGAGCGGGAGCGGGAGCACTTTATGTGCGAGGAGGTTGAGCATGAGGCGAAGCAGAAAGCGTGCGGTCGGAGCCATGCATGCGGCCATTCGCAACCAGCTGCTCGTCGCGATGCTGAGTAGCTGGGCCAATGCCTAGGCGCTGGCAAGGCCAACACCCTGGTGGCTGACGGCGGTCATTCCGTGCTTGGCGTCCGCCACCTGAGCTGTCTTCATCGGAATGCGTACAAAGTGTCGAGAACCCGAAGAATGATTTTCTCCCGTAGGGTATCATTGGTGCTTGCTGGAGGTGGGAGCTGATGGGCGTCGACTCTCAACATGGCGCACTCCTCGCCGTCATTAGTGCGGACGGCTTGCAGATGATGGTGCAGGCCCTGCGAGGGCGCGGGTTTCGAACCGTTGGTCCGACCGTGCGAGACCAAGCGATCGTCTATGATGACATCGAATCGATTGACGACCTGCCGCGCGGGTGGACCGACGAGCAGGATGGCGGCCACTACCGGCTCGCCCAGCGAACCGACAGGGCGCTGTTCGGCTACTCGGTCGGCCCGCACTCATGGAAGCGGTTTCTTCATCCCCCGCGACTGCGCCTGTGGCAGGCAGAACAAAGTCCGGGCAGCGTGCGCGTGGTGTCTGATGACCCCTGCGGTGAGCGCTTCGCGTTCGTCGGTGTGCGGGCCTGTGAGCTGCACGCGATCGCCATTCAGGACCGGGCTTTTCTCGATGGTCCATACCGCGATCCGCACTATCAGGGTCCGCGCGCGGGGGCCTTCATTGTTGCCGTCAACTGCGGCAAAGCGGGCGGGACCTGTTTTTGCGTGTCGATGAACACCGGCCCAGGGGTCGAGAAAGGATTCGACCTCTCGCTGACCGAGCTCGTGGGGGAGGACCGGCACGACTTTCTCGTCGAAGCCGGCTCGGACGACGGGCGCAGTCTGCTCGAGGAAATTCCGCATCGCGTCGCGACCCCACACGATATCGGCGAGGCTCAGGCGGTCATTGCGCGCACGGCGGCCTCGATGGGCCGAGAAATGCGGTCGGACGACGTGCGCGAACTGCTCCTGAGGAACCTCGAGCATCCGCGCTGGGCCGATGTGGCATCGCGCTGCCTGAGCTGTGCCAATTGCACGATGGTTTGCCCGACCTGTTTCTGCACGACCGTCGAGGACACGACGGACCTGAGCGGTAACCATGCCGAACGGTGGCGCCGCTGGGATTCCTGCTTCACCATGGATTTCTCCTACATTCATGGCGGAAGCGTGCGCGCGAGCACGCGGTCGCGCTACCGTCAATGGATGACCCACAAGCTGGCGACTTGGATCGACCAATTCGGCAGCTCGGGCTGTGTCGGCTGCGGCCGATGCATCACCTGGTGCCCAGTCGGCATCGATATCACGGAAGAGGTGCGTGCCATCCGCGAGTCACCAACCGCTGCGGAGGATTCGGCATGAAGAGCATCGAAGAGCTCCTGCATCCCCATCCATTTGCCCAGGGGCTGTCAGACGACATCATCGTCCTCATCGCGGGCTGCGCCAGGAACGTCGTCTTCCAGGCGAACGAATATCTGTTCCGTGAGGGCGGTAATGCCGACAGCTTCTACCTTGTGCGACATGGGACGGTCGCGCTGGAGATGTTCGTGCCCGGCCGCGGTCCGTTCACATTTCTGACCGTGAAGAGTGGTGAAATTCTCGGTGCCGACTGGCTGTTGCCTCCATATCGATGGTCCTTCGATGCGAGGGCTGTCGAGCTGACCCGCGCGATCGCGTTCGACGGGAAGTGTCTAAGGGACAAGTGCGAGTCAGACCATCACGTCGGCTACGAATTGATGAAGCGGTTTATCCCACCTCTTGTCGAATGGCTCCGCACGGCGCGTCTGCAGAGCCTGGACTTGCTGGATGACCAGCCGCGCCAGCAGCAGTAACACCCCCACGCTGGACTTGGATCCGATGACACCGCGGTTCCTGTCCATAAAGCGCCGCGTCCGGGAAACCGCTGATGTCTTCTCGCTCGAAATTGGCGTCGGCGATGCTGGTCCTTTGGTGCAGGGCTTCAGGCCCGGCCAGTTCAACATGCTCTACGCCTTCGGGGTCGGAGAAATTCCGATCAGCGTCAGCGTCGATGCCTCCGTGACCAGTCACATTACGCACACGATCCGCTCCGTCGGCCCCGTCAGCGCGGCGCTCGCCAAGTTGCGCCCCGGCGACCAGGTTGGCATTCGTGGGCCATTTGGCAGCCATTGGCCGGTCGACGAAGCGGCTGGTTATGACGTCCTGGTCATCGCTGGCGGCATCGGCCTCGCGCCGTTGCGTCCCGCGCTGTATCACCTTCTGCGGCACCGCGAGGCGTACGGCCGGGTCGCTCTTCTCTATGGGGCGCGCACCCCGGGCGACCTGCTTTACCGTCGGGAGCTCGACACTTGGAGGCGGACGCCGAATTTGCAAGTGCGCGTGACGGTCGATCGTGCCGGTCCGGACTGGGTCGGTGACGTCGGCTATGTGACGGGTCTCCTGCCCAAGGTCCGCTTTACTCCCGTTGACACGCTTGCGATGGTCTGTGGCCCTGAGCCGATGATCCGATCGACTGCCCTTGCGCTCGAAGCCGTCGGCGTGACGGCGACGCAGACTTTTGTCTCCTTGGAGCGCAACATGAAGTGCGCCATCGGCTTCTGCGGGCATTGCCAGTTCGGTCCACACTTCATCTGCAAAGACGGCCCGGTCTTTCGCTACGACCGCGTTCGCGATCTGATGACCATACGGGAGCTCTGAGATGTCAAAGCCCTCTCGCCCGAAATTGGCTGTCTGGAAGTTCGCATCCTGCGACGGCTGCCAGCTCAGCCTGCTTGATTGCGAGGACGAGTTGCTGGCGGTGGCGGGTGCCGTCGAGATCGCGCATTTCCTGGAAGCAACCCGTGCGACGGTCAAGGGTCCCTACGATCTCTCGCTGGTCGAAGGCTCCATCACGACACCCCAGGATGCGGAACGTATCCAGCAGATCCGCCGATCGACGCGCTTTCTCGTCACCATCGGCGCCTGTGCCACCTCCGGGGGTATTCAGGCGCTCCGCAACTTCGCCGGCTTCCAGGACTATCTGTCGGTTGTCTATGCGCGGCCTGATTACATTCGCACGCTTGCGACCTCCACGGCCATCGCGGATCACGTTGCCGTCGATTTCGAGCTGCGTGGCTGTCCGATCAACAAGCGCCAGCTGCTGGAGGTCATTTCGGCCTTTGTGATAGGACGCCGCCCGGTCACGCCGCCGCACAGCGTGTGTGTGGAGTGCAAGCTTGCAGGCAAGGTCTGCGTGATGGTGGCCCACGGCACCGCGTGCCTCGGACCGGCTACTCACGCCGGATGTGGGGCGTTGTGTCCGGGCTACCATCGCGGCTGTTACGGCTGCTATGGGCCGATGGAGACGCCCAACGCAGCCTCGCTCAGCCGCTGGTTGCGCAAGCTCGGCATGGATGATCAGGCCTTGCAGCGCGTGTACCGGACCTTCAACGCCAACGCCGAGGCGTTCCGCGAAGAGAGCGAGCGCCATGGCCCATAAGACGATAAAGGTCGACTATCTTGCCCGCGTCGAAGGCGAAGGCGCCCTCAAGGTCGTCATCCGCGACGGGGCCGTCGAGTCGGCCGAGCTCAGGATCTTCGAGCCGCCGCGCTTCTTCGAGGCATTTTTGCGTGGGCGCACCTATGCTGAAGCCCCCGATATCACCGCGCGGATCTGCGGCATTTGTCCAGTCGCGTACCAGATGAGCGCGGTTCACGCGGTCGAAAGCGCACTTGGCGTCAGCGTAACCGGACCGCTCCGTGACCTGCGCCGGCTGCTCTATTGCGGTGAGTGGATCGAAAGCCACGCCCTACACATCTACCTGCTCCACGCGCCGGACTTCCTCGGGTACGAGGGAGCGATCGACATGGCGCGCGATCATCCCGACGCCGTGCGCCGGGGGCTTGCGCTCAAGAAAGCCGGCAATGCGGTCATGTCGCTGCTCGGCGGGCGCGAGATCCATCCGATCAACGTTCGCGTCGGCGGCTTCTACCGTACACCACGGCGGCGTGAGCTCGAGCCCCTTGCCGAGCAGCTCAAATGGGCACGCGATGCGGCGCTCGAGACGGTTCGGTGGGCGGCCGGATTCGACTTTCCCGAGCGCGAGCGCGACTATGTATTCGTCGCACTCCGACATGACGACGAATATCCCTTCAATGAGGGCCGGATCGTCTCCAGCAGCGGCCTCAATATCGCGCCCGCCCAATACGCCGCGCATTTCGAGGAGACCCAGGTCGAGCGCTCGACCGCGCTGCATGCGCAGATTCGGGGAATGGGACCATATCTGGTCGGGCCGCTGGCCCGCTACAGCCTCAACTTCGACCGGCTTTCGTCGCTTGCCCAGGCGGCGGCGCTCGAGGCGGGGCTCGGGGCTACCTGCCACAATCCTTATCGCAGTATCATCGTTCGGGCGGTCGAGGTCCTCTATGCCTGTGATGAAGCGATCAGGCTGATCGATGTTTACCAAGAGCCGGACCAACCTGCCGTGGCGGTGCAACCTCGGTCCGGGATCGGCCATGGAGCGACCGAGGCGCCGCGTGGGCTCCTCTATCACCGCTACCGGCTCGACGCCGCCGGGACCATCGCGGAGGCGTGCATCGTACCGCCGACCTCGCAGAACCAGGCCACCATCGAGGAAGACCTGAGACGCTTCATCGCCGGCTGGATCGATCTGCCTGACGAGGCGCTTCGCCATCGCTGCGAGCAGACCGTGCGCAACCACGACCCCTGCATCTCCTGTGCGACTCATTTCCTGCGGCTCGAGGTTGAGCGTGCTTAACAGGATCACACATTGCCGCCGTATCGTGATCGGCATCGGAAATCCTGACCGGGGCGATGATGCGGCAGGCCGGGCCGTCGTGCGACTTCTGCGGGACGCCCCACCGGACGACGTTGAGCTGGTGGAGCAGAGTGGCGAGGCGACGGCACTGCTGGCTTGTCTCGAAGGCGCGTCGACAGCTTTTCTTGTCGATGCCTGCAGCTCCGGTGCGCCCGCCGGGACAGTGCAGCGTTTCGATGTCGGAAAGAAGCCGTTGCCACAGGCGGTCTTCGGGCTTTCCACCCACGGCTTCGGTCTTGCCGAGGCCGTCGAGCTCGCCCGCGCGCTGGGCCAGCTGCCGGCCAAATGCATCGTCTATGCCGTCGAAGGAAGCGCGTTCGAGGTGGGTGACCCGCTGTCGCCGTCCGTTGCCGCAGCTGCCGCTGCGGTCGCCGCGCGATTGCGCAGCGAGGTCACAAACGAAGAAGAACCGGGAGATCGGACGCATGCATGAGGCATCTCTCATGACGGACTTGATGCGCATGATCGACGAGGTGGCTCAGGCTGAAAGGGCTCGCCGTGTCGTGGGCGTTTCAGTGTGGCTCGGGGCTTTGAGCCACATGTCGGCCGAGCACCTCGCTGAGCATTTCAAGCACGCTGCTGGAGGCACGATGGCCGAAGGGGCGCGCCTCACCGTGACGATCTCGAGCGACGTCCACCACGCCAATGCCCAGGACATTCTGCTTGAGAACGTCGAGGTGGAGGTCTGATCCGCCATGATGGCCCCTGTTGCTCCGACCGATGCCAATGCCGTCGCGAAGGCTCGGCTGCGTGTCCTTGTGCGCGGGGTGGTGCAGGGTGTCGGCTTCCGGCCCTTTGTATTCCAGGAGGCGACGCGACTCGGCCTGACCGGATGGGTCTGCAATTCGACCGAGGGTGTCGTGCTCGAGGCAGAAGGCGATCCCGACCGCATCACCGGCCTGATCGAGACGCTCCGGAAGTCCCCACCGAGCAACGCCACGATCGTTGCCATCGAAACCAGGGAGGTTGCGCCGCGCGGTGACGCGACGTTTGCGATTCGTCCAAGCCAAGGTGGTGGTGTCCGCACGGCTCTGCTGCTGCCCGATCTTGCCACTTGCCCGGACTGTCTTGCCGAGCTGCATGATGCGTCAGACCGCCGCTATCGCTATCCCTTCATCAACTGTACGCACTGTGGGCCGCGCTTCAGCATCATCGAGGAGCTCCCGTACGATCGCGAACGAACCTCGATGCGTCATTTTCCGATGTGCCTTGCCTGTCGGGCCGAGTATGAAGACCCTCGGAACCGGCGCTTCCATGCCGAGCCCAACGCCTGCCCAGAGTGCGGACCTCGGCTTTCGCTCTGGGACGAACACGGAAGGACGCTGGCCCCCGATCATGATGCTTTGCTCGCCGCGGCCGCCGCGCTGCGCCTGGGCAAGATCGTTGCCGTCAAGGGGATCGGCGGCTTTCACCTGATGGTCGACGCGCGGGACGACACCGCAATCCGACGTCTTCGCACACGCAAGCGGCGGGAGGAGAAGCCCTTCGCTGTGATGTTTGCGACGCTGTCGGACGTGACCGCAAATTGCCAAGTCACGACAGAAGAGGAGGCATTGCTGACGGGGCCTGCTCGGCCAATTGTCTTGCTGCGGCGGGCCAGCGTATCGCTTGCTCCGGCAGTGACGCCGGGCAATCCCCTGGTCGGCGCGCTGCTTCCCTACACGCCGCTCCATCATCTCCTGATGCGCGAGCTGCGCTTCCCGGTGGTTGCGACCAGCGCAAACATCACGGATGAGCCGATCGTCACCGACGAGCGCGAGGCACTCCGCCGACTGGCGGGAATTGCCGACGTTTTCCTCGTGCACGACCGGCCCATCGTGCGGCCGGTCGACGATTCCGTCGCACGCGTCGCATGCGGGCGCGAACTCCTGTTGCGCCGGGCTCGTGGCTACGCGCCGGCATCGATCGCGTGCGGAACTGCCCGTCCCGGGATTCTTGCGCTTGGTGGCTATCTCAAGGCGACCACGGCCGTGACTCACGGCGGCGGCGTGACGCTCAGCCAGCATATCGGTGATCTGGATACCGTCGAGGCGCGCTCTGCACATGCCAACACCGCCGCCGACATGAGTCGCCTCTATTCAGCGCATCCCCGCCTGGTCGTGCGCGATCTCCACCCAGACTACGCCTCGAGCCATGTGGCGGAGGCGATGAACCTTCCCGTCTTCTCCGTGCAACACCACCTTGCTCATGTCGTCGCGTGCATGGCGGAGCACGATATAGAGCCGCCGGTCCTCGGTGTGGCCTGGGACGGCACGGGCTACGGTGTCGATGGGACGGTCTGGGGTGGCGAGTTCCTGTTGGTGACCAAAACAGGCTGGCGCCGCGTCGCCCATCTGCGCCGGTTTCGGCTGCCCGGCGGTGAAAGCGCGGCGCGCGAGCCGCGCCGTGCCGCGCTGGGTCTGCTCTACGAGGCCTTTGGCGCGAAGGCTTTCGCCATGACACATCTACCGCCGGTCGCGGCGTTTTCACCTGGAGAGCGCGACGTGCTTTGCGCGATGCTCGCACGCGGGATCAACGCTCCGCTCACTTCCAGCATGGGGCGCCTGTTCGACGGCTTTGCCGCCCTTTGCGGATTGCGTCAGAGGGCGACTTACGAGGGGCAGGCGGCCGCGGAACTCGAATGGGCAGCCGACGACTTTGCGAGCGGTCGCTGCTATGATTTCCCGCTGCGCGAGCCATCGGAAGCAGGTGCGGCCCTTGTGCTTGATTGGCAGTCGGCGCTCGATGCCGCACTCGCTGATCTGAGTGTGGGCACGGCCCCCGGGGCAATATCCGAAGCCCTGCACAACGGTCTGGCCGGCGCTGTCGCGGCAGTCGCTGAGCGCATCGGCGAGCAGCGGGTGATCCTCTCCGGGGGTTGCTTCCAGAGCGTGCGTTTGACCGAGTCGGTGGTGGCCGCGCTGCGCGACGCCGGCCGGGAGCCCATCTGGCACCGGCGCATTCCGCCCAACGATGGGGGCATCGCCCTCGGCCAGGCAGTGTGGGCCGCGTGGAGCGAGCGAAGAGGACAGGAGCCATGTGCCTAGCGGTTCCAGGACGCATCTTGAGCGTTTGCGGCGACGATCCGCTGACACGGCTTGGGCGGGTCGACTTCGGCGGGATCATCAAGGAGATCAACCTGGCTTTCGTTCCCGAGGCATCCATCGGAGACCATATCCTGGTGCATGTGGGCTTCGCGATTGCGAAGATCGACGAAGCTGAAGCGACTCGCGTCTTCGCTCACCTTCGCGAGATTGGCAAGCTCGCCGAGGATGAGGGAGGGCCAGCATGAGGTTCCGCGACGAGTACCGCGATGCTGCCGCCGCGCGCCGCTTCGCGGGCGCCATCGCCCGGCTCGTGACACGGCCCTGGACCCTGATGGAGGTTTGCGGCGGCCAGACGCACGCCATCGTGCGGTTCGGCATCGATGAGCTGCTACCGCCTGAGGTCACGCTGGTGCATGGGCCAGGTTGCCCGGTCTGCGTCACCCCGGTCGAATACATTGACAAGGCCATCGAGATCGCCGGTCGGCCAGACGTCGTTCTTTGCTCATTCGGCGACATGTTGCGTGTGCCGGGGACCAACGGCGACCTCTTCGGCGCCAAGTCGCGGGGCGCCGATGTCCGCATCGTCTACTCCCCAGTCGATGCGCTGGCCATCGCGCAAGCGCAACCGTCTCGTGAAGTCGTGTTTTTTGCCGTAGGCTTCGAAACGACCGCGCCGGCGAATGCGATGGCCGCCTACCGTGCCAGGAAGGACGGCATCAGGAACTTCTCCATGCTGGTCTCGCATGTGCTTGTGCCGCCCGCGATGCGCTCGCTGCTCGAAGCGCCCGGCAACCGCGTCCAAGGATTTCTCGCCGCAGGGCATGTCTGCACGGTGATGGGGTTCCGCGAGTACGAACCAATCTCAGCGCGCTACGCTGTTCCCATCGTCGTCACCGGTTTCGAGCCCCTCGACATTTTGGAGGGGGTCTATATGTGCGTGCGCCAGCTTGAGAAGGGCCGCGCCATGGTCGAGAACCAATACAGCCGATCGGTCCGACGCGACGGCAATGGGCCTGCGCAGGCCATCATGCGCGAGGTCTTCCGGGTAGTCTCGCGACGTTGGCGCGGCATTGGTGACCTCGTAGAGAGCGGACTCGGGCTCGCAGAGGCTTACGACGACTTCGACGCCGAACGGCGGTTCGGTGCCGTAACTGGTGGCGAGGAGGCGGCCAATGAGTGCATCAGTGGGTTCGTGCTGCGCGGCGAACGCAAGCCGCCGGACTGCCCGGCATTCGGCACGCGCTGTACGCCCGAGCGGCCGCTCGGGGTCACCATGGTCTCTTCGGAGGGAGCTTGCGCCGCCTACTACCGTTATCGCCGGATCGCGAGCGCCAGCGGCGAGAGGTAGATCGTGACCAGGACAAGTGGCTTCAACCCTACCCGCTCGGCACCGACAGGGGACCGGGATACAGTGCAGCTTGCGCACGGTGGCGGCGGACGCGCTATGAAGCAGCTGCTCGATTCCATCATCCGGCCTGTCTTCGCCGACCCCGAGCTCGAGCGCTGCCATGATGGAGCGACGCTGGATGTCGATGGGCCGCTCGCTTTCACGACCGATTCCTATGTCGTGCGTCCGCTCTTCTTTCCGGGCGGTGACATCGGCTCATTGGCAATCAACGGCACCGTCAATGATCTCGCCATGTGTGGTGCGCGCCCGCTTTATCTGAGTGTTGGCTTGATCCTTGAGGAGGGTCTCCCGATCGAAACACTGCGCCGGGTCGTGGCGTCCATGCGCATGGCCGCTTCCGCGGCCGGCGTCCGTCTTGTCACCGGCGACACCAAGGTTGTCGATCATGGCAAGGCTGACGGAATGTTCGTCAACACCGCGGGCCTTGGCCGCATTGTCACGCCTACGCCGATCGGTCCCTCAAGCGTCCGCTCCGGCGATGTCGTGATCCTCAGCGGTGACATCGGCCGGCACGGGATTGCCGTGATGGCTGCGCGCGAAGGCTTCGGATTCGAGACGACGATCGAGAGCGACTGCGCGGCCGTCAGCAACCCGGTGCTTGCGCTTCTTGAACAGGGAATCGCGGTCCATTGCATGCGCGACCTTACCCGGGGTGGTCTGGCGAGCGCGGCAGTCGAAATCGCCGAGACCGCCGGATTGGCCATCGTGCTTGACGAAGCGGCGATCCCGGTTCGAGAGGACGTGACCGCAGCCTGCGAACTGCTGGGCTTCGACCCACTGCATGTTGCCAACGAAGGCCGTTTCATCGCCTTCATCGCGCCGGAGGACGCCGATCGCGCCGTCGAAGTCCTCCGCCGTCATCCGGTCAGCGGCGAAGCTCTGGTCGCCGGATGGGTCGAACGGGGTCCTTCGGGCCGGGTTTCTTGCCGCGGTAAAATCGGTGTGATGCGGGCCGTCGACATGCTGAGCGGCGAGCAACTCCCTCGAATCTGCTAGGGGAGACTATCGTCGCCTGGTAGGCGTTAACTCGGAACTCCTGACATGCTCAATGCGGAATGGCTGTTTGTGCCGGTGCGGCCACGTTTGGGTTCGCAGCCGATATCGCAGAATCTCAGCGATCCCGGAGCCGACGCTGTATTCGACGAAAGGACCGGACAGGTATTGGTCCGCGCCCACGCTGGCGAGAACGCGCGTGTTTTCGGGCCTTACAATCGGGCAATGTCAGGAGTGCTGAACTTCCAGTGCCGTCCTTCAAATGCCCCGTCTACTAACCATATGTTTCTCGAATCAGCTCCCAAGCTCCATGACCGTCGCGTGCAGGGCGTCCGCAATCGCCTGCCTTGGGTTCGGTTCTTTAAGTGAAGCTTCGATCAATGGCCCAGCAGCGAGAGGCACACCGAATGTCACTCGGACTTTGCGGGGGCGGGGAACGCGGGCGCTTCGGGGCATGGCTCCGTGCGTGCCGGAGATCCGTACCGGGACGCAGGGCGCATTGCTTCGCATCACGATGGCGCCGATTCCAGGCAGGAACGGCTGAATACACCCGTCCGGCGAGCGCCAGCTCTCGGGAAACCACACCAGCGCATTGCCGCGCGCGAGCACCGAGAGCGCGAGAGCCAATGAGGCCTCGGGTGCTTGTTCGTCCAATGGGAACACATTGGCCGCCCGCATCACGGCGGCGCGCGTCCGAGTCCGGAAGAGTCGTCGCGCCGCGCCGCTCCACCATATGCTTCGCAACGTATGCAGCGGTAGGCAGGCGCTCAATACTAGTGGATCGAGATCGCTCGCATGGTTGACGATCATGATGTACGGCCCGCGCTCGGGTACGTTGCGGAGACCTTTGGCCTCCACGCGGAAGAGCATGCGGCACGCGATACGGTTGACCGCGTAGGCAAACGTCCCGAGTGCATGCTGCCACGGGCGCGCGGGTGCCAGATACCTCTCCACGGACGCGAGGGGTGTACCGGCTTCCTGCGGCACTGATGTCGCCTCGATCGCGGCATCGATCAGGTCGCGCACGGTGATGATGCGGGCAATCCGGCCTTCGCTCAAATGGATCCCGAATCTCTCCTGGAGCTTGAGCGACAACTCGATCCATTCCAGCGAGTCGATGCCCAAGTCCAGGCTGAGGCTGAGGTCCAGCGAAAGTGGCCGCGCCGGATACTGTTTCTCAAGGCAGTCCCAAATCGCGCGTACGGCTGGGCGCGACAACAACGCCGCGTCGGCGGGACTTGGCGCAGATCTTGGGACATCGGACACGGATTCGCCCGCACGCGCCCATTCGTACAGTTCGTGCAAGAGGTGGCGACGAAGTTTGCCAAAGCGCGTGCGCGGCAACGGCGCGCGTGCTATGGCAAAGCCGGACGGGCGCTCGTGGGGCGGAAGTGCCTGCGCGAGTTCGGAGAGCGTGACACGCACAACGTCATCGACGCGTCGATGACCCGCCCTGGCGATTCGCCCCAAATCTGGTTGAACGAGCGCAACGATGAGGCCCTCGCGCTCGAGCACTGCGATTTCCTTAAAGAAGGGGCTCTTGTCGAGTTGAGCCTCGACGCTTTCCGGCAACACCTTCTTGCCGCCGCCGAGGACCATCACCTCTTTGAGGCGGCCGCTGACGTACAGGTATCCGTCCGCGTCGACATGACCGAGATCTCCCGTCCGGAACCAGCCATCGGGCTCGAAAGCCTGTCGCGTTGCCGCCCCGTTCTCGTATCCCGCGAACACACCCGGCCCTCTGAGCTGGATCTCGCCGACGCCGTTACGATCGGCATGGGCGATGCGGAGCTGACCGCCTGGCAGCGGCAGGCCTTCGCTGCCGATCCTTTGTCGGCCAGGGAGGTTTCCAGTGAAGATCGAAGCCGTCTCGGCGAGGCCATATCCCGGGTAGCAAGCCCAGCCGAGCCCCTCGAGCTTCCAGACGGAGGATTCGCCGAGATGAGCCCCGCCGCAGGCCAGCAACCGGAGTCTTGGGGCAAGCTCTCGGTGTAGGGGCGCGAACAGCCACCGACCGACATGCCAGCCGCTCGCTCGGCGCACGCCGATCGAAATGGCCAGCAGGATGCCGAAGAGCCCGCGCGCGAGGCCGCCATACTTTGCCACGCGGGACACGGCTCCCCGGATCAGCGCCTCGTACAGCCGCGGAACGCCGACCATGGCTGTCGCCCTCCCCAGCTTGAGGGCCGCCACGATCTCGGGCCCTTGCACGGCTTCCGGGAGAACGATGCCTGCACCGCAGCGGAGGGGAAGCAGCACGCCTACGATGAACGGATACGCATGGTGCAGCGGCAACGGCATCAGTACGCGATCCGTATCGTCAATCAACCCCTGGCGAGCGAGCACAAGGACATTGTGAAGGATGTTGGCGTGGCTTAGCTTGAATGCCTTTGGAGCGCCGGTGGTCCCCGACGTATGCATGAGCACGATCGGCTCTTCGGGTGCTAGCAGAGGCAGATCCATCGGCCCGCCCGACGACAGTGCTCGCCAGCCGGCCACAGGTCCGTCGCCATCCAGGAGCCAGATGTCGGCGCTGTCGTCTCCTAGCGTCGCCCTCACAAGCGGCAAATGCGCTGTGCTTGTGAAGGCACGGCGTGCGCCGGACGCCCGAACGAGCGACTGAATCTCGCCGATGGGCGCCACGTTGTCGATGGGAACACAGAGCGCTCCTATCGCCGCAAGAGCAAGACGGATCACAATGTGTTCGAAGCCGTTCGGGCCAATTGTGACGACAGGTTCGCCTTTTGCGACGCCCGCTGCGACGAGCCCCGCAGCAGTCTTCAATGCCAGCGACCCCACTTCCGCATAGGTCCGCGCAGAAACGGTGTCCTGGTTGACGTTGATGACGCAAGGGATTTCGCCGCGCGTGGCTACGGCCACGACGACGTCTTGGAGCGTCCGCACGGCAACGGCAGCCGCCGGCGGTTTGCTATCGTCTCGCGATGGTGCACTTCCGCCGTCACCCATGGTCGATCACGACAGTGCCGCTGGGACGTCCCCTCGCGATCGAGCGGCGCCGCATACGACCTTTACCTTGCCCATACGCCGACTGTCCCGCTCGATGGCTTCGACGAGGACGATCTTGATCTCGGGCGGCACAGCACCCAAGTCTCGCAGGCGAGCACGAATTCCGGCCTCGAGGGCGGCCGCCAGCACGCTCGGCGCCGTTCCAGTGCGGGCCACGGCCTCAACATGCATATTGCCCGGATCGTGGGATATTCGGTATTGTGAAATTTCCTGCGTCTGATCGAGGAGCGTGGTGACCGCCATGGGCGGAACGACCACTTCTCCACCTGCAATGCCTTTCAGCGTCATGCAGTCCTCGCGGCGCCCTTCGATGCGTTCGATAACCGGGAAAGGTCGTCCGCAACCACAGGGCGTTGGCGCTATGACCAGCATGTCGGAGACCTCGTAGCGGATGATCGGCTGCGTGTAGTTGTCAAGATTGGTGAGAAGCAGCTTGCGCCCGAGCTCGCCCGCCTGGACCGGCCTGTTATCGTCGTCCACGACCTCGGCGATGAAAAGATCGTTAAGAGCGTGGAGAGAACCTCTGTCCTTGCATGCCGCAGCAAAAGTCGAAAGTTCGGTGAGGCCGTAGTGGTCTAGCGCATCCACGCCCCACGCTTCGCGGATGCGCCGCCGTGTTTCCGCCGTCAGGGGTTCGCTATGGGTGGAGACCACGCGCGGCTTGATGTCCAGGCGTCGCTCGATTTGCTCGAGCGCCAACAGTCCGGCGACCGTCGGATAAGGCAGGAGTACCTCGGGTTGGAAGGTATTGAGTTCATCCACGAGTTCTACGATCGGCCGTGTCACGGCAAGCTGCTGAAGACGGAACAGGCCCACGTCGCCGCTCTCTGTCAGCCGGCGGCTGACGTGCTGCGGCGTGTCGGCTCCGATGGTACTAATCTTTACGCGCCGGGGCAGTCGCGGATGGACACCGATCATGTGCTGCCACCGCAGTGCATTGGCGAGTTCGGTTGCCCACTCCCGCCGATTGAACACGAAGGTGCCGCGAAAACCGCTCGTGCCGGCGGTCGTGATCACGCGGTATTCGCCGAGGTAGTAGTCGTCCTGCTTCATGCGGTGGAGATGGGCTTCGATGTCGGTCTTCTTCAAGCGCCGGTCGGTCACGACGTCGTCGAAACTGTCCATGAGGCGCGGCTTGTCGATGACCGGAAGGTGGCTGGGCCATTCCACTTCGTCCAATCTGATGCCCCGATACAGGTCGCGGTAAAAGGGCGAATTCGATGCTGCAAAGGAGAGCAGCCGCCTGAAACGTCGCAACTGCTCGGTGCGCACCCGAACAGGGCTCCAGCCGTCGTGCCTGGCCAGGACTTTCGACATGACGAACGCGACGCC
>QFCS01000433.1_pt1 | contig 37379 bp, 36 predicted proteins | sample 3576561 | NCBI WGS metagenome assembly QFCS01 | reverse complement strand
TGGAACAGCAACTGCCCTCCCGAGCGTGCGAACGGCAGATAACCGAGCTCGTCGAGCACGATCAGGTCGAGCCGCGACAGCTGCGCCGCCAGGGTCCCGCCCTTGCCGATCCGGGTCTCCTCTTCGAGGCGTGTCACCACGATACGTCCCCTGAGAGATTTTCGGCGGCGCCCCGATCGCGATTCCCAAACATCGTCCCATCTATCTCATCCTTTTGGGTATGGCAAATATAACAACGCCAACGCGATGGCCGGAGAACAAATGGTGAATTCGGCGCCACCAGAAAACATGGCCTCGCCGAAAGACATGCGGAATTGTTGCCATATATGCTCGCCCGTGCGGCCAGCGGATTGGCACACCTAGGTGCACAATTTTGGCTGGCGATTCTCATCAAGCCAGCAAAATCAATAACTTAAGCATCGGCTGGCTGGGGCGGCAGGATTCGAACCTGCGAATGGCGGCATCAAAAGCCGCTGCCTTACCGCTTGGCGACGCCCCAACGGCCGGTGCGACGCGCGCTCTATAGCGCGGCGCCGGCGATTGCAAGGAAGGGGTTAAAGCCGCGTGACCCAGCCGTGGGGGTCCGCCGCCAGGCCGCGCTGGATGCCGACCAGCCGGTCCTTGAGCATGGTCGTGACCTGGCCGGGACCGCCGGCGCCGATCGTGAAGCTGCTCTCGCCGCGCGTCACCTTGCCGACCGGGGTCACCACCGCCGCGGTGCCGCAGGCGAAGCTTTCGGTCAGGCGGCCGCTTTCCGCGTCGGCCTGCCACTGGTCGATCGCATAGCGTTCCTCGCGCACCGTCAGCCCGGCGTCCTTCGCCAGCGTGATCAGCGCGTCGCGGGTGATGCCGGGCAGGATCGTGCCCGTCAGCGGCGGCGTGACGATGCTGCCGTCGTCCATGACGAAGAACATGTTCATGCCGCCCAGTTCCTCGATCCAGCGATGCTCGGCGGCGTCGAGGAAGACAACCTGGTCGTGCCCCTTGGCGATCGCCTCGCTCTGCGCGATCAGGCTCGCGGCATAATTGCCGCCGCATTTGGCGGCGCCGGTGCCGCCCGGCGCGGCGCGGGTATAATCGTCCGACACCCACAGCGACACCGCGGGCGCGCCCGACTTGAAATAATTGCCGACGGGCGAGACGATGACGAGGAAATGATATTCGGACGCGGGTTTGACGCCCAGGAACACCTCGCTCGCATACATGAACGGACGAAGGTAGAGCGCGCCGCCCGCGACCGGCGGGAACCAGTCGGCGTCGGCGGCGACGGCTTCCCTGACCGCCGCGATGAACAATTCCTCGGGCAGTTCGGCCATCGCCATGCGGCGCGCGCTGGCGTTGAAGCGCGCGGCGTTGGCCTCGACGCGGAACAGCGCCATCGAACCGTCGTCGAGGCGATAGGCCTTCAGCCCCTCGAAGATTTCCTGCGCATAATGGAGCACCGCGGTCGCGGGATCGAGCGACAGCGGCCCGCGCGGCATCACCTTCGCGTCGTGCCAGCCCAACCCCTCCTTGTAGCGGATCGACACCATATGATCGGTGAAGACGCGCCCGAACTGCGGATCGGCAATCGCCGCCGCGCGCACGTCGTCCGCCGTCGGATTGGGATGCGGAAGGCGGGCGAAGGCGGGAGCAAGCATGACGGAAACCCTTGTTATTCGGGATGTGACTCGGGGATTGAAGATGCGCGCCTCTTGCCAAAGGCAGGCGCCGAGCGCAACGGTAGTGACCATGCAGGATGAAAATTTTCTTTCACAAGTTCCCGCTGCCTCTGCCCTTTTCTTGCGCGAGGCGGAGGTGCGCCGCGGCATCGAATATCTGTTTTTCGGCCATGGCGCGCTGTGGCGGGCGATCGACGCGCGGCTCGCCGAGCATAGGCTTGGACGCGCGCATTACCGCGCACTCTATTTCATCGCGCGCGCGCCGGGGATCACGATTTCGGACCTGCTGGCGCTGCTCGGCATCACCAAGCAGTCGCTTGGGCGGGTGATCAAGGAGCTCGAGGCGCGCGATTATCTGACGACGCGCCCCGGCGGCCGTGACCGGCGGCAGAAGGAACTGCGCCTGACCCCCGGCGGCCGCGCGGTCGAGGCCGCGATCTTCCAGCAGCTCCGCGACGCGATGAGCCGCGCCTACACCCATGCCGGGCAGCAGGCGGTCACCGGCTTCTGGCAGGTCAGCGAAGCGCTGATGCCCCCGCGCGAGCGCGAGCGGGTGGCGAAGCTGGGGAGCGAAGCGTAGGCGTCACTCCGCGAAGGCGGCGCGACGGGCCCAGAGCATCAAACCTATAAGCCGCTTCCCCGAGCGAAGCCGAGGGGCCCCGCCGAGCGAAGTCGAGGCTGCTGCGGTGCGGTTCTCGCTCCGCTCGAACAAGCCCCTCGGCTTCGCTCGGGGAAGCGGGGAGTTGATCTCAGGCGATTTGCTCCAAGCCTACCCCTCGCCCCGCGCAATATCCGCCAGCTCGCGGCCGCGGTCGCGCGCCGCGCGCAGCACATTGGTGAACAGCGCCGCGAGCTGGCCGTCCTCGTCGAGCACGTCGAGCCCCGCCTGCGTCGTCCCGCCCTTGCTCGCGACCTGCGCGATCAGGGTGCCGGGCTTTTCGCCGCTGCCCTCGAGCAGCGCGGTCGCGCCGCCGAAGGTCGCCATCGCGAGCTTCTGCGCATCGTCGGCCGAGAGGCCGAGGCGCTCGCCCGCCGCGGCATAGGATTCGATCAGGCGAAAGACGAAGGCCGGGCCGCTGCCGGTGAAGGCGGTGACGAGATCCATCGTCGTATCGTCGGCAAGCGGCACCACGGTGCCGAGCGGCGTCAGCAGCGCCGTCACCGCCGCCTCATCGGCATCCCCGGCGCTGGCGACCGCCGACACGCCCGCGCCGATGCGCGCCGCAAGATTCGGCAGGATGCGCACCTGCGCCCGTGCCTCGGGGAAACGCGCCGCGAGATCGGCGAGCGACACGCCGGCGAGGATCGACAGCAGATGGACCGCGCCCGTCGCGATCGGCGCGAGGTCGGCCGCGACCTCGCCGAGCTGCTGCGGTTTCATGCCGAGCATGATCCAGTCGGCACCAGCGCCCGCGTCCTTCCAGTCGGCCAGCGACGCGAAATGCGCGATTCCCGCGCGCGGAGCCGCGAACGGATCGACGATCGCGACCGACGCCGGGTCGAGCCCCGCCGCGAGCCAGCGATCCAGCATCGCGCCCGCCATATTCCCGCACCCGACCAGCAGCAGCCGGCCGCCGAAATTCCGCAAAGTCTTGCTCATGGTCCCTTTTCTTCTTCGGTCTAGCGGCAACTGCTCTCGGGCCCCGAGAGGAGGTCGAGGCAGCGGCCGTCGATCTTGTCCGCGTCGAGCGGCACCCCGATCACCGCCGCGAGGGTCGGGAGAATGTCCACCGTCATCACGGCATTCGGTTGCTCGAACCCGGTGAGTCCCTTGCGCCAGAACAGCATCGGCACCCGCCGGTCATAATCCCACACCGACCCGTGCGTCGCGACATAGCCCATGCCCGATTCGGCGATCGGCGTCACGCGCGGTTTCAGGACGACGATGAAATCGCCCGACCGCTGCGGATTATAGGAGGCGCGGAGCTTGTCGAGCAGGCTCCAGGTGTCGGGCGACTGTTTCGAGATCGGCCGCGCGGCCAGTTCCTCGCCGGTCACCACCGTCTCGACCTGACGATGCGCCTTGAAGCGCGCGACCAGCTCGGCCATCGCCGCCTTGCGCTGCGCCGGAGTCATCGCCTTCGACAGATACATGTCGCCGAAAGGACCGTCGCTGTAGAGCAAAGGCTGCGGCAGGCCGAGCTTTTCGGCGACCGCCTGGCCCATCGCATCGGGGTCGAGCGATTTCTCGACGCGCTCGGCGGCCGGCCAGGCGTTCTGGCGATTGCGCTCGGGCAGGTCGTGGCCGCCGTGATCGGCGGTCAGCATCACCATATAATCGATCCCCGTCGCGTCGAGCCGCGCGAAGAAATCGCCGAGCTGGCGGTCGAGCGCGAGCATCTGGATGCACATCTCGCTGCCCTCGGTGCCGGTGCCATGGCCGACATAATCGGTCGCCGACAGGCCGAGGATCAACAGATCGGTGGTATCGCCCTCGCCCATCTTGCGCGCGGCGCGGAGCGCGGCGCCCGCGGCGAGGACGGCGCCGTCGGCTTCGGGCGATGCCATGAAGCGCCGGAAATCGCCGCCGTCGCGCTGAAAGCGCCAGGTGCCGACGGTGGCGCCTTTATCGCCGATGGGGATGGCGATGTCGTGCGACGCGCAATCGGCAGGAAGCGTCAGCCCCGGACGCGGCGCGGCGATGGCGGCGGCGATGGCGGTGCTCGCCTGCTGCGCGACCGGCGACAGCGCCACGCCGCGATAGCTGGTCAACCCGCCGGGAAAGAGCCACATCAGCTCGTCGGCCTTGCGACCGCCCATCATGATCGCGGCGCGGTCCTTGCCCGCGACCGAGACGACCTGCGCCTTCGGATTGGCGGCCTTCATCCAGTCGCCGAGCGTCGCGACCATCAGGTGATTGACCGACGCCGCATATTTGCCGCTCTTCGAACTGGTGTCGGGGACCGTCTCATCCTCGGCGCAATAGAGGCGCTTGTCGGCGCGCGCGGCCGACAGGTCGAAGAAATTGTTCGCGATGATGCCGGTGTGCGCGGGATGGTTGCCGGTCAGGATCGTCGAATGGCCGGGGCAGGTCTCGGTCGCGCCATGCGCCTGATAGCCCGAAGGGAAGACGACGCCCTGGGCGAGCCGCGCGAGGCCGCCGGTGAAATGGCTGCGATATTCGGCGAAGAGATCGGCCGAGAATTGATCGACCGAAATGGCGATGACCAGTTTCGGCGCCGGGGTGGCCGCGGTGACCTTGGCTGCGGGGGCAACAGGTGCAGGCGCCGCCCTATCCTGCGCAACGACGGCGCCGGTGGCGGCGATCGAGAGGGTGGCGGCAAGGGCGGTGGCGAGATATTTGAACGTCACGGGGCAACTTCTCCGGGCAAGGGGCGTCGGCGCGGGCTGTCCTCTCGGCGAAAGCCGCCTATATGGCAAGCCTTGACGAGACGAACGGCGGCGGGCGGACAGTGGATTTGCACAGGCATAGGATTGTGACATTTTGGCGCGCCGCTCTGGCGCTGCTGGCACTCGTGACGCTGACGATCGCCCCCGCGCGAGCGCAGGCGCCGCATATCGCGGCGAAGCTCGTCGCCGAGTCCGCCGCGCCCGTGCCCGGCGGAACCACCGCGATCGCGCTGACGATGGCGCCCGAAAAGGGCTGGCACGGCTATTGGCTGAACGGCGGCGATGCGGGCTTCGGGCTGCAGGTCGAATGGAATGCGCCCGAGGGGGTGACGGTCACCCCCTTCCGCTATCCGGTGCCCGAGGCGCTGATCCTGTTCGGCATGATGAACCATGTCTACGAGCATCCCTATGCGCTGCTCGCCGACGTCCGCGTCGACCAAGGCGTCGCGCCGGGCACTGACCTGACGCTGACCGGCATCGCCAACTGGCTCGCCTGCACCGACAAGGTGTGCGTGCCCGAAAAGGCGGTGATCTCGGTCGCGCTGAAGGCGGGGGACGGCCAGATCGCGGCGGCCGAGCGCACCCGCTTCGATGCCTGGCGCGCGCGCCTGCCGCAACCGCTCGACCGCGCCGGGGCGTGGGAGCGCAAGGGCGACACGGTGCGCTTCGGCGTCCCGCTGCCCGCGGGCGCGGCGCTCGACGCGCCGCACCTGTTCCTCGAAACCCCGAATGTCGTCGATTATCCCGCCGCGCAGAGCTTCAGCCGCAACGGCGACTGGATCATCGTCGAGACCAGGGCGAAGGGCGATGCCGCGGGATCAGTGCAAGGCCTGCTCAAACTGTCCGACGGACGCGGGCTGACGGTGCGCTTCGAGCCCGAAGCGGTGCGCCTCGCGGGCAAGCCGGTCCTCACTGCGTCAGGCGGGATCGACATAGGGCTGTTCTGGACCGCGCTCGGCGGTGCGATCCTCGGCGGCCTCATCCTCAACCTGATGCCCTGCGTCTTTCCGATCCTCAGCCTCAAGGCGCTGAGCCTCGCACGATCTGGCGGCGACGCCGGTGCCGCGAAGGTCGAGGCGGTTGCCTACACAGCGGGCGCGGTTATTACCGCCCTGCTCCTCGGCGGCGCATTGCTCGCGCTGCGCGCGGCAGGCGAACAGATCGGATGGGCGTTTCAGTTGCAGCATCCGATCAGCGTCTTCCTGCTGATGCTGCTCGCGATTGCGATCACGCTCAATCTGGCCGGAGCTTATGAGCTACCCTCCTTCGGCGCCGGACAAAAGCTCACGAATCAGGGCGGCGCGGCAGGTGGCTTCTGGACCGGGGCGCTCGCCGCTTTCGTCGCGACCCCGTGCAGCGGGCCTTTGCTCGGCGCAGCACTCGGCGCGACGCTGGTGCTGCCCGCATGGGCGGCGCTGCCGATCTTCGGCGGGCTTGGGCTGGGCCTCGCCCTCCCCTTCCTCGCCATCGGCTTCGTCCCGGCGCTACGCAACCGCCTGCCGAAGCCGGGGCCCTGGATGGCGACATTCCGCAAGTGGATGGCGCTGCCGATGGCGCTGACCGCATTCGCGCTGGCGGTGCTGCTGTGGCGGCAGGTCGATGACGGCTGGACCGATCGGGGCGCACAGTCGGCTGCGGCGTCAGGCGATATTTTCTCCCCCGCCGCGCTCGCCAAGGCGCGCGCCACGGACAAGCCCGTCTTCGTCTATTTCACCGCCGACTGGTGCCTGTCGTGCAAGGCGAACGAGGCGGGCGCGATCAATCGTGAAGCGGTGCGGGAAGCTTTCGAGCAGAAAGGTGTCATCACCCTCGTCGGCGACTGGACCAATGGCGATCCGGTCATCACGCGCACGCTGGCCGAGCATGGCCGCAACAGCGTGCCGCTCTACCTCTGGTATGCGCCGGGCGCGGCGCAGGCGGAGATCTTGCCGCAGATCCTGACGCCGGGACTGCTCACCGACAAGGCCGGCGGCTGATGGCCAAGCAGCGCGCCGACCAGTTGCTCGTAGACCGCGGGCTGGCTGAGAGCCGGACGCGCGCGCAGGCGCTGATCCTCGCGGGCCTTGCCTTCGTCGGCGACCGCAAGATCGACAAGGCAGGGCAGCAGATCGCGGACGATGCCGCCATCAGCGTCAAGGGCCGCGACCATCCGTGGGTGTCGCGCGGCGGGATCAAGCTCGACCATGCACTCGCCCATCTCGGCTGGGACGTGAGCGGCGCGGTGGCGATCGACGTCGGCTCGTCGACCGGCGGCTTCACCGACGTGCTGCTGAGCCGCGGCGCGGCGCGGGTCTATGCGGTGGACTCGGGCACCAACCAGCTCGCGTGGAAGCTGCGGCAGGACGATCGCGTCATCGTCCATGAGCAGACGAGCGCGCGCGTCCTGACCGCCGAGCATATCCCCGAACCCGTCGACCTGATCGTGTGCGACGCCAGCTTCATCGCCTTGTCGAAGGTGCTGCCGGTGCCGCTGTCCTTTGCCAAGGACGGCGCGCGGCTGGTCGCGCTGATCAAGCCGCAGTTCGAGGCCGCGCGGCACGAGGTCGGCAAGAAAGGCGTCGTCCGCGACGCCGCGGTGCATCAGCGGGTGTGCGCCGAGGTCCGCGATTGGCTGACGCGCGAGGGCTGGACGGTGCTCGATCTGGTCGAAAGCCCGATCACCGGGCCCGAGGGCAATGTCGAATTTCTGATCGCGGCGACGAAGCGGGATGATGCAGATAAAAAGCAAGACATGATGTTGCTTTCCTCGTCACCCCGGACTTGATCCGGGGTCCCGCTGTTCACCGTCGCCGAGCGGGCCCCCGGATCAAGTCCGGGGTGACGAAGAGGACATGTGAACCAAACTATGTCACCGCCGCCGAAGCGAGCCGCTTGACGGCGCAAATTCCAGCCGCAACACCTGTAACCCGCAGAATCGCGAAAGGGGACCAGCCAAGCATGAGCGAGATTGCCACGCCCGACCAGCTCCGCATGTCCTATTGGCGCTGGGCGATGGTGACCGTGCCGGCGATCGTGCTGATCGGCAGCCTGTCCGGGCTGCTGTCGAACAGCGGCTACGGCAACCGCTGGTTCGCGGCGCTCAAACTGCCCGCCATCACGCCGCCGGGCTGGGTGTTCGCGGTCGTCTGGCCGCTCCTTTATATCGGCCTCGGCCTGGCGCTCGCGATGGTCCTGCACGCACGCGGCGCGAAGGGGCGCGGGTTCGCGCTGCTGCTCTTCTTCGTTCAGCTCGTCGCCAATTTCGCCTGGTCGCCGCTCTTCTTTGGCGCGCATCAGGTGACGACCGCGCTCTACCTGATCATCTTCATCCTGATGGTGACCGTCGCGACCGCCTTCGCCTTCGCGCCGATCCGCAGGGCGGCGGCGTGGCTGCTCGTCCCCTATATGGCGTGGCTCCTGTTCGCCGCGATCCTCAATTTCCAGATCGACCAGCGCAATCCCGGCGCCGAAACCCTTGTCCCCGCCGCCGCCAGCACCCAAATAGGGTGAGGCAAGGGATCATCTCCCCGACGAAGGAATTTTGAAAATGCAGAGCGAGAACCGCTTTTTCGACGATCTGGCGAAGATGGTGAACGGCATCGCCGGCACCGTCGCGGGTGCCGGCCGCGAGGCCGAGGCCGCGATGCGCGAGCGCGCGAAGGAATTCGTCGGCCGCATGGACTTCGTCAGCCGCGAGGAGTTCGAGGCGGTGAAGGAAATGGCCGCGCGCGCGCGCGCCGAAGCCGAAACGCTGAAGGCGCGGCTCGACAAGCTGGAGGGCGCGGCCAAGCCCGCCGCGGCAAAGCCTGCTGCCAAGGCGGCACCGAAGCCGGCCACCAAACCCAAGGCAAAATGATCGTCGCCCCGCGAAGGCGGGGGGCCGCCGGCAACCTTGCACTACCCCGATAGCGGCCCCCGCCTTCGCGGGGGCGACGATATGGCGCGCAGACTCGCCACCTGCCGCAACACCCGCTAAAGGCCCCGCATGAGCGACGATATCTACGACGACGAGGACGGCCAGGAAGCGGCGCCGATTGACATGATCGCTTCCTATTTCGCCGCGCACGACTGGCCGCACGAGATGGTCGGCGAGGACGAGATCGTCGCGACCGCGCAGGGAAGCTGGACCGCCTATGAGCTGCGCGCGGTGTGGCGTCCCGAGGACGGGGTGATCCAGCTGCTCGCCTTCCCCGACATCCGCGTCGTCGAGGACAAGCGCACCGTCGCGCACGAAGCGCTGGCGATGATCAACGAACAGCTCTGGCTCGGCCATTTCGAGCTGTGGTCGAACAGCGGCACGATCCTCTATCGCCACGGGATGCTCGTCGGCAGCGATGCGCAACTGCCGCTCGACCTCGCCGAGACGCTGATCGAAAGCGCGATCGACGAATGCGAGCGCTTCTATCCGGTGTTCCAGTTCGTGCTGTGGGGCGGCAAGACCCCCGCCGAAGCGCTCGCCGCTTCGCTGATCGAGACGCGCGGCGAGGCGTAGTTTCGGTTTGTTTCGGCACTCCACCAATCAATAAAGTGCGTCATTGCGAGCGCAGCGAAGCAATCCAGAGCGTGCGTAAACCGCCCTGGATTGCGTCGCTGCGCTCGCAATGACGAGGTATGGAAACCTGTTTCAGACTGAATCGTCATCCCGGCGAAGGCCGGGATCTCGCCGGTGCGTCTGGCCGATATGGTGAGATCCCGGCCTTCGCCGGGATGACGAGATAAGGATCGGGGTAATTGAGTCTGACCCGATGACGATCGGGGCCTGAACTCTACCGCTTCTCGAACCTCGTGATCTTCGCCCCCAGCTCGTTGGCGCCGATCGCCAGCGGCTCGCCGCTCCAGTCGGCGACGAACACCGACGGCCAGCTTACCTCGGGCGACAGGCTCGCCCGGTTGCCCGAAATGGCGAGGCCGCGCGAGGGATGGTCGCGCGCTTCGGCGGCGACCGCGATGAAGGCCGAGTGATTTTCCTTGTCGGCCCCTTGCACGAACAGATTGTTCACGATCCGCCCGGTCGATCCCGCTGGCAGGTCGATCATATAATTGGTCGCCTTGCCCTGCGTGTCGTCGAAGCTGTTGTCGCTGACGTCGACGACCGCCGCGCGCGTTTTGAGATAATGGCCTCCACTGCCCTTTTCGAAGCGCGTGCGGGTGACGACGACGCGGCCATAGTCGCCGGTATAGACGCTGTGCGCGCAGCTCAGCCCGCGGTCGCAGCGGCCGAGGCGCGAAAAGGTCGAGCGGTCGATCGTCAGCGTCGCCGCCGGATCGTCGGCGGTCAAAATCCCCTCCTCGCTGCCGCGGAACAGGCTGTTCTCTACCGCAAGGTCGCTCTTTTCGAGGCGGATGCCCGCGCCGTTGCCGTCGGGGACGCGCATGTTCTGAAAGACGATACCGTCGACCTTCGCCCCGGCCCCGCGCAGCACGAGTGCCGCCTTCCCTTCGCAGACCACGCCGTCGAAGACCGCGCGGCCGGGTTCGGCGGCGACGAAGGCGACGCGGCCTTCGGTCTGGACCGCGCAGTCGCGGTGATAGCCGGACGCGATACGGATCGTCCCCTCACCGCCGCCGATCGCATCGACCGCGTCCTGAAGGCGGGAGAAGCCCCGGCCATCGACACTATAGGGCGCGCCGCCGGTCTGCGCGGGCAGCGGCGCCGGCGCAAGGAGCAGCGGAAGGGCGAGCAGCGGCAACATCGGCCGGCGGGCAAGCGTCTGGATCATGGCGGCTTTATAACAGCTTCGGCGGCGTCCGTCGTTCGCGAAGCTGGTTAACCGGCGCACTGTCCCTTTATTGGACAGCGGCCGCCACCACCGTTAACCCGTCGCCTTCGCGGGGGCGACGGAGAGGATCAATCCAGATTCGGCCGCAGCCAGCGCGTCGCCGTCGCAAGATCGACCCCGCGCCGCTCGGCATAATCGGCGAGCTGGTCTTCTCCGACCCGCGCGACCCCGAAATAGCTTGCATCGGGGTGCCCCATATAAAAGCCCGAGACCGCCGCGGTCGGCAGCATCGCGAAATGATCGGTCAGCGTCGCGCCCGACGTGTTGCCCGCGTCGAGCAGGTCGAACAGGATGCGCTTCAGGCTGTGCTCGGGGCAGGCCGGATAGCCGGGCGCCGGGCGGATGCCGCGATATTCCTCCTTGATGATCGCCTCGGGCGTCAATTGCTCGCCCGCCGAATAGCCCCACAGATCGGTGCGGACATGCGCGTGAAGCCGTTCCGCAAAGGCTTCGGCAAAGCGGTCGGCCAGCGCCTTCAGCAATATGTCGCTATAATCGTCGTGCGCCGCCTTGAAGCGCGCGAGATGCGGCTCGATACCGTGGATCGCGACCGAAAAGCCGCCGATCCAGTCTCCGTCGGGGCTGATGAAATCGGCAAGGCACATATTGGGGCGTCCCTCGCGCTTGGCGATCTGCTGGCGGAGGAAAGGAAGACGGACGTGACGTTCTTCTTCTTCGAGATGGATGATCACATCGTCGCCGTCGCGGCGGCACGGCCACAGCGCTGCGACGCCGCGCGCGTGGAGCCAGCCCTCGCCGACGATCTTTTCCAGCATCGCCTGCGCGTCGGCGAAGAGGCCGCGCGCGCTTTCGCCGACGATATCGTCGTCGAGGATCGCCGGATAGACGCCCGCCAGCTCCCACGCGCGGAAGAAGGGCGTCCAGTCGAACCATTCGACCAGTTCGGCAAGGTCCCACTGGTCGAACGCGTGGACGCCGGGCTTTTCGGGCGGGAACGGCCGGATATGCTCGTCGATCTGAAAGCCGTTGGCGCGCGCATCCTCGATCGGGATCAGCGCGCTCTGTCCCTTGTTCGCGCGCACCTCGCGGATATGTTCGTAATCGGCCTTGTAACCCTCGACGAACGCATCGCGCCCGGTGTCGCTGACCAGCGAGGTCGCGACGCCGACGGCGCGGCTCGCGTCGAGGACATGCAGCACCGGCCCCTTGTAGGCGGGGTCGATGCGCAGGGCGGTGTGGACCTTCGACGTCGTCGCGCCGCCGATCAGGAGCGGCATCGTCATGCCGGCGCGCTGCATCTCCTCGGCCACCGTCACCATCTCGTCGAGCGAGGGGGTGATGAGGCCGCTGAGGCCGATCATGTCGGCGTCATTCTCGTTCGCCGCTTCCAAAATCTTCGACCAGGGCACCATCACGCCCAGGTCGACGATCTCGAAGCCGTTGCACTGCAGCACGACGCCGACGATATTCTTGCCGATGTCGTGGACGTCGCCCTTGACCGTCGCCATCACGACCTTGCCCTTGCCTTTCGCGCCGGGCTCCTTCGCCGCCTCGATGAAGGGCAGCAGGTGCGCGACCGCCTTCTTCATCACGCGCGCCGATTTCACCACCTGCGGCAGGAACATCTTGCCCGACCCGAACAGGTCGCCGACGACATTCATCCCGTCCATCAGCGGGCCCTCGATGACCTCGATCGGGCGATCCATGGCGAGGCGCATCTCCTCGGTGTCGGGGACGATATGCGCGTCGATGCCCTTGACCAGCGCATGTTCGAGCCGCTTGCGCACCTCCCACCCGCGCCATTCCTCGGCGGCCTTTTCCTGCGCGGCATTGCTGCCCTTGTAGCGTTCGGCGAGCGCGATCAGCCGTTCGGTCGGGCTGTCCGCCTCCCCCTCCACCTTGCGGTTGAGGATGACATCCTCGCAGGCGTTCCGCAGTTCGGGGTCTATCGTGTCGTAGACATCGAGCTGCCCCGCGTTGACGATCGCCATGTCGAGCCCGGCGGGGATCGCATAATAAAGGAAGACGCTGTGCATCGCGCGGCGCACCGTCTCGTTGCCGCGAAAGCCGAACGAGAGGTTGGACAGCCCGCCAGAGAAATGAACGTGCGGACAGCGGACGCGGATTTCCTTCACCGCCTCGATGAAGTCGACCGCATAATTGTCATGCTCTTCCAGCCCCGTCGCGATCGCGAAGATATTAGGGTCGAAGATGATGTCCTCGGGCGGAAAGCCGATGCCCGTGAGCAATTTGTAGGCGCGCTCGCAAATCTCGATCTTGCGCTGTTTCGTGTCGGCCTGCCCGACCTCGTCGAACGCCATCACGACGACCGCGGCGCCATAGGCCATGCATTTGCGCGCGTGGGCGAGGAAGGGCTCCTCGCCCTCCTTCATGCTGATCGAATTGACGATCGGCTTGCCGGGCACGCATTTCAGCCCCGCCTCGATCACCTCCCATTTCGAGCTGTCGATCATCACCGGCACCCGCGCGATGTCGGGCTCGGCGGCGATCAGCTTGAGGAAGGTGGTCATCGCGCGCACCGCGTCGAGCAGCCCCTCGTCCATGTTCACGTCGATGACCTGCGCGCCATTTTCGACCTGCTGGCGCGCGACCTCGACCGCCGCGGTGAAATCGTCGGCGAGGATCAGCTTCTTGAACGCCGCCGAGCCGGTGACGTTGGTGCGCTCGCCGACGTTGACGAAGGAGGAAGAGGAGAGAGAGGCGGTCATCGGTGGTCCAGAAGGAAAAGGGTCAGAGAGTGAGCGGGCGGGCAAGGACAAGGTCGTCGTAGAGCTTGCCCCCGACGTCGAACCGGCGCGTCCCGATGTCGGCGAAACCCTGCTTGCGATAGAAAGCGAGCGCCCTTTCGTTGCGGGCATAGACGCCGAGGAGCAGGCGGCGATGATCCCGCGCCGCGGCCACCGCCTCGCGCATCAGCGCGGCGCCCAGCCCGCTGCCGTGGAAGCGCGACAGCGAATAGATGCGCTTGAGCTCGATGTCGCCCTCTTCGGCCGCGGCGAGGTCGGGTGTGCCGACCAGCGCGAAGCCGATCGGGGCGCCGCCCGGCTGCGCCTCGGCAAGCCACGCCCGCGCGCCATCGGCCAGCAAGGCGCGATAGGCCGCGTCGCAATGCTTCGCGGCGCAATGCGAAACGATCGCATCGCCGTCGAGAATCCCCGCGAAGGTTTCGAGGAAGGTCGCGGCGCCGATCAGCGCCAGCGCGGCGGCGTCATCCGCTCCGGCCTCGCGGATCGTCCATGATGGTCCGTCGTCCATCAGGAGGCCGCCGCCGCAAAAGCCGCCATGGTGAACGGCTCCAGCCCCGCCAGCCGCGTGCGCACCGGCACGTCGGGAACATGCCGCGGCGCGAGGCCTTCGACCGCCTGGGCCATCGCCGCGATATGCGCGGGGGTCGAACCGCAGCAGCCGCCGAGGATATTGACCTGCCCGTGCGCCGCCCATTCGCGCACCAGCCCCGCGGTCGTATCGGGCATCTCGTCATATTCGCCGAGCTCATTGGGCAGCCCGGCGTTCGGATAGACCATCACCAGCGTGTCGGCGAGGTCGGAGAGCACGCGCACATGCGGGCGAAGCTGCGCCGCGCCGAACGAACAGTTGAGCCCGATCGTCAGCGGCCGTGCATGGCGCACCGCATACCAGAAGGCCTCGACCGTGTGCCCCGACAGGTTGCGGCCCGAAAGGTCGGTGAGCGTCATCGAGATCATCAGCGGCAGCTCGCGTCCGACCTTCGCCTCGGCCTCCAGCGTCGCGGCGATCCCCGCCTTGGCGTTGAGCGTGTCGAAGATCGTCTCGATCAGGATGAAGTCCGCCCCGCCCTCGGCCAGCGCCACGACCTGGTCGAGATAGACCGCCTTCAGCTCGTCGAAATCGATCTCGCGAAAGCCCGGATTATTGACGTCGGGCGACAGCGACAGCGTCTTGTTCGTCGGCCCGACCGCACCCGCGACGAAGCGGCGGCGGCCGTCCTGTTTCTCGAACTTGTCCGCCGCCTCGCGGCCGAGGCGTGCGCTTTCATGGTTGATGTCGGCGACCAGATGCTCGGCGCCATAATCGGCCTGGCTGATCCGGTTGGCGCTGAAGGTGTTGGTCGAGACGATATCCGACCCGGCGGCAAGATAGGCCTCGCCGATCGCGGTCACGACATCGGGCCGCGTCAGCGCGAGGATGTCGTTGTTGCCCTTCTGGTCGTGCGACAGGCCAAGATTTCCCGCATAATCGCCCTCGGCGAGCTTGCGGAGCTGGATCTGGGTGCCCCAGCCGCCGTCGGTGAGCAGGATTCGCTCGCGGGCAGCGGCTTTCAGGGCTTCGCGGGCGTTCATGCGGCTGCTTCCTCCGTCGCGGGGGCCGCCTTCGGGCGCAGGCCCAGCAGGTGGCAGATGGCGTAGCTGAGCTCCGCCCGGTTGAGCGTATAGAAGTGGAAATCGCGCACCCCGCCCGCATAGAGACGGCGGCACATTTCGGCGGCGATCGTCGCGGCGACGAGCTGGCGCGCGGCGGGATGGTCGTCGAGCCCGTCGAACAGCGACACCATCCACGCCGGGATCTGCGTCCCGCACATGTCGGCCATGCGCCGCGTCTGCGACACGTTCGACACCGGCAGGATGCCGGGAAGGATCGGCGCGTCGATCCCCGCCGCCGCCGCCGCGTCGCGAAAGCGCAGAAAGGCGTCGGGCGAGAAGAAGAATTGCGTGATCGCGCGATTGGCGCCCGCGTCGAGCTTGCGCTTCAGATTGTCGAGATCGGCCTCGGCGCACGATGCGTCGGGATGCACCTCGGGATAGGCCGCGACCGAAATGTCGAACGGCGCGACCGCTTTCAGTCCCGCGACGAGCTCGATCGCATTGGCATAGCCGTCCGGGTGCGCGCGATAGGGCTCACCGCCGGGCATGTCGCCGCGCAGCGCGACAATATGCCGCACCCCCGCGGCCCAATAAGCGGCGGCGACCTCATCGATCTCGGCACGCGACGCCTCGACACAGGTCAGGTGCGCGGCGGGTGCCACCGGGCTCGTCGCCGCGATCCGCGCGACGGTCGCGTGGGTGCGCTCGCGCGTCGAGCCGCCTGCGCCATAGGTCACCGAGACGAAGCTGGGGGCGAGCGGCTCGAGCGTGTGGAACGTGTCCCAGAGCTGCGCCTCCATCTTCTCGGTCTTGGGCGGGAAGAATTCGAAGCTGACGCCGATGTCGCCCGCCAGATCGGCGAAGAGCGGAGTCGCGGCGGCGCGGCGCGCCTCGGCAAGCGAATTGAGGGTCGATGTCATGCCGCGAGCCTTTTGTCGTCGTTGGAAACAGGAGTTTGCGTGTCGTCGCCGGTGCGGCGGCCGAGCCACAGCTTGACCGCGAGATCGCCGCCTTCGAGCGTCTGCGTATTTTCGAGCGCCAGCCCCGCCGCCGCGAACCAGCCGCCGATCTGGGCATCGGAAAAGCCGAGGCGCGCGTGCGCCGCGAGTGTGCGCAATTCCTCGTCGGCGTGCGGCGCGAAATCGACGATCAGCAGATGCCCGCCGCCGCGCAGCACCCGCCCCGCCTCGGCGATCACCCGGTCGGGCTCGTGCGCGAAATGCAGCGCCTGATGGATGACGACGCTGTCGATGCTCGCATCATCGAGCGGCAGGTTCAGGAAATCGCCCTGCACCAGATCGATCGGCGCCGCCTGCCCGGCGAGTTTGGCGCGCGCGAGGCGCAGCATCTCGGGGCTGCGGTCGAGCGCGGTGACGCGGTGCGCGGCCGGGGCAAAGATTTCGGCCATGCGGCCGGTCCCGGTGCCGATGTCGAGCAGGTGGCCGAGCCCGCGGCCGCCCATCATCGCCAGCATCGCGGCCTCGACCTCGCTTTCGGCGATATGGCGCGACCGGATCGCGTCCCATTCGGCGGCATGGTCGGCAAAATAGCGTTCGGCCGCCGCCGCGCGCTCGGCACGCACCGCGGCAAGACGGCGCGCATCGTTGGCGATGACCAGCGCCTCGCCCTCCGAAAAGGGCCACGCCCCCGCCTGGGTGACGATGCCCGACACCGGCCCATCGGTCGCGATCCGCAGGAAGACCCAGCTCCCCTCGCGCCGCCGTTCGACGATCCCGGCCTCGGCAAGGATGCGGACATGGCGCGAAACGCGCGGCTGGCTCTGGTCGAGCACCGCGGCGAGTTCGCCGATCGCCAGTTCCATTTCGCGCAGCAGCGCGACGACGCGCAGGCGCGTCGGGTCCGCAAGGGCGCGAAAAATGTCGAGAAGCTCGGCCATGAAATGGGATATAAAGCTTTCTTTATATCCGGTCAACCGAGGCGCGCGCCTCCCACCCGATTTTATGAGACGCGGGTCGATTTGCGACAAAAGGCGGGCGAATTTGCAAAAAGAGCGTTGCACCCCCCATGGCGAGGCGGTATTTCTGCCGCCGATTGGCAAGTTCACGGGATCGATTGGGTTCCCATGCCGGTCGATCAGTTCAATCGAGAGGGGTATTCCCACATGAAGAAGTTGATCACTCTGTCGCTCGTCGCCGCTGCCTCGCTGGGCCTGGCCGCTTGCGGTGACAAGGCTGCCGACAACGCCGCCACCACCACCGAAACCCCGGCGACCGACACCGTCGAAGGCGCGGCCGATGGCGCGATGCAGGCTGCCGAAGGCGCCGCCGACGCTGCCGCGACCGCGAAGGACGCCGCGACCGACGCTGGCGCCGCTGCCGCTGCCGGCGACACCGCCGCTGCGACGGACAAGGCTGCCGAAGCGGCTGGCGCCGCCAAGGAAGCGACCGACCAGGCGAAGGCCGCCGTCGACGCTGCCAAGAAGTAAGCGCCTTTTCGGCTTCTGGCCGGAGGAATGCAGGGGTCGTCGGCACGCGCCGGCGGCCCCTTTCCTTTGGTGATCATATCCTTTGCAAATGCGGGGCTGGCAATAACGCGCACCCCTCCCTGTCTTCGTCATGCTGAACTTGTTTCAGCATCCATGGCCCACCCTCTCTTTTCATGCTGCGCTGCATTCGAGGGCAGACCATGGACCCTGAAACAAGTTCAGGGTGACGAGATCGGAAGCGCGGTTCCGCGATATTTGCAAAGGATATAATCGCCTTTACTTTGCCGGACCTTCCTTTGCGGGGCCGCTGTGCTGCGCGGTTGCCAAGCGGCCGATCCGCGATTAAACTTTTGCCTCAATGGCCGCCGGGCCATTGGATTTGAAAGGAAATTTCATGCGCAAGATCATCATCGCCTCGATGGCCGCCGCGGCCTTCAGCCTGACCGCCTGCTCGGAAAAGACCCAGGACGCCGCCGCCGACACCGCTTCGTCGGCCGCCGACGATGCCGCCGCCGCGGGTGATGCGGCCGCTCAGGGCGCGGCCGACGCCGCCGACGCGACCGCCGACGCGGCGAAGGATGCCGGGGCCGCCGTCGAAGGCGCTGCCAAGGATGCCGGCAATGCCGTCGAAGGCACGGTGAACGCCGCGGGCGACGCCGCCGCCAAGGCCGGCGACAAGATCGCCGAGGAAACCAAGAAGGCCGAAGCCAACGACAAGAAATAAGTCGAAACCGCGCCTTCGGGCTGGTATCGAAGGGCTCCATCCGCGGATGGAGCCCTTTTTGGTGGGAGCCGACCGATGCGAACTCTTTGGCCGGCGGCGCTGCTCGCGCTGGCGCTGATCCCGGCGACGGGATGCAGCCGCACCGACAACGAACCCGGCCCCGGCGGCGTGACCGTCAGCGAAGCCAAGGCGCTCGACGATGCCGCGGCGATGCTCGAAAGCCGCGACGGGACGGCGGACAAGGACGCGACGGCGAAGAAATAGGCGGTGGCGCCGCGCTTCGAGGGCGGGATTTTTTGGATCACGCAAAGGCGCAAAGGCGCGAAGAAGGTGGCGCTCGCCGCGAAGCGGCCACATCCTTCCACCCTCGCATCATGGTGCATCGTATAAGGACAATGGGGCCTGTCGGCCCCAATCTTCTTCTTCGCGCCTTTGCGCCTTTGCGTGAAACCCATTTGCGTGAAACCCATAAAGAGCCGCCCTCGCTTCCATCGGCACCACCGATGCCCTATACCCCCCACGCCCCGCGACTGGCGCTGAAGATGGAGTCCCATCGGGAAGCGGGGTTCGGCCGCATGGCCGGAAGAGCCGCGCGCCTGGGTGATCCGCTGCCGACGCGAGGAGCCTCCGCATGACCGCCACCTCCGAAACCACCCCCAAAATCACCGTCGTATTCCTGCTGTTTCCCGGCATCACCCAACTCGATTTCACCGCCCCCGCGCAGGCGCTCAGCCGGATGCCCGGCGCGCGGCTGATCGGCGCCGCCGCGACGCTCGATCCGATCGCGACCGACAGCGGCTTTTCGATCGTGCCGACACATGATTTCGCGTCGGCGCCACAGGCCGACATCCTCTGCGTCCCCGGCGGCCACGGCGTGACCGAAGGGCTCGGCGATACCGCGACGATCGATTTCGTCGCGCGGCAGGCGGCGGGCGCGCAGTGGGTGACGAGCGTCTGCACCGGCGCCTTCCTGCTCGGCCGCGCCGGGCTGCTCGCGGGCAAGCGCGCGACGACGCATTGGGCCTATGCGCATCTGCTGCCGCTGGTCGGCGCGGAGCCGGTCGCGGCGCGGGTCGTCGAGGACGGCAGGCTCGTCACCAGCGGCGGGGTAACCTCGGGCCTCGATTTCGCGCTGACCCTGATCGCCCGCCTGCACGGCGACGCGGTCGCGCAGGCGATCCAGCTCGCGATCGAATACGACCCCGCCCCGCCCTTCCCCGGCGGCCACCCCGACCGCGCGCCAGAAAGCGTCACCGCGGGGCTCAAGACCCGCGTCTACGACGCTGCGGCGGCGCGGATCGAGGCGGCGCTGAAAAGCTAAGCTATCGTACCCGAATCGTCATCCCGGCGAAGGCCGGGATCTCGCCGGTGCGTCAGACGAGACGATGAGATCCCGGCCTTCGCCGGGATGACGGTCAGGATATATCTGCCCCCTACCCGCACTCCGCCAGCGCAATCTCATACAGCTTCGGCCAATATTTGCCGGTGACGAACAGCCGCTTCCTCTTCGCGTCCCACGCGATGCCGTTGAGCACGCTGTCGGCCCCGCTCGCCCCGGCATCCGCCTTCAGCCCCGCAAGGTCGACGAGCGAGACGACGTTGCCGCTCGCGGGGTCGATGCGGGCGATGAGGTCGGTCATCCAGATATTGGCCCAGATTTGCCCGTCGATCGTCTCGAGCTCGTTGATCATGCGCACCGGCCGGCCGCCGAAGCGCACGGTGACGCGGCTTTTCTCGGTCATCGTCGCGGGATCGAGGAAGCGCAGCTCGGGCGAGCCGTCGCTGAGCACGAGGCTGTCCCCGACCATGGTAACGCCCCACCCCTCGCCATCATAGGCAAAATCGCCGAGCGGCTTCAGGTCCTTGAGCGACCAGCGGTGGCCGACGCCATTCTGCCACGTCACCCCGATGATCTGCGCGCCCCAGCGCGTGATCCCTTCGCCGAACTGATCGGCGGGCAACGTCGTCTCGACCAGCGCCTTGCCGGTTTCGAGGTCGAGCCGCGCGACGCGCGAATGGCCATATTGGCCGGTGGCTTCGTAAAGATGCCCGCCGTCCCAGAACAGGCCCTGGGTAAAGGACGCGCTGTCGTGCGGATAGCTTTGGACGATGCGATAGCCGCAGCGCTCGACCGGCGATGGTGCGGGGGCGGCGACCGCCGGTTCGGCGAGCAGAACGAAGGCAAGAAGAAGGCTCATGGGCGCTTGCTATGTTTCACAGGCTGAACTGGCAATTTATTTTCCGTCACCCTGAACTTGTTTCAGGGTCCATGGCCTGACCGTGCCGCAGCGGCCGCGTCAAAGGAAAGCGCGGACCATGGATGCTGAAACAAGTTCAGCATGACGAGAAAATGAGGCTGCCTTTCTGCCATTTATCCCGTTTTCGGAACATATATGAAAAAGGGCCGGAGGATCGCTCCCCCGGCCCCGTTTCTTCGACTGAGCGCCGAACGGCTCGGACTTTAGAAGTCCATGCCGCCCATGCCGCCCATGCCGCCGCCGCCCATCGGCATCGCCGGCTTGTCTTCGGGAAGCTCGCTGACCGCCGCTTCGGTGGTGATCAGCAGGCCCGACACCGACGCAGCGTCCTGGAGCGCGGTGCGCACGACCTTGGTCGGGTCGATGACGCCGGCGGCCTTGAGGTTCTCATAGACGTCAGTCGCGGCGTTGAAGCCCTGGTCCTGGTTGTTTTCGCGCAGCAAATTGCCGGCGACAACCGCACCGTCGTGACCGGCGTTGGCCGCGATCTGGCGCAGCGGCGCTTCGATCGCCTTGCGGACGATATCGATGCCGCGGGTCTGGTCGTCGTTGGCGCCCTTGAGGCCGTCGAGAGCCTTGGTCGCATAGAGCAGCGCGGTGCCGCCACCGGGGACGATGCCTTCCTCGACCGCAGCGCGGGTCGCGTGCAGCGCGTCATCAACGCGGTCCTTGCGTTCCTTCACCTCGACCTCGGTGGCGCCGCCGACCTTGATCACCGCAACGCCGCCGGCGAGCTTCGCCAGACGTTCTTGCAGCTTTTCGCGGTCATAGTCGCTGGTCGTGGTTTCGATCTGCGCGCGGATCTGTTCGACGCGGCCCTTGATCGCTTCGGCTTCACCCGCACCGTCGACGATGGTGGTGTTGTCCTTGTCGATGGTGACGCGCTTCGCCTGGCCGAGCATGTTCAGCGTGACCGATTCGAGCTTGATGCCCAGGTCTTCGCTGATCATTTCGCCGGCGGTCAGGATCGCGATGTCCTGCAGCATCGCCTTGCGGCGATCGCCGAAGCCCGGCGCCTTGACGGCCGCGACCTTGAGGCCGCCGCGCAGGCGGTTGACGACGAGCGTCGCGAGCGCTTCGCCCTCGATGTCCTCGGCGATGATCAGCAGCGGACGGCCCGACTGCACCACGGCTTCGAGGATCGGCAGCATCGACTGGAGGTTCGACAGCTTCTTCTCGAAGATCAGGATGTAGGGATCGGCGAGCTCGACGATCATCTTTTCCGGGTTGGTGATGAAGTAAGGCGACAGATAGCCGCGGTCGAACTGCATCCCTTCGACGACGTCGAGTTCGAACTCGAGGCCCTTGGCTTCCTCGACGGTGATCACGCCTTCCTTGCCGACCTTGTCCATCGCTTCGGCGATCTTCTCGCCGACTTCGGTGTCGCCGTTGGCCGAGATGATGCCGACCTGCGCGATTTCCGAATTGCCGGCGACCGGGGTCGAGCGCGCGGCGAGATCGGCGACGACCTTGCCGACCGCAAGGTCGATGCCGCGCTTGAGGTCCATCGGGTTCATGCCGGCGGCAACCGACTTCATGCCCTCGCGAACGATCGCCTGGGCGAGAACGGTCGCGGTGGTGGTGCCGTCACCGGCCTTGTCGTTCGCCTTGCTGGCGACTTCGCGCAGCATCTGCGCGCCCATATTCTCGAACTTGTCCTTGAGCTCGATTTCCTTGGCGACCGACACACCGTCCTTGGTGATGCGGGGCGCGCCGAAGCTCTTGTCGATCACGACGTTGCGGCCCTTGGGGCCCAGCGTGACCTTGACGGCGTCGGCGAGGATGTCGACGCCCTTCAGGATGCGCTCGCGCGCGTCGCGCGAAAATTTAACGTCCTTGGCAGCCATTGGCTCATTCCTTTCAAAGGCGCAGAAAACTGCGCAACTTCACTCTCAATTCGACGGATGGACTCAGGCGATGACGCCGAGGATGTCCGATTCCTTCATGATCAGCAGCTCTTCGCCGTCGACCTTGACTTCGGTGCCCGACCATTTGCCGAACAGGATACGGTCGCCGGCCTTGACGTCGAGCGGGGTGACCTTGCCGTCGTCGGCGCGGGTGCCCGAACCGACCGAGACGACTTCGCCTTCCTGCGGCTTTTCCTTGGCGGTGTCGGGGATGATGATGCCGCCGGCCGTCTTTTCCTCGGCTTCGATACGGCGGACGAGCACGCGGTCGTGCAGCGGACGAAATTGCATGGATATCCCTCCAGAGGTGCAAATGATGTGACTTAGCACTCACACGGGGCGAGTGCTAACAGGCGGGCATATGGGTCGCACCCCTGGAGGCGTCAAGCGGAGTCCGACGAAAATTTTCGCAGCGCGGAAAATAGGGACAGTCCCTATTTATTCCTATTTATTGACGACACCCTGAATCCCGGCCGCCGCGCGCAGCGCATCATTCATCCGCGATTGCCAGCCCGGCCCGCTCGCCTTGAAGCGTTCCAGCACGTCACGGTCGAGGCGCAGCGTCGTGCTGACCTTCGTCGGCGCCTTCTGCTTCCCCCGAGCGCGCCGCAGCTTGCTCGCAAGTTCAGGGTGCGCTTCGCCGAAAGGCGACAGGCTGACATTTTCCGTCAGGGTCAGCGGCCGCTCGATTTCGGGGTCGGGACCGATCAACTCGCCCGTCGCATCGTCAACCCACCAGCCATCCGCATCCTGATGGATGCCGCCCGCCGCGATGAGCGCCTTCATCGCGTCGCGATAGGCGAACCAGCGCCGTTCCATCTCGTCTGCATCGGCTTCGGAGTCGCCAAGATCCTTGGTGACGAAGCTGGGCCATTTCCTGTCACCCATCGACCTTTCTCCTTTCCGCGCGGCTCGCGCGGCGCATCGAGATAACCGAAATCCCTTCGGTTCCGAGGGTCGCATAGACGACCGCTATCGTCCCATCGTTCAGGCGGCCGATTGCCATATGCCGCCCGTCCCTGGCGGCATCGATGTAGGCCGCGAGGAAGAAATCCTCTGTCAGGTCGGCGAAATCAAAACCGTGCTTGGCGATATTCGCTTGGCGTTTCGGTTCATCCCAAACGAGGATCATATTATTTTGTAGTAACGATCAGAACGAAAATCAAGGGGTCGTTACCACAAGACGGCGTCAACGAGGCAGCAGCCCCAGCCGCGCCCGCATCCGCCAGCGCGTGAGCAGCAGCGCCGCAACCACCACCAGCCCGACCGCGAGGCCGATCCACACGCCAACCCCCGCCATCGGCGTCCAGAAGCCGAGGTAGATCGCGGTGCCATAACCCGCGATCCAATAGCCGCAGACCGCGATCAGCATCGGGATGCGCGTGTCCTGAAGCCCGCGCAGCACCCCCGCCGCGACCGTCTGCGCGCCGTCGAAAAGCTGAAAGGCCGCGGCGACGACGAGGAACTGCATCGCGAAGCCGACGAGCAGCGCGTTCTTCGGATCGCCGACGTCGACATAAATCGACAGGAAAAGGCCGGGAAACAGCCACATCGACAGCGCGGTCAGCGCCATGAAGCCGATGCCGAGCCCCAGCGAGGCGCGGCCCGCGAGCGCGATGCCGCGGCGGTCGCTCGCGCCGTATGCGAGCCCGACGCGGATCGTCGCCGCCTGCGCGACCCCGAAGGGAATCTGAAAGGCGAGCGCCGCGATCTGGAGCGCGATCGTATGCCCGGCCAGCTGCGCCTCGCCGATCCGCCCCATCAGGAAGGCGGCGCCGGTGAACAGCCCCGCCTCGGCGAGGATCGTCAGCCCGATCGGGGTGCCGATGCGCAGGATTTCGGTGAAGCGGCTCCACTCGCTGCGCCACCAGTTGCCGAACAGATGATAGCGCCGCAGCCGCCGGTCGCCCTGGATCACGACGACATAGGCGACCAGCATCGCGGTGCTGGTGAGGATGCTCGACAGCGCCGAGCCGTGGAGGCCGAGCGCGGGCAGGCCGAGATGGCCGAACACCAGCACCCAATTGCCGAACACGTTGACGAACAGCGCGAGGAAGGTGATCGCGGTCGCGATCGTCGGCCGGCCGAGCGCCGAGACGAAGATGCGCAGCACGCTCGCCGCGATCATCGGGAACATGCCCCACATCAGGATCAGCAGGAAACTGGCCGCATGACGCGTCAGTTCGGGCTCCTGCCCCGTCGCGCGCATGATCGGGCCGCCCGCCGCGCAGACGCCCATGAAGACGAGCGAGACGAGCAGGCTGATCCAGAGCGCCATGCGGACGGTGCGCCGCACCTCGCGCACGCTATGCTTGCGGCGGCCGAGTTCGGCGGCGATCAGCGGTGCCGACGCGCCGACGAGCCCGGTGCCGGTCCAGAGCAAGAGGCCGAAGATCGCGACGCCGAGCGACGACGCCGCGAGCGCCGCATCGCCGAGCCTTGCCACGAAGATGACATCGACCGCATGAACGAGCATCTGGAGCAGGTTCGCCGCCGCCAGCGGCCAGGCGAGCGCCAGCGTCGCGCGAAATTCGGCGCGGAACGTCTGCGGCGGCGCCGCGGTCAGGGGATGGGCCTGCTCCAGCATAGCCGGCCCGGATAGGCGCGGGCTTTCCGGCGTTCAATAGCGACGAAGTATCGCAGGCGGTTTCGGGGGCGGGGGTGATAAAAAGGCAACGGCCGCTCCCTCATTTCGTCATTGCGAGCGAAGCGAAGCAATCCAGAGCGGTTTACGCCACTCTGGATTGCTTCGCTTCGCTCGCAATGACGCGGCTTTTACCCAACCCACATCATCGTCATTTCATAGGCGAAAGTGATGAAAGTCAGCGTCAGCCCCACGACGAACAGCCGATAGGCATAGGCCAGAAAGCGATATTTGCGCCGCGCGAGGATCAGCCCGTTCTGATAGGTGTCGCGCAGGATCGTCTCGTACAGATCCTCCTCGGTCCGCATCCGCGCCTTGACCGCGTCGATGAATTCATCCTCGTCCATCTGCGCGAAGCGGCCGAAGAAGAGGATGTTGCTGTGGTCCTTGCCGTCGCGATAGACGGCGGGCGGCGCCTTGCCGACGCGCGGCAGCACCGCCGAAATCGCAAGCAGCGCGGAGAGAAAGGAAAAGGTCGCGAGCACGGTCAGCGGCATCGCGAACGCGCCGCCCCCGCCCCGCGCCTGTCCGACCGCGAGCGTGAAGACGACGAAGGTTGCGCCCATCAGGATCGACGCCTTTTGATCCGCCATCTGCGACAGCTGCATCGTGATCTGCTGATTGGTGCGCACCAGATGCACCGCGTTCGGCGGAAAGCTGATGGCCGGCCGGTCCGGCCTGGCGTCGGTTGTTTCGCTGTCCATCGCGTCGCGTCCCTGTCGGCGGCCCTGCCGGGGGGATGGCACGAAGCGCCGCGAACGGCAAGATGCTGCCCGATTCCCGCCGCATTCGCTTGCCATGCGGGACGCATCGCGGCATTCCCGCGCACAACATTCCTCTATATGGGACGCACCCGATGAGCACCGCCCTCAAGGACCAGATTTACGGCCTGATCACCCCTTTCAACAAGAAAGGCGTCGCCCTTACCGACGCGACGACCTTTGCCGGCGACCTCGAATGGGACAGCCTGACGGTGATGGATTTCGTCGCCGAGGTCGAGGACACGTTCGACATCATCATCAGCATGAACCAGCAGGCCGAGATCGAAAATGTCGGCCAGCTGATCGCCGCGGTCGAAAAGCTGCAGGGCTGATCCTTCACTTCCGTTCGCATCGAGCGAAGTCGAGATGCCCCTCGACACAGCGCCATGCCGACGGGTGTCTCGACTTCGCTCGACACGAACGGGCATGGGATATTTGATATGACCGACCTCTTCTCGAAATTCGACCCGCTCATCAAGCAGCGCGAAGACTTGCTCGCGACCGGGGTCACCGATCCGTTCAGCCTGGTGATGGAGAAAGTCCTCTCCCCCACCGTCGCGATCTGCAACGGGCGCGAGACGATCCTGCTCGGCACCTATAATTATATGGGCATGACCTTCGACGCGGACGTCATCGCCGCGGGCGAGGAAGCCCTTGAGAAATTCGGCAGCGGCACCACCGGCAGCCGCGTCCTCAACGGCACCTATCAGGGCCACAAGGCGTGCGAGGAGGCGCTGAAAGAATTTTACGCCATGGATCATGCCATGGTGTTCTCGACCGGCTATCAGGCGAACCTCGGCATCATCTCGACGATCGCGGGCAAGGGCGACTATGTCATCCTCGACATCGACAGCCACGCCTCGATCTACGACGGCTGCAAGATGGGCGATGCCGAGATCGTCGCCTTTCGCCACAACGACATCGAGGCGCTGGAAAAGCGCCTGAAGCGCCTGCCGCCCGAGGCGGGCAAGCTCGTCGTGCTCGAAGGCGTCTATTCGATGCTCGGCGACGTCGCGCCGCTGAAGGAGATGATCCGCATCTCTAAGGAAAATGGCGCGATGGTGCTGGTCGACGAGGCGCATTCGATGGGCTTCATCGGCGAACACGGCCGCGGCGTCGCCGAGGCGCAGGGGGTGATCGACGACGTCGATTTCATCATCGGCACCTTCAGCAAGAGCGTCGGCACCGTCGGCGGCTTCTGCGTCTCGAACCACCCGAAGTTCGAGATCATGCGGCTCGTCTGCCGCCCCTATGTCTTCACCGCGTCGCTGCCGCCGAGCGTCGTCGCGACCGCCGCGACGAGCATCCGCAAGCTGATGCACGGATCGAACAAGCGCGCCCATCTGTGGGAAAATTCGAAGACGCTCCACAAGGGGCTGCGCGATCTCGGCTTCACGCTCGGCACCGGGGAGCCGCAGTCGGCGATCATCGCCGTCATCATGCCCGACCTCGAAAAGGGCGCGATGATGTGGGAGGCGCTGCTGGAAGAAGGCCTTTACGTCAATCTCGCGCGCCCGCCGGCGACCCCCGCGGGGATGACCCTGCTGCGCTGCTCGCTCTGCGCCGAACATTCGAGCGAGCAGGTCGGCGAGATTCTCGCCCGCTTCGAGCGCGCGGGCCGACGCGCCGGAATTTTGGGCTGAGCCGCCGCGCCGCGGGCGGCCGCGCCGACCAGCGGATTCCTTTTCGCGGCGAATCGAGGCGGCGCGCGGCGCCTGCGCCCTTCGCGCCTTTGCCCCGCGCCGCTTGTCCGGTAGAACGAGCGCGTGTTCGAGCGGGATCTGGAGAATGAAACCGAGGGGCAGCGAGAGCGGTTTCGCTTCTGGCTGACGATCGGGCTGGGCGCGATCCTGACCTGCGTGGTCGGGGCGCTCGTCCTGCTGCTCAGCCGCGCCAACGACGACTACGACCGCTCGCTCGGCTGGCAGGCGCACAGCCTGGAAATCATCTCGCAGACGCGCAGCCTCGACGCAGCGCTGGCCCGCGCCGAAGCCGCGCTCGGCCGTTTCGCGGTCGGACTGCAAAAGGAGGACGGCCGGGTCTATCAACAGCAATGGGGGCTGTCGCAGCAATATCTGACGCTGCTCCAGCGCAACGTCCGCGACAATCCCGAGCAGGCCGAACGCGTCCGCAAGCTGACCGCCGAGCTCGACGCGCGCGGCGCACAGCTCGGCGACGCCGCACTCAGCGCCAACTACCGCCAGACCGTCGCCGCCATCTCCAAATATAATGCCGCCGGCCACGATGCCGCGCTGATCCGCATCGACCGGCTGTTGTCCAGCCTCATCCGCAACGAGCGCCGAATCCTGTTCGAGCGCAACCGCGTCGCGGCGGCGGATCGCGCCAGCCTGAACCAGGCGGTCCTGCTCTTTTCGCTGCTCGGCGCCGCGGCGGCGGTGATCGCGATCGCCGCGACGGTCTCGCTCGTCCGCGCCGAAAGCGAACGCCGCGCCGCGCGGCGCGAAACCCTGTTCGAAAGCGACCGCGCCATGCAGCTCGAGGCCGCGGTCGAGGCGCGCACGGCCGAACTAGCGCAGGCGAACGACGCGCTGCGCAGCGAGATGACCGAGCGCGCGGCCGCCGAGGCACAGCTCCGCCAGGCGCAGAAGATGGAAGCGGTCGGCCAGCTCACCGGCGGCATCGCGCATGATTTCAACAATATGCTCGCGGTCGTCGTCGGCGGGCTCGAACTCGCGCAGCGGCTCGTCGCGACCGCGCCCGACAAGGCACAGCGGCACCTCAGCAACGCGATGGACGGCGCCAACCGCGCCGCCGACCTGACCCGCCGCCTGCTCACCTTCGCGCGCTCCGAACCCGCGCGGCCCGAAATGATCCCGGTCGACGCGTGCATCACCAGCTTTGCCGAGCTGATCGAGCGGACGATCGGCGACCGCATCGCGCTGACGCTCGACCTGCACGTCCCCGGCCTCGCCTGCTGGGCCGATCGCCAGCAGTTCGAGAATGCGCTGCTCAACCTCGCGGTCAACGCGCGCGATGCGATGGAGGGCCATGGATCGCTGACGATCCGCACCCTGCGCGACGAGGAGGAAGAGGCGGCGGCGCTGGCGGTGCAGGTGATCGATACCGGCTGCGGCATGTCGCCCGAAGTGCTCGAACGCGTCTTCGACCCCTTCTACACCACCAAGCCCGCCGGCCAGGGCACCGGCCTCGGCATGAGCCAGGTCTTCGCCTTCTGCCGCCAGTCGGGCGGCGAGGTGCAGCTATCGTCGACCGAAGGCGAAGGAACGAGCGTCGCGATGCTGCTCCCTGTCGCGCGGCCGGAGGATATGGACGCAACGCTGGCGAATGTGAGCGAAGCGGCCGACGAGACGCCCCCCGCCGACGCCCTGACGATCCTCGTCGTCGAGGACGACCAGCGCGTCCTCGCGGCGACGGTCGGGGCGGTCGAGGAACTGGGGCACACGGCGATCGCGTGCAGCAATCCGCTCGACGCCGAGGCGCTCGTCGATACGCACGGCGGTTTCGACCTCATCCTGTCCGACGTGCTGATGCCCGAACTCACCGGCCCCGAAATGGTCGCCGGGCTGAAGCAGCGCTGGCCCGACCTGCCGGTGCTGTTCGTCACCGGCTATGCCGGCGATGCGAGCGAGGATGCGGCCTTCGGCGACCATGACGTGCTGCGCAAACCCTTCACCCTGACCGCGCTCGACCAGGCGATCCGCCGCAGCAATGCCCCGGTGGAGGGGCGGCGGCTGGCGGGCTAGCGAGACCTGTCAAATCCTGATCGCCCCTTTCTCTTTCGTCATCCCGGCGAAGGCCGGGATCTCACCGTCTCGGCCTGATGCACCGGCGGGATCCCGGCCTTCGCCGGGATGACGAAAGCAGCGTTTCAGTCAAATCCGATCGCGCTCTAACGAATCGCGCCGCTCTTCATCAGGCGCGGCACCAGTGTCAGCGCGGCGAGCAGCGGCCAGCGGCGCTGCCAGGGCTTGATCTCGATCTTCGTGCCCGCGTGGCGATTGATCTTCCACGCCAGATAATCGATCCCGCCGGCATAGGTGAGGCTCGCCTTCGCCAGCCGCGCGACGCTGAGCAGCTTGCCCTCGATGCGGCGGCGCGCCCAGCCGTCGGCCGGCGCGCCGGCAGGAATCGCGGCGATCGCGGGCTCGCTGAAACGCCGATAGCGTTCGGGATCGGCATCGACGACCGACTGCGCGCGGTTCGCGCGTTCGGCGCGCAGCTCGACCGAATAGGTCAGCGCAAAGGCGCGGCGCCACCAGTCGAGCGGCTCCTCGCCCGCGCGGGCGCCCGCGGCGGCGAGCAAGGTCGGCGCGGCGCGGGCCACCGCCGCGACCGCGCGGGCGGCGGCGGTATCGTCGACCGCCCAGACGAGCCGCGACGGCTGCGCGAAGCGCGCCCAGACCGACACGTTGCGCGTCTCCGGCCTGTTCAGCCGGTCGAAATCACCCTCGCTCAGCACCGCATATTTGGCGATCAGCCCGCCATGCTGAAAGGGAAAGACATTGGGCGGGATCAGCCGGTTCGCAAGCGCCAGCCAGCGCTTCGGATAAGCGTCGCCATAGTCGGAGACGATCAGATAGAAATCGAGCATCAGCCCATCGAGCTCGCGCTCGCGCAGGCAGCTCCCGTAGAAAAGCACCGCGCGCGCGCTGCCCGGATAGTCGGCGGCAATCGCCGCCGCCATCGCGGCAACGCGCGGATCGACGGGAAGCGACACTTCTTCGCGGACGAGTTGCGCCAGCCTGTCCGGCGCCCCGAGCGAAGCCGAGGGGCTCGTTCGAGCGAAGCGAGAACCGCTCACGGGCCTCGACTGCGCTCGGCCTGCCCCCTCGGCTTCGCTCAGGGAATCGGGGTGGGTGGAATCGCGCATTGCGGAAACGCCTGGTTCAGGCGGCAAGGCGCAGGAAGGGCACCGGCTGGGTCGAGGTCAGGATGATCGGCTTACCGCCCGTCGCCTCGAAAATCTCGCCGTCGAGGATGACGTTCGAGCGCTCGCCCTCGATGCGGATTTCGTCGCCCTGCTGGAAATGCACGCCGTCGAGCGGCTTCTGCCCCAGCGTCCCGCGCCACGTCGCGCCGAGCATCCGGAACAGCGCCCCGACGCTGCTTTCGGTCGCCAGCAATTTCATATGGCCGTTCGGCCCGGGACCGTCGCCGGTGCGGATGCTGAGCAGCAATTTTTCGAGCGTCGTGACGATCAGCAGCGAGAATTTGCCCTGGAACTCACCCTGGCGGACGAGCGACACCGTCATCGGTTCGGGCTTGGGCGGCAGGCGCCCGCCGCCGATCCCCAGGATCATCGCGAACAGGCCGAGGATCGCGGCAAGGACGTGCGACACGCCGTTCGGCAGCCCGAGCGGATAGATGCGGTGGCGGCAATAGAGCATGACATCGGCGAGATAGGCGCCGCCGAGGAACATGCCGAGCACCGGCCGACCCTCGTCGCGGTCGAGCGCGATGAGCTGGCGCTCGATGACATGATCCTCGAGCCGGCCGTCGTGGACCAGCTCGACGACGCGCTGCAGCGCCTTGATCGGGTCGCCCTCGGCGCCCAGGTCGAGCGCGATCAAATTGGTCTTGCCGTTGGGCAGCACCGCGACCGGCGGCGGCGAGCCGCCGAAATGGCCGCCCGAATAGAGCTCGGTCAGCGCCGCCTGGACGGTGCCGTCGCCGCCGTTGATCGCGACGATGCGCGGGGAGACCATCGCGATGGTACGGATCGCCTCGCCGATCTGGTCGACATCCTCGACCTCATAATGAAAAATGTCGGGGTGCGCCGCGCAATATTCGCGCACCCGCGGCAACAGGGCCCGGTTGCCCGTCGAGCGTGGATTGGAAAGAAGCGCGACGCTCGCCATTCGTCCCTACATATATTTCATGGTGATGGTGATCGTCCGCGGCGCATTGCCGACCGCAAAGGCGGTCTTCTTGTAGCTTGGCTTGCCGAGGTTGAAGATGTTGATGCTCGGATTGTTCGACATGCCGCCGCCGTCCGAGGTCAGGTCGGTCTTGCCGTTGCCGTTGACGTCGTGGCGCACCGCGATGCCATAGCTGCCCGCTTCGGGCAGCGGCACGCACACGGTCATCGACCCTGCGCGCACGGGCACTTCGATCCGGTTGATCCAGCGGCCCTTGGCAAGCCAGTCGGCCGGGGTCGCGCGATAGCTTTGCACGCGCACTTTGCCCGTGCCGCCTTTCAGTCCGTTGATCTGGACCAGCGTGGACGGTCCGCTCCGGCACTTCGACAGGTCGTTCGACATGACCTGTCCCGACGCTTCCGCCGCTCCCGCGGCGAACAGCAAAGCCAGACAGAGGGACGTCGATACAAATTTCGACATGACGCAATAGCTCCCAGTGGTTATAGCCATGCCAGCCAGGCTGGTATGGGCCCCTGTCGCCCTTGAATCGGCATATCGGAAACATTTGCGGCCAAATCATGGTGATGGGGCGACCGAAACTTGAATAAGCTACCCGCCATCGATCGCTACATCGCGCGGCTCATCTTCTTCCCCATGCTCGGCACCCTCGTTCTCTCGGCGATGCTGCTGGTGCTCGAGAAGATGCTCCGCCTGTTCGATTTCGTCGCGACCGAGGGCGGTCCGGTCAGCGTCGTGTGGCGGATGCTCGCCAATCTGATCCCCGAATATCTCTCGCTCGGCATTCCGATCGGGCTGATGCTCGGTATCCTGCTCGCCTTCCGCCGCCTCGCGACGTCGAGCGAGCTCGACGTGCTGCGCGGCGTGGGCATGAGCTTCGGGCGGCTGCTGCGCGTCCCCTATGCCTTTGCTTTCGCGCTCGCTTTGCTCAACCTCGCGATCGTCGGGTTTATCCAGCCCTATGCGCGCTATGCCTATGAAGGCTTGCAGTTCGATCTGCGCTCGGGCGCGCTCGGGGCGTCGATCAAGGTCGGCGAATTCACCAAGCTCGGCCAGCGGATGACGCTGAGGATCGAGGAAAGCTATAACGACGGCAAGTCGCTGCGCGGCATTTTCGTGCGCGGCGAGAACAAGGACGGGCAGACGGTCTCCGCGACTGCCTCGCGCGGCCAGTTCCTCGCCACCGACGATCCGAACACCATCATCCTGCGCCTGTCGCAGGGCGTGCTGATCCACGAATCGCCCAAATTCGCGGTGCCGCGCGTCCTGACCTTCGACAACCACGACCTGCCGATCCCGCTGCCCAAGATCGAGGCGTTCCGCCTGCGCGGCGGCGCCGACCGCGAGCTGACGATCCCCGAGCTGTTCGTCGTCGGCAAGGACAAGACCGAACCGCTGAAGACGCGGCTCGAATCGCGGGCGAATTTCCATTTTCGCATCGTCGAGGTCATGTCGATGTTCCTCGTCCCGCTGATCGCGATTTCGCTCGCCATCCCGCCCAAGCGGTCGACCTCGGCGCTCGGCGTCTTCCTGTCGATCGTGATGCTGGTGACCCAGCACAAGATCAACCAATATGCCGAGGATCTGGGCGCGCGCGGCGTCATCGACCCGCTGCTCGCGCTGTGGGTTCCCTTCCTGCTGTTCGCGGGGCTGGCGGTCTGGATGTATTACACGCTCGCGCACGTCCCCGGCGGCCAGCCGATCGGCGCGCTCGAACGCGTCGCGGCCAAGGCCGGCGCGCGCATCCGCGGCCTGATCCGCATCTTCCAGCGCAAGCAACAGACGGCCTAGGACCAGATGCACCAGCTTCACTTTTTCCCGTCGCGCACGATGGCGATCTATGTCGGGCGGATGTTCCTGATCCGGTCCTTCGCGATTCTGTTCGCGCTGGTGCTGGTTCTGCAAACGCTCGACCTGCTCGGCGAAAGCGGCAAGATCCTGGCCGTCGCAGGCAACAGCGACAGCGACGTCTGGCGCTATGTCGGGATGCGGATGCCGCAGATCATCGAGACATTCCTGCCCTTTTCAGTGCTGCTCGGGACGATCCTGACGCTGATGACGCTCAATCAGAACAGCGAGGTGATCGCGATGAAGGCGGCGGGGATGTCAGCGCATCAGGTGCTCGCGCCGCTGTTCCTCGCCGCGCTGCTCGTCGCGGGGATCAGCTTCGCCTTCAACGAACGCATCGTCACCCGCGCGACCGCGACGCTCAGCGCCTGGCAGAAGGTCGAATATGCCAAGGTGCCGAAGGACAGCGGAATCCGCACCAACATCTGGGTCCGCGAGGGTAGCGACCTGATCAACGCCGCGACGGTCGAAACCGGCGGGCCGGCGATCGTTCTGCGGACCGTCACCATCTATGAACGGACGCAGGGCGTGCTGTCGTCGATGCTCAAGGCCGACAGCGCGCGCCCGGTCGCGGGCGGCTGGGAACTGACCAATGCCCGGCGTTTCCTCCGCCGCTCGGGCACGCTCGAACCGCTCGGCACCGTCATCGCGATGAAGGGCGTGCGTCCCGACCAGTTCACGCTGGCGCAGGTCGACGGCGACGAACTCCCCTTCCCGCAGCTCGCCTCCGCCATCGCCGATCTGGAGGCCGCGGGACGGCCGGTCGATTCGCTGAAGGGCGTGCTGTGGCACAAGATTTCGGGGCCGCTGTCGGCGATCTTGATGCCTCTGCTCGGCGCGGTCGCGGCGTTCGGCCTCGCGCGCTCGGGCAAGCTGTTCGTGCGCGCGATCCTCGGCATGGCGCTTGGCTTCGCCTATTTCGTCGCCGACAATTTCGCGCTCGCGATGGGCGACCTCGGCGCCTATTCGCCCTTCCTCGCCGCGTGGGGGCCGTTCATCCTCTTCGCGCTGATCGGCGAGATGATCCTGATCCGCACCGAGGAATAGGCTGGAGCCATTGCGTTAACCCCTCCGCTTCCCCGAGCGAAGCCGAAGGGCTTGTTCGAGCGAAGCGAGAACCCGCACCATCGCTGCCTCGACTTCGCTCGGCAGGGCCCCTCGGCTTCGCTCGGGGAATCGGTGTGGATATGGCTCGCCGCCCTACCCCAGGAACGGCGCCACCACCGCGTTGGTGACGCGCAGCGGCCGCCCGCTCGCCTTGTCGAGCAGCGCCCACACCGTGCGCGCGCGGACGTGCACCTTGCCGCCCTCGCCGGTGAATTCCATGAAGCGATCGAACTTCGCGCCCTGCGGCCTGTCGGCCACCCAGGTCCGCGCGGTCACCATCTCGCCGGGGCCGAGCGCGCGCAGATAGTCGATCTCGTGCCGCACCACGACCCAGATATAGGCGTCTTTATGCGATTGCGGCGCCGCGGCGTCCCAATGACCGGTCGCGACCTGCTGAATCCACTGGACCCAGACGGCATTGTTGACATGGCCGAGCTCGTCGATGCTCTCGGGCGTCGCGACGAATTCGTGCGTATATTCCCTCATGCCAGCTCGACGGTCGTCACCATATAGCCCGCGTCGCGCAGCGAGGCGACGAGGCTGTCGAGATGCTCGCGGTCGCGCGCCTCGCACTCGATGTCGGTGATCAGCCCCTTCGCCGGCAAGGTCGTGAAGATGCGCTGGTGATAGATTTCGATGATGTTGACCTGCTTCTCGTCGAACAGCTTCATCACCTTGAACAGCGCCCCCGGCCGGTCCTGCAACCGGATGCGCAGCCGCGCGATGCGGCCCGAGCGCGCGAGGTCGCGCAGCAGCACATTGGCGAGCAGCCGCGTGTCGATATTGCCGCCGGTCAGCACCAGTCCGACCTTGCGCCCCGCAAACTCCTCGGGGTGCGCAAGCATCGCCGCGAGCCCCGCCGCGCCCGCGCCCTCGACCACCGTCTTCTCGATCTGGAGCAGCAGGCTGACCGCGCGCTCCAGATGCCGTTCGGCCACCAGCACGATGTCGTCGTTGAGTTCGGCGACCAGCTTGCGGGTGTAGGCGCCCGGCTCCTTGACCGCGATGCCTTCCGCCAGCGTGTCGCCCTCGCACGCCATGTCGACGCCGTTGAGTTCGGCATACATCGACGGATAAAGCTCGGCCTGCACTCCGACGAGGCGCATGTCGTTCTTGATCCCGCGCGCCGCGGTGCCCATGCCGCTGAGCAGCCCGCCGCCGCCGATCGGCACGATCAGCGTATCGAGCTCGGGCACATCCTCGAGCATTTCGAGCGCCACCGTCCCCTGCCCCGCCGCGACATGCGGATGGTCGAAGGGATGGACGAAGGTCAGGCCGCGCTCCTTTTCGAGCTCGCGCGCATGGGCATAGGCGTCGTCGAACTTCTCGCCATGGAGAACGATCGTCGCGCCATGGCTCGCGGTTTGCGACACCTTCACCTGCGGCGTCGTGCTCGGCATGACGATGGTGACCGGAACGCCGAGGCGCTTGCCGTGATAGGCGAGGCCCTGCGCATGATTGCCCGCCGACGCCGCGATCACGCCGCGCGCCCGCGCTTCGTCGCCCAGCAGCAGCAGCGCGTTCAGCGCGCCGCGTTCCTTATAGGCCGCGGTGAATTGCAGATTCTCGAACTTCAGCCACACCTCGGCGCCGACCATCTCGGACAATGTCTGCGATTTCAGCGTCGGCGTCCGCACGACCGCCCCGTCAATTCGCCCCGCCGCCGCGCGCACATCGTCCAATGTGATCGCCGGAAGATCGGCGGCGGAGGTCAGGGTGAGTTGATCGGTCATAGCGGGCTGGCCCTACCTTCATGCTCCCCTCCCTGCAAGGGAGGGGTGGCTCTCACCGCAAACCGCGATTATGGATCGCCCCATGAGCGAACAGAAATTGCGCGTCACTTTCATCGGCACCGGCGTCATGGGCGGGCCGATGGCGGGGCATCTCGTCAAGGCGGGGCACGCCCTCACCGTCTACAACCGCACCCGCGCCAAGGCCGACGCCTGGGTCGCCGAATATGGCGGCACGGCGGCGGCGACGCCTGCCGAGGCGGCGAGGGACGCCGATGTCGTGCTGAGCTGCGTCGGCAACGACGATGACCTTGCGCAGGTGACGCTCGGCCGCGACGGCGCCTTCCGGGCGATGCGGAAGGGCGCGCTGTTCATCGATCACACCACCGTTTCGGCGCGTATCGCCCGCCAGCTTTCGGTCGAGGCCGAGGGGCTGGGCCTGCTCAGCGTCGACGCGCCCGTCTCGGGCGGCGAATCGGGCGCACAGGCGGGGACGCTGTCGGCGATGTGCGGCGGCACGCAGGCGGCGTTCGACGCCGCCGAGCCGATCATGCGCGCCTATGCCGCGCGCATCACCCACATCGGCGGCCCCGGCGCGGGGCAGACGACCAAGATGGTCAACCAGATCGCGATCGCCGGGGTGCTCCAGGGCCTGTCCGAAGCGGTGCGCTTCGCGCAGGCGTCGAAGCTCGACACCGGCAAGGTGTTCGAGGCGGTATCGGGCGGCGCCGCGGCAAGCTGGCAGATGCTCAACCGCTGGGGGACGATGGCGAAGGACGAGTTCGATTTCGGCTTCGCGGTCGACTGGATGAGGAAGGACCTCGGCCTCGCGCTCGACGAAGCGCGGGTCAACGGCGCGACGCTTCCCGTGGCGAGCCTCGTCGATCAATTCTACGCCGATGTGCAGAAGGCCGGCGGCGGGCGGAAGGACACGAGTTCGCTGGTGACGAGGTTGCCGAAGTGAGGGGGGAACACACCCATCCCCTCCCGCAAGCGGGAGGGG
>QFCS01004881.1_pt1 | contig 37529 bp, 34 predicted proteins | sample 3576561 | NCBI WGS metagenome assembly QFCS01 | reverse complement strand
CGGCTTGTCGAAGCGCACGACGGAATCGGCCCCGAACTTGCCGGGAACCAGGATCTCCTCACTGTAGGAGATGACGTCAAGCGTAACCCCCTCCGCCCCCGTCCCATCCGAAAAACCACCCTTGCAGGCGACCTTGCCGTCCTCAAACGCACAGGTGCAGTACGGGTAATGGGCGAGGGCAGGGGTCGCGAAGAGCAAAGAAAGAACGGCAAGTCCTCTGCCGTACAGGGCCGGTGACAGGTAGCGGATCATTCGGTGCTCTCCTCCTTGGTTAGTTGCTGAAAGAAATCCGCCGTAGCCGGCGACAGCGCGCCGAGCGGAATGGAGGCTTGATGGATTGGGCCGGCCCAGGTCTCGACCGTCAGCCAGAGCACGGAATCCTGGTCGGTGCTCGGCGGCATCTGAACCGATGCGGCGAGTTTGAAGGGGTTGCCGCCGAAGAGAGCGCCCGCCGCGCGAAGGTTGCGGGGTTTGCCGACCCGCAAGTAGACACCTTTGATACGATCGATGCAGTCGGGGCAAAGCTGGAGATCGTAGCTTTTCATCCAGCCGCCGATAATCGGCTGTGGACGGGCGGCATTGGTTTCACCCAAGGTTAGGTCAAACGGTCCGACTGCAAGCTTGGCACCCTTGACTGGCGCGAATGGCAGGGGCGAATCCTGACGCGCTAGGTAGTCGGACAGGAAGAACGCCGGGACTAAGAGAAGCGCGACGCAAGCATGGAACTTGAAGCGATCCCAGAGGTAGCGCGTGCGGGAGCCGGGTGCTTTCTGACGGGCAGGAAGCGCGATCATTCGCCCGCCTCTCTCGGCAGAAGGCCGGATCGCTCGGCAACAAGCCCCTTCGTCGATTGTATGGTGCGTCGCAGAAAGATCATGAGGCCGGAAAAGACCATCGCGGTGAGGACGAGGCCAAAGAATGCCCAGATGAGCTTCGACCACAGACTGTAAAAATCGCCGGTATGAAGGCTGCGCAGGATTGGGGAGATGGTCGAGGCGGTGCGGGACGTCGTGACCGTTCGTGTCTCAATGACCGAGCCGCTGCCGGGGTTTAGATAGATCTGGGACTTATAGAGCGGAAAGGCTGTGCGGCCGGTGACACGGACGGGGGTATAGTTGTTGAAGCCAAAATAGACGCCGTCCAGGCGAAAGCTCGGAAAGGTCTCACCGGCAATCGTGAAGGCATGGCGCAATCCCCTGGTTTCTTGGCGCGCTTCCTGCACCAAGGGCGGCAGGTCGCCGGTGATCTGTGAGCCCAACTCGTCGAGGATCCCGATGACCAGGAACCACAGCGAGGATATCGCGATCAACGAGACGAACCAGAGCGACCAGAGCCCGGCGAGGCGATGAAGATCGCCCCAGAAGATGCGGGACCCTTGCCCGAAGCGCAGCCGCGGATTGAGATAGGCGCGCCAGAACTTTTTGTAGACCAGCATGCCGGTGACCAGCGAAACCAGCATAGGCAGGGAAAGCAGGGCGACGAAATGCCAGCCGTATGGCTTGACGCGATCGTAGGGGGTCAGGAGCCATCCATGCAGGGATTGCATGAACCATTGGTAGCGGGAGTAAGAAAGATTGCTGCGACCCTTCACCTCACCACTATAAGGATCGACGAAGAAAGTCGCCTTTTCCTGATACGGCAGATAGGCTGCGACCTGCACGGTCAGGTAGGGCTCCGGCTGAAGGATGCGATAGGGGCGTGCGGAGGGTTCGTACGCTACCACGCGGTCGAGCAGTTCGCCTACATCGAGGCGTTCGCGACCCGCATCCGCATCCGCGCGCATCTCGGGGTATCGAAGCCACAGCACCTCCCAGCTGACAGTCGAAAGTGTGCCGGTCAGACATGCGAACAGAAGGAAGAACCAGATGGGCACGGCGCACCAGCTGTGAAGAACCAACCATAGCTTTGCGTTGCTCTTTTTCTGCGCCATGAATGCGGGTCTGGTCCTCGAAACGGTTGTCTTCGCGTGGCAATTCGCACCAAGGAAGCCCCGGCGCGAATTGCTTTCATGAGGTCTGTCAGAAGGTCTTCTTCAGCGTGAAGGTGACGTTACGCGGTGCGCCAAAATTGCCGGTCGCGTAGTTCTCGTCGAAGCTGCTGTAGTACTTCTCGTTGAACAGGTTGTTCACGTTCAGGCTGGCGGTCACACCGTTCTCGAAATCATACTTGGCCATCAGCCCGACGACGGCGTAGCTGTCTTGGAGCGCGGTTCCACTGGCTGGCCAGAACCATGTGTTGAAGATTTTGCTTTGCCAGGACACGTTGCCGCCGACCGTCAGGCCTGTATCCGGGATCTCGTAGGAGGTCGCGAGCCTGACCATATTCTCGGGCGTGATGGTGGAGACACGGATGCCGTCGGCATCCTCCGTCCGGCTATGCGTGAAGCCGCCGCCGACCTGCCAGCCTGGAAGGATTTCGCCGGAAATCTCGAGTTCGACGCCTCTCGTAACCGCACCATCGATTGTCTTATAGGGGAAGGTGCCGTCCGGCAGGGTGCCCGGTACGCTCCGATCGCGTGTGGCAAGATTATCCTGCTGTACGTAGAAGCCAGCCAGCGAGACGTTCAGCCGGTCGTCGAAAAACGCACCCTTGATGCCGAGTTCATAATTCGCGCCGGTCGTGGGCTCGATGATATTGAAGTCCTTGTCGCGGTAGGCCTGCTGCTTGAAGATCTGCGTGTAGCTTGCATAGGCGGACCAATTGTCCGTCAGGTCGTAAACCAGACCGGCATAGGGGATCCATTCCCCGGCGCGCTTTGATGTCTGGCTCGACCGGATGCCCGTATCAAAGTCGTGGCTGTTGAAATCATATTGATAGAACACCACGCGGCTACCTGCGATCAGGGAGAGATCGTCAGTCAGGCGGAAACGGCCACTTCCATATACACCGACCTGATCGATTTCCGTGACGCTACGGAAGCGCTGGCTTCCCAGATGGGAGTCCAGGTTGGGGATAAATCCGTTCCAGTCGAAGATGCTTCCGACGATTGGTTCGTAGTCGAAGCCCGAGCCATAGGTTCCATGGTCGTCATCACCAAAGGTGCCAGTGACGCCGAAGCGAAGGTCATGTTCGCGGCCGAAAAGCTCGATGGGCCCTTCCACATAAGTGTCGATCGCATGCTGCGTGGTGGTCGTCGCAAGCTGGCCGCCGAGCAGCTGGGCACCGCTTCCATCAGGATTGATGGTGCCCCAGGACGCGGATGCCAGCATCCCCCAGCGCTTGGCGCGGTAGTAGGAATAGTCGGCGTGGAACTTCCAGCCATTGTCGAATTCATGGTCCAGACGCACGAAATGCGTGCGGAAGTCCTGATAGTAGGGCAGGTCGCCGCCGCCTGGGTTGAACGACCAGTCATAATCCACGAGGCTGCCGTCGGTGTGGAAGAGCGGGAACCCGCCGAACTGGGTATTGTAGGTCTTGCGCCGCTGGTAATCGGTCCCGAGGGTCAATGTAGTGTTCTCGGCAATATCAGCCTCGACGACACCATACAAAACACCCTCGCGAAGGTCGTAACGGTCGAGATAGGAGTTGGCGTCCTCGAAACTGCTTACGAAGCGACCGCGAACCGTGCCTTCCGTGTTGAGAGGCCCGCTGACGTCGAGCTCCGAACGATAGGCCTGCCAGGACCCCACGCTTCCCGAGACATAGCCCTGGAAGGTCTCGGTTGGAAGCTTCCTTGCCAGGCTGATCGTGGTGGATGGGTCACCCGCGCCAGCCATCAGGCCGCTGGCACCACGCAATACGTCGACATGATCGTAGAGAACCATGTCGGAAACGCTGGGGCCGGATCCGTATTGCACCCGGTACCACGTCGGAATGCCGTCAATCTGCCAGTTCGGATTGGAAAAGCCCCGCGCATAAACCATCGTGCGCTCGGAATCCATCTGGTGGACGGTGATGCCGGGTGTCTGTCGAAGGACGTCGGCAATCGTGGTGAGGTTCTGGTCCTCCATCTTCTGGCGCGTGACAACGGTCACCGATTGCGGCGTTTCACGCAGGGAGAGCGGTAGGCCGGTCGCCGAAGTCGTCTGGGAGGTTGTGTAGGAGCCGGTTCCCTCGGTGGTGGCGCTGTGACCTTCCACAGTAATTGTTTCGAGGCTCGTGGATCCGTCAGCTGGTCTGCCGTTGCCACTGGCCACGCCAGCGACCAGCGCCGCCGTCGAGGGGCCTGAGATCCGGGCGCTGACACCCGTGCCGGCAAGCAGGGTCTGCAGCGCCTGCGCCGGGCTCATGGAGCCATTGACAGCCGTAGAGCGTTTGCCCTCAACGGCGTTCGAGGTGAAACCAACCTCCCAACCCGTGGTGCGAATGAATGCGGCGATCGCCGAGGAAAGCGGCTGTGCGGGAATGTTGAAGGCTACGGACTGAGCGGCAGGCTGTTGCTGCGCATGGACGGCGGCGACGAAAGGGACGGTTCCAAAAAGCGTCGATGTAATCAGGACCGATGCAAGCCGCCGTGTCCTGTGGCGGGCGCCTATCCTGCCTGTTTCGTGTTGCGCGCCAGCGCCTGCATTCCGCTTCATCGGTGGTCCCTCTCGCCTTGATCAGAGGGTCGAGACGCACCTTGCGTTCTCGACCCATAGACCTTTGACAAACGGACTTCACCGATCTCACAAAAAAAGTTGAGTTTTTATCGAAGGATTAAGATTCCACCTGGCAAGCGTGTCACCGAAGCGCCGGCCGCCGTGGAGAGCGAGCGGATTACGCGCTCAGGATCATCGAGGCGATAGTTGCCGTTAATCCTGATATGGTTCAGCTGATCGTTGGCGACTATGATTGTGTGGCCGTAATAACGCCCGATCTCACCGAGAACCTGCTCGAAAGGTTGGTCGTCAAACACAACCCGCCCTTGAAGCCAGGCGTGCGAGGTGCTGGGGTCCGTCTTTTTGACCCCGGAAAACGCCGCGGCATTGGCGGAAATGCTTTCTCCGGGTTCAAGCGATGCCATGTCCGTCTGCTCGGGAAGCCTTGTCACGTCGACGTGGCCATGTTCCAGAACGACGGTATCCTCGTTGCTTTCGGTCCGCACGGAAAACGCCGTTCCCTTGACCTCGACCTCGGAGAATGTCGCAGCGACCGTGAAGGGCCGCGTGGGATCCGGCACGACGTCGAAATAGGCCTCTCCCTTCAGCAGAGTGACGGATCGCTTGCTTCCCTCAAAATCCAGCGACACGGCAGACGCCGTGTTGAGGATCATGCGCGATCCGTCCGGAAGCTTGAATTCATCACGCGCGCCGGCCTGTGTCAGATAATCGGCCTGCCATTGCAGGCTGAGTGCGGGATATTGCTGGATCCCCACCGCGACGAGCAACACGGCAGCGGCCGCCATCGCGGCCTTGGTCCATCCGCTCCGCTTTGGTCGCCGCTCTTCGAGCACGATCACATGCGGCGGTGGGATCGAAGCTATCTCCCGTGCGGCAAAATCTTTCGCGACCATGTCCATTTCTGGCAGGTTCCATGCAGCTGCCACCGTCTCGAACGCCGCAGCATGCGCCGGATCAGCCTGCCCCCATTGCTTCCAGCGCGCGCGAAGTGCAGCGTCGTCAGCCGCGCCTTGGAGTGCGATGAGCCAGTTCAGCGCAGCATCCATCACCGCGTCGGGATGGACGAAACCCTGTTCCTCCTTGTCGCTTTGCTCTCGGTTGTCGCGTTCCACTCAGGTCAATCCGTTCTGACGGCCGCGAATAGAACGGCTCTCTTTCTGGGACATTCGGCAAACTGCAATCTCACAAAATCTTCCCTCAAAGCCAAGGCATTTCAATATATACTGAGTGAAACCGATAGGCGGGCGTGTGATCAACCGCGATCGATCTTTGCCAGCGCATCGATACAATGGGCGTGCGCAAGCTTGAGATCGTTGAAGACTGTATTCGGGGATACGCCGAGATGCTCGGCGATCTTCGGATAGGACCATTTCTCGATGCGGCTCAGGAGCCAGACCGTTCGCGCGCGTTCCGGCAGTTTCGCTACAGCGCCGTGGAGGCATTGAAGGCGCTGCCGGTGGATCAGGTCTGCTTCCTGGTCGGGCACCGGGGAAGCGATATTCTCGACATCGGCTTCAGGAAGGTCGTCGCGCTCGATCCGGCCGCGCATGTCGAGGCGCCGCTTGTGGTTGATCGCGAGGTTTCGGGCGGTCTGGTAGAGGAATGCCTCGATGTGATCGATTGGCCCGTTCTCGATCGCCTTGCTGACGCGGACATAGGTTTCCTGCGCCACATCCTCTGCGGTCTGCTGATCCCGCACGATCCGCATGACGCTCCACATGAGCGATTTGCGCTTGCTCAGGAAAATTTCGGCAAGGGACGCGCTCAATTCGTCAGCCCTTTGGTGATAACGAAGCCACACTTGTCCGCACGAGGACCGTGGTTGCGGCATTCACTACCAGATCAAGTCGCTGGCGCAACTACTATGAATTAGAACAATTCGAAGAAGTTCATGTTCGGACGGCTGGGAATTGTTCGGATAGACGGGGCCCATGGGAATTCGGTTCGTACCACATCATGAGCTCAAAAAGCATATTGGACGCTACCGGTCGAGGAACGCGTTGGCTACGAAGTCATGACAGTGCTGCCCTGGAGGGCAGCACTGTCCCATATCAGAACCGGAAGGAGACGCCGGCGCTGATCGTTCGTGCTTTTCCGTAGGAGCAACCGAACGCATACGCGCCTATCACAACGACCTTGCTCTCCGCATGTGTGGGCCCGCCATCACAGTCCGGGTGCGTCCGGGCGACAATCTCATGATCCATGCGGTGATGATGATCGCCGAACCCGGCGATGTGCTCATCGTTGACGGGGGAGGCGACGAGACGACGGCGCTTGTCGGCGGATTGATGCGCACGAGCGCGATCGCCCGAAGGCTCGGCGGGATTGTGGTGGACGGATTGCTGAGGGACGTGGCGGAATGGGCTGAAGGTGGCTTTCCCGTTTATGCGATCGGTCACGGCCATCGTGGCCCCTCCAAGGATGGCCCAGGTGAGGTCAATGTGCCGGTGGCTGTCGCCGGTATGCAGGTCTCACCGGGAGACCTCGTGCTGGGCGATAGCGATGGCGTCGTCTGCATCCCCGCGGACCGTGCGACGATGCTGCTGTCAAAATGCCTCGCTCACGCCGAAAAGGAAGACGCGATCCGCGCGGCGAATGCGACGGGCCGGATAGATGAAGAGCGTTTCCTGGCGTTGCTGAGAGCGAAGGGGTGCCCAGTTTGACTCGGTGCCCGCTGCGCGTCGATACCTGCCTCGACGTTGTGGGTTTCGACTTGATCACCGCTCGCCAGATTGCGTCGCGACATGAGGCTGAGCATGTAAGCTTGGCCCATGATGGGTAGTACCGACACCGATGGAGCGGCCGCGGCCAATGGGGCAGGAAGCGGCGTTTTCGATCTCTACGGAAGCCACATCCGCCGAATGATCCTCTCTATTCGAAACCAGAAGCGGAAGTCATGCGGCACAATCGCCAAGCCGAAATCCTTGCGCCGTTCGCTTTCCTGTCCTTGAATGTTTCAGGGATTGGGCGATCTTCTTTGTGCTGCCTTGCTTGAAGACGCCTTCCTGGGGCCATCCACCGCTGTTTTCGGTCAAGTCTGCGACCATTTCCGCTTTTTCGCCATCATCAATCTCCTTCGGGAAACAGGCGGTCAGCGCCGTGATGCCCGCGTTTCCGGCAAGGAGCAGCAACGGGTGGACGACCTATGGCCGAAATCCTGAACGGCCGCTTTCAGGCGGCCGTCCGTTCGGCCTTCCACCCTGTCGAGCGGCCGAGGTCGAACTGGGAAAGGAGCCCGTTGAGCGTCATGCTTTCCTGCGCCAGCGCGGCACCTGCGGCATTCATCTCCTCGACCATCGCGGCGTTCTGCTGCGTGGCCTGGTCCATGTGGTTCACCGCGGTGTTGATCTGCAGAAGCCCGGCGGACTGTTCCTGCGCCGCCGTCGCGATCGCCTCCATGTGCCGGGCGACGGACTGAACCAGTTCGGTGATTTCGCCGAGCCCCGTGCCGGTATCACGGACGAGACGTACGCCCTCGCCCACTGCAGCTTCCGAGTTGCCGATCAGTTCCTTGATTTCCCTCGCGGCCTTGGCGGAGCGTTGGGCGAGTTCGCGAACCTCCTGCGCGACGACGGCAAAGCCCTTGCCCGCCTCACCGGCCCGTGCGGCCTCGACGCCGGCATTGAGCGCCAACAGGTTGGTCTGGAAGGCGATCTCGTCAATGACGCCGATGATCTGGCCTATCTGCCGTGCGGCGTGGTCGATCCTTTCCATCGCGAGGACGGTGTTCTGTACGACTGTGCCGGACTGGTCGGCCTTGGCCCGCGCATGGCGCATCATATTGCGCGCCTCATCGGCCCGCTTCGAGGTGGCCGCGACATTTGCCGTGATCTCCTCCAGCGCGGCCGCGGTTTCCTCCAGGGAGGCAGCCTGCTGCTCGGTGCGGTGCGAGAGATCGTCGGACGCAGAGGAAACCTCCTGCGAGCCTCCCGTGACGGTCGAGACCGAGATGCCGAAGCTTTGCAGCGTTTCACGCAATTGCCGCACGGATGCATTGAAATCCTGCCGTAGCGCCTCGAAATGCGAGTCCAACGGCTGCTGCAATTCGCACATCATGTCGCCCGCCGCCAGACGCTGCATACTGGAGGCGAATATCGAGGTCGCCTGGACAAGGTGGGCCTCGGCCTCGGTGTCTGCCGCCTGCTGTATTTCGACCCGCTCGCGTTCGGCCGCGCCGCGCCGCTCGGATTCGGCGGCCTCCAGTGTCCGGTTGCGGATGGCTGCGTTGTGGAAGACCCCCACGGCTTGTTCCATGTCACCGATCTCGTCTTTGCGACCGGTCGTAATCGGATCGAAATCGATATCCCCTGAGGCGAGCCGCCCCATTGCCCCGATCATGCGGCCGATCGGGCGCACCACGGTCATCGCCATCAGCCCCGAAAGGGCCGCCATCATGAGGCCACCGGTGAGGCAGAGCACGACGAGCGTGAGGAAATTGCGGTAGGCCGCTTCGGCGCTCGAAAGTGCGAGATCGCCGATATCCTTGAGGTTCTCGGTCTCGATCATCTTCAGGACATCGATGCGCCTGGTTGCGGCCGCGAACCATTGCGGGCTTTCGAGCCCTTCGAGCGCGGCGCTCGCACCGCCAGCGATGATGCGCGCCCGTAGGCCCTCCACCGTCTGTGACACATCGGACACCATGTCCTCGTAGCGCGTCCGATGGTCGCCGTCCTGCATGGAGAAGGCCGATCGGATCAATGCATCCTGCCGGCCAGCAAGCCCGATAAAAACGCCGAACCGCTCCGGATCAACCCGGCCGGACACGATGAAGCCGTTGCCGAGGGCGCGTTCCTGGCCTGCAGCTTCTTTGGCCTGCATCAGTTGCACATGCCCGGACATGCGCTGTGTGATCGCAGCATCGGAAGCAAGTTTGGACAGGCGATCGGCCAGCGCGATGATATCGTCGATGACGGATGTATAGGCCAAGAAGGCACCCGCTCCCGTCGCCGTCAGCGTGTCGATGGACGGACGAAGCTTGTCTATTTCGGCAAGCTTCGTCTCGAAAGTGCGCCGCGTGGAGGAAAAATCGGCATCGACCGCGTCACCGAGTTTGCTCATCGCCCCCGCGAGGAGGGCTGCCGCGGTGTCCGACGCGTTACGCGCCTGATAAAGCTCCGCGCCATTGACCACGCCCTTCGACCCCAGGAACCCCACTGTTAGACCGCGCTCGACCTGCAAGCCATGGACGACATCGCCGAGCTTGACCAGCTCTTGGCTGACGGTGACGATATCACTCATGCTGCGATACGTACTGAGACGCTCGGAACTCTGGATATAGGCGAGATAACCGGCGGCCAGCATCGGCATGGCGACGGCAGCCCAAAGACGCTTGCTGACGGAAATGTCGACCAATCGCATAAAAGACACTCCTGAATTCAGGCATCATGCCTTCCATGGAAGCGGTACATCCGCTCTGGCCGATAAATACCTTGTGAATTAAATTTCCATGAATATACGAAGCATAATATCTGGAATGGAGTTGATTGTTATCAAGTTTAAGTTTTATATTTCTATTATTTGCAATATTGACAAAACGCAATTATGTATATGAATTTATGTTCATGTGATGTATCTGTGTATTATAATTTGGTATTATTATTTATTTCTAGATATTGTCGAGTTTTGTGTTTTGTTTATTTGTTGCTCCGATTAACCGGAATGGAAATTCCATCCAGCGTCGACAGTCAGTGGGTACGTCACTTTCATAGCGCCATCGATCACTAGGGAGAGCATCACTCCAGAGCCCGCCTGGGCTTTCCCGCCGATGTTATCGAGCGCTGGCTTCCGCGCCTTTATCCGGCGGTCCGCCAGCCAAATGAGGTTATCGGCATGAAACAGCAATGAGACTTGTTCGGGATGGGGGAGGCGAGGGAGCCCGAAATGAAGGTCCGGTCTGTCCCAGGGGCGGCGTGCAGGGTGCTCAGGATGAGATCGATATGATGCGCCGGCTTGAAGAAACGGGTTGCTATCGTGTTCTGCGGAAACTGGAGCCCTGGGCCATCGCCGGTGACATCACGCGGTTGACCAAAATCATGGGCGGCATGGTAGCCGGCCAGACGATTGACATTGCCCGATGACGAACTCCGCTATCTGTGCGCCGAAATCTATCGCTGGCCAGAGGCGGATCCATTCAAGCTCCTCACGCCCTTGAGCGCTTCAAGGCGTGAGCCGTCGCCGGAGCGGTATGGCACCGGAGTGGGCGGCTGTTGACATATCTCAAACATATTCATCCAGTTCCATCGCCCTTCAGCCCGGTCACTCAAAGGGCTGCTGCGATCCGAACGCGTCGCTCACCGCTTTTGAAGCGTTGCCGGAAAACGCCCCCACGCGTTTCCAGCCGGCCTGCTACAGGCGACCCTCACGCAAATCCCTGCCTTTTTGAAGTGTCGCCGGCGGTTTGAGGAGTTCTGTACGCCGATTGAAAGAGGTCTGGATCTATGCGGCTGCCAGTGCAGTGGATTGCCATGTCAGCATTTGCGGGCCTGTTGATGTACTTATCCAGGTACAGCAATAGCGTATCCGGATCGATGCATGGGTCGGCCCGCGATAGAGTTCCATCGCGAGAACGCCGGCAATGGCCACCGCCCCCATGCATTCTGCCGCCCGTTCGACGGTGTTGTCGATGCTGATGTAGCGGAGGGCTCCAGTCCGGACCTTTTCCATGAATTCCGCTTTTGTATCGATATTGCCGGCGGTGTGAATATACAGACAACCATCCGCCATGAGAGTGTCAAGCTCTCGCAGATCGGAGGACAAGCAGGCGCGCAGGCGCCGCGCATCTGCTGAGAGTGCTTCTTCGATCGTCATATCTATCTCTCCACGCGCTGGCTTCCAGCTCAGTTTCATCCTTGTTGCCAAGGCCCCGGGCTTGTTCAAACTCTACCGGCGCACCGCAAAAGCCCTTGGAATGGGTGAAAGGCAGGCTTGTCGTGGCACCGATTTTCTATGAAACGTCGCTCTTAGGAACATAGGCGTCCGCTGCGCGTATCTCCGCCGATCGGCCAGGCACCTCTCGACGGGGCATTACGACTTGGCCCCGAGCGTCGGCCCCTTCACGAATTCACCGAACTCCGCCACCATTCCTCGTATTTTTTCATAGTGCTGTGGCGCCTTAGGCCCAAGCTTCACCGCGACGGCATCGATCATCAAGTTCAGCACCACATTGATCGCCGCCGATGAATCCCAATAGGTCTTGACGGAGGAATGCACTTCGAAAACACAATCAGTATAAGGAAATGCCCAGTGACTGAACTTGTCCGTCACAATCACCAGCGGCATCTCCAGTTCCTTTATCCTCTGGGCCAGCTTGATGCCTCGCGTCGCATAGTCGGCAGCATCGACCATCACGACGATGCTTTGTTTCGGGTCCGCAGCGATGATCTCGCCATAGGTGCCACTTGGACTGTCCACGAAAATCACATTCGGTCGCGTCCATAGCAAACGGCTCGCGAAGTCCATCGCCAGGCCCTTGATTGCCTGAAAGCCGACGACATACACCGTCCGCGCCCTGACAAGCGCACTGGTCGCCTCCTCCCAAAGCTCCGTGGTCGCAAGACCATAGGCCTTGGAAATGGCCTCCAGTTCCAGCCGCAGACTGTCCTGTAAGGCCTGCTGTCGCTTGTCACGCACCTTGAAGCGCAACAAATAGTCGTCGAAATCAGCCTCTTTTTCCTCGACGAAGGTGCGAAGCGCTTTCTTCAGGTCCCGGAGGCTGTCGAACCCCAATCCTTTCACCACGCGAGACACCGTCATTTCACTGACGCCGGCGGCCTTGGCGATGCTGCCTCCGGTCTCGAATGGCAGCATCTGGATGTTGTCGAGCATGTAGGAGGCAACACTGTGCTCGGACGGTGTCGCGGCGGCGATATAGGTTCGCAGGAGCGCTTCGACATCCACCTTCTTGTCGTTGTCGGTGGAGTTGGTCTTCCCGCTCGCCTTTGTCGTCTTCGCCACTACGCTTCCTCCTATCGGCTGGCGTGTATTCCGGGAAGGCCTTGCCCCCATATGCCACGTCCAGCTTCAAGGTGTTCCTCGAATTGGCGTGCAAGCGCAAGCAAAAGATGATCCTGTCCGTAAGTAGCGACGAATTGCATTCCGATCGGAAGCCCCGAATCGCTGCGCCCCAAAGGCAGAGACATTGCGGGCTGTCCCGTCGCATTGAAGAGCGCGGTGAACGTTTCCTTCGGCTCGAGATCGGCGAATACCGCGTCGATGTCGAGACCGGGCCGATTGGGGTTGTAGGTGCCGATTGGCTCGGGGATGATGGTGGAGGTGGGGGTGAGCAATAGATCGTATCCGTTCAGAAAGCGCCCCAGCCGGCGTGTCACCCGGTCATAGACGGCAAATGCCTCAATCAGCTGCGCCGCATGGAGCGTCTGACCGTATCGATAGACAGCATATACGGATGGGCCGACGACATCCTCATCGAGCGGTTTGCCGACCATTTCGGCCATTGCGGGTACGTCTGCAGCCGCATCGGCCGCCCAGATAATTTTCTGCGCATGCAGAAATTCCGGATAATCGAAGTCCGGTGATGCCTCTTCGACATGGTGGCCGAAACCACGCAGCATGTCGGCGGTCACTTCGGCGGCAGCAAGGACCTCCTTGTCAACCGGCGCACCCGACCAGGATTGCGTACAAATGGCGATATGCAGGTTTTGCGGCGTCCGGTGCATCAGCTTGGAGTATAGCCCCGGCGGCGGAACGATTTCATACCCATCTCCGGCATCCGGCCCATGGCATAGATCAAGAAGGGCCGCCGTATCGCGAACGGACCGGGTCAGCATGAAGCCGGTTGCCAATCCGAGGAGAGGGGCGTTCGCATTCGGTGAACCCGTTACCCGCCCGCGTGACGGCTTGAGGCCGAGAACGCCGCAAAAGGAGGCAGGATTGCGGATCGAGCCGCCACCATCGCTCCCTTGCGCAAAGGGCACGATGCCTGCGGCCACCGCAGCCGCAGCTCCGGCGCTGGAGCCAGCGACCCCTCTGCTGACATCCCAAGGGTTCTTGGTCGCACCATAGAGCAGAGTTTCGGTAGCCGCGGGAATTGCGAATTCGGACGTTGTCGTTCGCCCCACGCTGATCAGGCCGCCATTGCGCAGTCTCTGCCAATAGACAGCATCCTCGCTTGCGCGAAAATCTGCCGCCAGTCGGCTACCGAACTGTGCCAGACGACCGGCCTCTATCGGAAGATCCTTCGTCAACGTAGGGATCCCATGGAACGGCCCGTCGAAAGACCGGGTTCCCAGGCTGTCGACGGCATCGGGAAAGATCTCCACCACCGCATTGATGGCAGGATTTATCGTCTCGATGGCCTCCATGACGCACTGGCCGAGTTCGGCAGGAGCCACCTCTCCCTTTTCCAGAAGCTGGGCCAGTCCGGTGCCATCGTAGGCAGTGAATTCGTCAACGCGCATGTATGCACCTGTCTGCGAAAGTGTTGAAGAAATGGGCGCGCGGGCAAGGCAACGCGAGTAAGGGCAGAGATCGATGACCCTCCCGGCCGCCATGCACCTCGGAAGAAATGCTTCGTTAAAAAAATATCCAATGTCAATCATAAAGTGAAATACATAACGTATATTCTAGCGGTTAGTAAGAAAACTCATTATCTGCAATATGTTATAAGGCGAGCGCACATGCGGAGGGCGTCAGCCAAGGCGGAATCGTCTGCCAAACGCAAAAGCGAAGCTCGCGGCGAACACCTCGAGGCTGGTCATTTTGACTTCCGCAAGCCCCCGACAGGGAGACGTCAAAGCACCATGGCAGGCGCGGTCGCAAAGCAGGTTCCGCGCCTCCCGGTGCATCCTTTTGGAACGTATCGATTACACCCTATTCAACAGCGCTCCTGAGATGTGCAACCGAGCCGACGAGTTCCTTCGTATAGGGGTCCTGCGGCCGGTTCAGCACGTCGTTCGCAATACCCTCTTCAACGATCTTGCCTGTCTTGAAAACATAAACGCGGCGACAAATGCTGTTCACCACACCAAGGTCGTGAGAGATGTAAAGCAGTGCCAGTTGCCGTTCGCGCTGCAGTCTTTGCAGCAATTCGAGGATCTGGGCTTGCGTCGTGACATCCAGCGCCGAGGTGATTTCATCCGCAATCAGCACCTCCGGCTCGAGTGCCAGCGCCCTTGCGAGCCCCACGCGCTGGCATTGTCCACCGGAAAGCTGCCGTGGCCGACGCTGATGGAGGGCGGCTGGCAACTCGACCATTTCCAGAAGTGCGTCAGCCCGTGCCAGCGCGGTGCGCCGATCCGCAAGACCGTGCCTCCAGATGGGTTCCGCCACGGTGTCACGCACCGTCATGCGGGGGTTGAGAGAATCGTACGGATTTTGGAACACCATCTGGACGCGCCGTTGAAACTTCAAAAGCTCCGCGCCCTGTAGCTGATGGATATCCTTTCCATTGAAGCGGATCGCGCCGGAGCTTGGCCGGTTCTGCCGCACGATCGTTCGCGCCAGGGTACTTTTACCCGATCCGCTTTCTCCGACAATTCCCACTGTTTCACCGGGCGAAATCCGGAAGTCAACATCATTGAGAGCCAGAAAGGGTGCACGCGATTCGGCGGAGCCAAACACGCTGCCTTTCCCGCCAAAAGAGACGCGGAGTTTCTCAGCACTGATGAGAGGCGGCGCCTCGACCGCAGGCCTTTCCGCTTCCGTCTTGCTCCAGCCATCCGGCTGCGACGCGATCAGCAGCTTTGTGTAATCGTGCTGTGGCCGCTTGATCACATCCTCGGCCGTTCCTTGTTCGACGATCACGCCGTTGCGCATGACAATGACACGCGAGCAAGTAGCGGCAATCGCTGTAAGATCGTGAGAAATCAGGATAATCGAAAGACCAAGGTCTCTGTTCAGGTCTCGCAGCAGTTGCAGGATGCGCGCCTGTACTGTCACATCAAGGGCGGTGGTCGGTTCGTCGGCGATAAGCAGTTTCGGCCCGCAGCCAATTGCGGCGGCGATCATGGCTCGCTGCTTCATGCCGCCGGAGAATTCGTGCGGATAGGAGCGCGCCCGCGTCTTCGCGTCCCGGATGCCGACATCTTCCAGCAGCTTGATGGCCCGCTGCTCGGCCTCTCGCTGCGAAAGGCGGAGATGGCGCACCATGGGGGCGGCCACCTGCTTGCCGATGCGGCGCAGCGGATCGAGATGCGAAGCCGGATTCTGGAAGATCATGCCCATATCGCGACCGCGCAATGCGCACCAATCCGCCTCGGAAAGATCTAGCAGGCTTCGTCCCGCCAACCGCACCGTGCCTGTTGCCTGCGCCGCGCGGGGCAATATCCCCATCAATGCGCGGCAGGTGACGGATTTACCCGAGCCGCTTTCTCCAACGATCCCGACGATCTCGCCGGCATCGACACGGAACGAGACACCTTTGACCGCCTCCATTGCTCCGAAGCCGACATTCAGGTTCGCCACCTCAAGCAACGGCGGGGATGTATCAGTCAGGCGGTTCATGCGATCACCTCGCGACGTTGGAGCTGGCCAAGGCCGTCGCCAAGGAAGGCAAATCCAAGCCCGAGCGAGATGGCGGCCAGGCCGGGAAAGAGACAAATCCACCACGCCTGCTGGATAAAGGCCTGACCGTCGGCGATGATGACACCCCATTCGGCCATGGGCGGTTGCGCACCCATTCCAAGATAGCCGAAGCTTGCGCCCGCGAGCATGACCAGGACGGCATCGCTTACGGCATAGGCAATGATCGGACCGATGGCATTCGGCAGGATATGCTGGAACAGTATCACCCGCTTCGGATAGCCGAGGCACTCGGCGGCGCGGACATACTCGCTCTCACGCACCGTCAGAACCTCAGCCCGGACAAGGCGGGCATAGCTGACCCAGCCGACGATCGTCAACGCGATCAGGAAATTGGTGAGGCCAGGCCCGATGACGCCGACAATGGCGAGAACCAGCACGAAAAACGGGAAGGCGACGGTCAGATCATAGATCCGCATGAACACCGCATCGACCATCCCGCCAAAATAACCGCTCAGGAGCCCGACGACGGTCCCGATCACGAGTGGCGGCAGGACGCCCACGACACACAGAAAAAGGTCCACTCGCGCGGCATGAAGAACCCGGGAGAAGACATCGCGTCCGACCTGGTCTGTGCCGAACCAATGCAGGGCGCTGGGTGCGCTCAGCATGTTGCCGATGTCGATTGCGTCTGGATCATAGGGAGCGACCAACGGGGCAGCGAGGGCGACAAAAAGCCATCCACCCAGGATGACGACGGCGAGGATCATCGTTGGAGACCATCGCGCCAGGACCATGCTGGTTCTGCTGGGAATGGGAACAGTTGACATTTTGAAACCTCAAAGCCGGATACGTGGATCGATCGAAGCCGAAAGAAGGTCGACGACAAGCGTGATGAGCACGGTGGCGAAAGCGAAGACGAGAGTGAGCCCCTGCACGACATAGTAGTCGCGTCCGAGCAACGCGCCGACCATCAGGGAGCCGAGCCCCGGTATGGCGTAGACCGTCTCCACGACAATGGCGCCGCCGATCATGAAGGCGACCATGACGCCGAGAAGATTGATCGTCGGCAGGACGGCATTCGGCAAAACGGTCCGCCAGAAAATCTCCCGTTCGCTCGCGCCCTGGGCACGGGCGGCGGTGACGAAATCGGCTGTCGTCTTTTCGATGAGCGCGGCCCGAAGGCTCTGCGTCAGCACGGGAATGAGCCATATCGACGTGGAAAGCGCCGGCAGGAACATGTGGTGCAGGTGATCCGGGAAGGTCTCGCCATAGCCGGAAACAGGAAACCAACCGAGCGAAACCCCGAAGAAGCGCGACATCATGAGGCCGAGCCAGAAGACGGGAACCGTCAAACCCATGATGCCGACGATACGAATGACCTGGTCGGCAATGCCGCCCGGCCGGCGTGCACCCATGATCGCAAGGGCAACGGTGGGCGGAACCGCCAGGACGATCACATAGCCCGTCAGAAACAGGGTCGGCCACATGAACTGCTGGATCAGGTCGATCACGGGACGCTGGAAGCGCAGCGACAGACCGATGTCGCCCTGGAGGAGGTTCAGCAGGAACGTCAGATATTGCCGCCAGAGCGCCTGGTCCAACCCGTATTGTGCCCGGATGGCAGCCAACACTTCAGGACTTGCGCGATCGCCCGCCAGCAATCGCGCGGGATCGCCGGGCGCGAGGTGCAAGAGAAAAAAGGTTACGATGCTGATACCCAGCATAACCGCGACAAGCTGCATCATTCGCCGCGCGACAAGTGAGAAAAGGCCCATGCCGGCTCTCCAGAAAATGGGCGCGGCAATACGGATCTCCCGCATTGCCGTCGCATCCGACTACTTGGCGAACGTGGTTTCCTCGAGGGTCCATTGCAGCGCCGGCGTAAGTTTTAGGCCGACCAGGGCTTTCGAGTAGGCATTGGAGTATGGAGCGTAGAAAAGCGGGATCTGCGCCACCTCGTCGGTGGAAACTTGCTGAATCTGCTTGTAGATTTCCGCTCTCTTGTCGGAATCGATTTCCCGCGTTCCCTGTTCGACCAGCTCATTGACCTTCGGGTTGTTGTAGAAGGTGTTGTAGGAGTTGGAACCGCAAGTACCGCAAACGGCCCAACGAACGGCCAGATCGGGATCCGTCGTCTCGTTGTACCATTGCGATGCGGTGGCGTCGTAGTCTGCCTTTCCGGTCGCATCCCACCAGGCGCCGACATCCACGTTGACGATGGTCGGCTTGAGACCGATTGCCTGCCACTGCGCCTGGAGCAGCAGGGCCATCTGCTGTTCATTCGTGCCCGGCAGAGCGAGAATCTTGATCTCCCGGCCGGCCATGCCTGACTTTTCAAGCAATTCCCTGGCTTTTGCCGGGTCATAGGCAATGCCCGGATAGCTGTCATCGTGATAGTTGATGCTTCCCGGCAAGGTCGTATTGGCCGGCTCGGCATAACCGCGAGTAATCGCCTTCGTCATGGCCTTGTTGTCTATGGCCAGAGCGGCGGCCTGGCGCGCTTCAAGGCTTGAGAACGGCTCCCGCTTGTGGTTGAGCAGCGTCATGAAGATGAAGGTCGACGGCTCGGTCCGCATGTCGACACCTTCCACCGTCTTCAAATCGTCGATCTGCGCCCACGGGACATCGCGGACGACTTCGGCTTCTCCAGCCTTCAGCATGGCGATTCTCGTTTCCGGAGATACCACCTCGCGCAGTTCGACGATCGCGTCCGATTTCGGATAGCCGGTGCGCCAATAGTGCGTATTCGGCTGCAGCACGAGAACCTCGTTCGGCTTCCATTCCTTCACGGAATAGGGGCCCGAGGTGACCGGCATGCTGGCAAAGGCTTTCTCGGCGCCCTGCGCTTCGACATCCGCCTTTGAAACGATGCCCATGTTCCATATTTCGAGATTGTCGAGGAACGGCGCAAAGGCGGATTTCAATGTAATGACAACCGTCTTCGCATCCTTGGCCACGGCAGTATCCATGGCTCCGAGAGGCGCAGGATAGGCCGACAGCTTGTCGCCATGAATACGCGAAAGGCTGAATACGACATCATCCGCGGTGATTGGCGTTCCATTGGAGAATTGTGCGTCTCGCAGATGAAACGTGTAGACCCGGCCATCAGCGGAAACGTCCCAGCTTTCGGCGAGGCCCGGCTGCAGTTGGCTGTTGCCGGGGTCGCGCCGCAAAAGGCGCGCATAGAGTTGCCCATAGGTTTCGATATTGCCCTGCGAAGCGGAACGCATCGGATCGAGCGTCGTCGTCCTCATCGGGGACACGATGCGGATCAAGTCAGCCGCAAAGGCGGAATGATCGAAGAACGTTGATACCCCCAGTGCGAACGCGGCAGTTGCCAGCGAAAGTCGTTTCTTGATTTCCATGATCGCGCCTCCCAGCGCTTGAAGTTTGACGCCGGGAGTATGTTTCAAAAAACACATTTGTCAAACTGTATTGTGAATTTTCTATCATTGCGTCAATTGACTCCCTTGAAGCTGGCGCCGCCTTCACACGCCGCTTCGCCAACGAGCCAAACCGGTACGCAATGGATAAAGAACAGCTCCGGGGCGCTGTATCGATGCGTCGGAGCCGATTTAAATAAGCCTGTGAATACAGAAGATTGGCCTCGCTTTCGCCACAAAGGAACTCGACATTCGACCTCTCGCAAGCCCCGATGTCGTAAAGCCGAGGGACAGCTCGTTGGCCGGCTTGGCGAGTTCCTGCTAGATCGGGCCAATTGCGGAGGCGCCGCCGATCCGCTGGGCGATATTGGCAGCGTCGAGTTTTGGAAAGACGAAGACATTCGCCTCGTCATGCGATCGCAATGTCGCTAAGGCTGCCGCGTCGGGACCGGCGAGAAGATTGCAATCGAAAGAGATGAAGGCCTTCGTTCGTGTCGGGCGCAACCTAGGATTGGTAAGCCGCCGCCTCAACGGCAATCATCAATCAGATTCAAAAGCACCCTGCCGAGTCCGGCTTTGTCGGAGTATGCACTGGAGATACTTTGACGGACCATGGGCGCCGCGACAGCGGTGCGCGCTTGCAGCGAAAAGCTGCGCGCACCGCTGTCGCGGCGGCGACCCCAAATTCTTTCCGTAGGTGCTACGGACGAAAGTTCCCGTCCGTGCGACGCCGGTTACGCGGTGATCGAACAAGACGTGTCGTCGGTAGTAACCGCATTCCTGCAATGCGGTGTTCCGTGGGGCGTGGCTGGGCAATGCATGCGGGATATTTGGGACGGTCCTCAATGCGTGCAAAATGCTATGTCATGGCGGCCTGACCAGTTTCATTGGCAGGAGCCCGTACAGAGCGACGAATATCTTGCGACGTGAACTTCACCGCGGCTCCCTGGCCAATCGCCAGACGGACATCGGCGGCGCCAAGGGTTGAGGCCAAGCTCATTCAATTCGGTCCCCGGTTTTGTCATCGAAGATGTGGACACTGCCTGCCTCTGGTCGCACGCGCACCTTGTCTCCCGCGCGAAGCGTAACGCGCTCACGGAATACGCAGGTCAAGTCGTTGCCGCCGACGCGCGCAAGCACATGACTTTCAGAGCCTGTTGGCTCCACAACCGCGATCTCCACTTCGAACCCGTCATCCGACAGGATGAGGTGTTCAGGTCGGATGCCATAGACAAGTGCGCGCCCCTCAAGACCCGTCGGTATATGCTTCAGCGGTAGGAAATGCCCATCCGTTGTGACGAAATGTCCGCCTTCAGCCCTTCCTCGTATCAGGTTCATGGAGGGTGACCCGATGAAGGATGCGACGAAGAGATTCTTCGGCCGATCGTACAGATCCAACGGCGCACCGATCTGCTCGATGATACCGGAGCGCATGACGACGATCTTGTCGGCCATCGTCATGGCTTCGATCTGGTCGTGGGTGACATAGATCGTCGTTGTCTTCAGCTTCTGATGAAGTTCCTTGATCTCCGCACGCATCTGGACGCGAAGTTTGGCGTCGAGGTTGGAAAGGGGCTCGTCGAAGAGGAACACCTGGGGATTGCGCACGATGGCGCGCCCCATCGCCACGCGTTGGCGTTGTCCGCCGGACAGCTGTCCCGGATAGCGGTCGAGCAGGGCGGTCAGCCCGAGGATGCCGGCGGCCTTCGCCACGCTGTCGGCTATCTCGGCCTTTGGGACCTTCGAAAGCCTGAGCGAGAACCCCATATTGTCCGCGACGGTCATATGGGGATAGAGCGCATAGTTCTGGAACACCATTGCGATGTCCCGCTCCTTTGGCTGCAGATTGTTTACGACACGGCCGCCGATGGCGATGTCGCCGCCGCTGATCGCTTCCAGGCCGGCGATCATGCGCAGCAGCGTCGACTTTCCGCATCCGGACGGACCTACGAGGATGACGAATTCCCCGTCGGAAATATCGAGGGAGACGTCGGGGATGACCGTGGTGGAACCGTAGGTCTTCCTGACATGGGCGATGGTAACCTCAGACATGCAATTCTCCTTGAAGTTTTAGCCGACCGCGGGCTTTCGCAAAGCCGGCCGGCTTCATCCCTTGACGGCGCCGCCGGTCAGCGCCTGCACGATGTAACGCTGCAGGAGCACGAACATGGTGAGCGCCGGCAGCATCGCGATTACCGATGCGGCAGCCAGGTATGGAATGGTGATCTCGCCTTCGGTCTGGCCGGGAGCGAAGTTCAGGACGCCGATCGAGATCGGCAGTTTCTCAGCTCGCTGGATGAGGATGAACGGAATGATGAACTGCGACCAGCCGGCGATGACGTTGAAGATCAGTGCTGCGGCGAGGCCGGGCTTGGCAAGCGGCAAGATCACGATCCGCAAGACTTGCAGCCGGCTGGCGCCGTCAATTCGCGCCGCTTCGTCGAGAGAGGGCGGGATCGCGTCGAAGAATCCCTTCAGGAGCCAGACGGTGAAGGGGATCTCCACGGTGATGTAGACGAGGATCACCCCCATATGGCTGTCCAGCAGGCCCAACGCTTCAAAATAGCGGTAGAGCGGCAATGCTATCACCATCGACGAGATCATCTGGTACACGAGCAAGAGCAGCAACAGCGGCTTCTGGCCGCGGAACTCCAGCCGCGAGAATGCATAGGCGGCAGGAGCCGAGATGAGGATGCAGCCAACGGTCGAGCAGGCCGTCAGGAAGACGGAGTTCCACAGCATCCGTCCGATTGTCGTTTCGGTGAGAACATAGACATAGGTGTCCAAGTTCAGCGTTGCGGGAAGGAAGGTCGGTGGCCAGCTGAAGACTTCGCTCGGCTGCTTCATCGATAGCATGACGACAGCCAGGATGGGAAACAAGGCGAAAACCACTGCAACCGCATAGGCCGTATACAGCCCGGCATTCGCCAGTCGCCGTCCGCCCGCCGAACCGATTTCAATATTCGCATGCGTCATTGCCTGGATCCTCAATCGGTTTTGCGGTTGACGCGCAGCAGCCGCAGGTAAATCAGCGTCATCAGCAGGTTCACGGCCAGCAACAGGACCGCGAGCGCGGCGCCACGGCCAAGGTTCATGAACTGGAATACCTGTTGATAGACGCGCAGGCCGACGACCTCGGTAGAGCGCGCAGGCCCGCCTTCAGTGAGAGCCATGATCAGGTCGAACGTGTTGATCCCGCCAATCGTGATCAGAACCAGGGCGATGAAGATGACGGGGGCGAGCGTGGGGAGCGTGACGAACCGGAACCGCGCAACGGCGCCAGCTCCATCGACCCGCGCGGCTTCATAAAGCTCGGGCGGAATGCGCTGGAGGCCCGCGTAAAGCAGGATCATGGTGAATGCGACACCACGCCAGACATTGGCGAGGATCGCGGTCGAGAGGGCGATGTCAGGGTCCGTGAGAAAGCCGATGCTTTTTCCAAAGGCGGTCTGTATCCAATAGTTCAACAGGCCGTGGCTGGAGGTTGAAAGGAGGATCTTCCACAGTACGCCGACGACCACGCCCGGGATGACCCATGCGGCCAGAACGGAGGTGCGCACCAGGACAATTCCATGCAGGCCGCGCTTCACCCCTGCATCGATGGCAAGCGCGAGGCCCATGCCCAGCACGAGCTTGAGGATCACGGACCCGCCGGCGAACAAGAACGTCACTTTCAAGGTGCGCAGCGTCGACGGATCACGAAACACCCGACGATAACTGTCGAACGTGTAATCGTAGTCGGGCGTGACGAGGCTGGCATTCGTGAAGCTGAGCCTCACAACGTCCAGCAGGGGCCATGTGTAGAATACGAGCAGGAACAGGCCGGCGGGCAAAAGCCAGAACCAGGGTCTGTCCTGTGCGCGCATCCAGGCGGAGGAAGACGTCGACGTCATCGCGAAGGTGGTCCAATCGGTTAACGGAGTGGATCGGAGCGAGGGCACGGCGAGGCCGCGCCCTCGGTATGGGTCAGCGTTCGGCGTCTACGGTCGCCCAGGCCTCATCGACGGCCTCTTCCGGTGTCTCCGCGCCCAGAATGACCTGCTGATATGCATTGTTGACCGCGCTATCGACGACGTCGCGCAATTTACCCTTCGGGAAAGGCTGGGCGGTGGCAAGCGCGTCCGCGAACGATTTGTCCAGCCCTTCGACAGCAAAAGCCTGATAGTTCTTGAGGGCGGAAATGCGGGTCGGGGTATAGCCGCCTGCCTCGCCCCAGCGCGCCATAGCCCATGGGCCTGTGTAGGTTTCCATCAGGAGATCCGTCAGCAAGGCTAGCTTCTGCTTGTCCTTGGTGAAAAGCCCCCAGGACCATCCGCCCTGGAACGGAACCGGTGCGCCACCGTCCAGGGTGGGCATGGGCGCGAAAGCCCACTTGTCACCCTGAGACGTTCCACGAATGCCGCCGCCCATGAACGTTCCGCCAAAGGCAAACGGCATTTCACCGGCCTCCACGCGGGATACGACGTCTCCGGTGGAGGCGAAGCTTACGATGTCGGAGGGCATCAGGCCGCGATCCACCATGTCCTTGTGCCACGAGAGCACGCGGACCATCGCTTCTCGGTTCGACGGCTCATTGAATACCGGGGTTGCCTGCTCATCCTGATTCATGATGGAAGCGCCGATGCCGGCCATCTGCGGCATGAGGATGTAATTCATCACACCGGGGCCGCCGAGCAGGAACATGCCGTAACGGAAGCCGTGCTCGTCCTTCAGCTTTTGCGCCGTTTCAGCAAGCTCCCCAAGGGTCTTGGGAGGGGTCTTCACCAAGTCGCGACGATACCACAGGCCCGTTGTGTATGAGGTGATCTGCAAGTACTTCACTTCGCCGGTCGTGGGGTGCTTCATGCCCTCCAGCACACCCGGCAGAAAGTCCGACTTCTCCGCCTCCGTCAGGAACGGGTCGATGGACGCCGTCAGGTCGTAGAACTTTCCGTAGTCGAGATCCTCCACCATGATCGCATCGGCGGCCCGGCCGGCGGCGGCATCCTGCAGGCGCTTGGCAACGATCACCGCATCGTCCCCCTGCTGCACCTGCACCTCGATCTTTACGTCGGGATGGCGGCGTATCCAGGCCTCGAACGCCTCCGTCAGGACGGCGCGGCGGTTCTTGTCGTTCGATTGGTGCGAATAGGCAAAGCGCGGCTGGATCGTCAGGGTTATCGGCGCATCGGCTCTGCCGATCAGCTCGGGTGTGACCAGAGCCTCCTGCGCAAGGGCACCCGTCGTCGCCCAGCCGAGCACCGTGGCGGTCAGCAGCCCGACGCAGCCCTTCCTCGCCGTTTCGTTGGGTAGAAACATCACATTATTCCTCCGGTTTGTATTGCTCTGGGTTGCTCGGCAGCCTGATCGATCCGGCAGGCCTTCTCGATGCCGTGGAGCCGGCAATCGTCGCCGCAGTGCCGCCACTTCGAGAATGTTGTAAGACTACATCCAGAATTTGTCAAACAACTTTTAATATCGTTTGACAAATAGCCGGGTCGATCCTAATCTGCGCGACATGGAACAGGTTCTCTCTTCGTCCGACCCCAAATACCTTCGTCGCAGCGATTTCATCTACGACCAGCTCGTCAGGGAAATCGTCAGCGGCGCCATGCAGATCGGTGACCGCTTCGAAACGGAGACCCAGCTTGCGGCCCGGTTCGAGGTCTCGCGCCCGATCATCCGGGAGGCGCTTGCTCGACTGCGGGAAGATGGGGTGATCGCGTCCCGCCAGGGATCCGGCACCTATCTGTCGCGGCGGCCGGAAGCGAAAGTGTCGCAGATTGCGCCGCTGGCCAGTGTGAATGACATTCAGCGCTGTTTTGAGATGCGGATAAGCGTGGAAAGCGACTCGGCATATTTTGCGGCTTTGCGCGCCGAGAAAGACGATATCGCTGACATCGCAATGCGCTGCCAGGCGCTGGAACGCGTCAACATGGACACCAATCTCGGGGGGGAGGAGGATTTCCTGTTCCACCGCGCCGTGGCGATCGCCAGCAAGAACCGCTTCTATGTTTCGATCATAGACCAGATCCGCGAGCATCTGCTCCAGGGCATCATGATCAACCGTGCCCTGAAGGTGGATGGGGGGCAGTCGCGGATTTCCAAGGTGGTCGTGGACCATACCGCGATCCTGGAATGCATCCGCCAGGGCGATGCAGAGGGCGCGAAGAGGTCGATGCAGATCCACCTGCTGAACGCAAAATCTCGAATATTTGAAGGGTAGGCATGTGAAGATTGCTTCGGTGGAAACATACCTTATGCAGGCGGGCAGTCCTGCGGAAACCGCCTGGGCGGCAGTGTCCGGTGGCGGCATGAGCATCGGCGGGACCCGCCAGTGGCTCTTCGTTCGCATCGTCGCGGAAGACGGCACCTACGGTGTGGGAGAAGGTTCCGGCTGGCCCGTAGCGGTTGAGGTTGCGGTCCGGGACCTTGCGCCCCTGCTTATCGGCGAGGAGGTGTTCAACATCGATCGGCTCTGGAGCCGTCTGCATCTGGCCCAGATGGGGCACGGGCTCACCGGAACCGTGGGAGGAGGGGCTCTCAGCGCTCTCGACATGGCGCTGTGGGACCTGAACGGCAAGCTTCTTGGCGTCCCGGTCTGGCGATTGCTCGGAGGCAAGTTCCGGGACGTGGTTCCCGCATATGCCCATACCAGCAGCGTCGAAACCACCAAGCGGCTGATCGATCTGGGCTATCGTGCGTTCAAGACCGGGGGGGTCTCGACTGCACTCGACAAGGCCGTCGCCCTGCGCGCCGCCTTCGGCAACGAAATCGACCTCATGGTCGACCTGCACGGTCCTCCTTGGTTGACCCCGGCGGATGCGCGCCGGATGTCACGGGAGTTCGAGCCCCTGAACCTGCTGTTCCTCGAGGAGCCGGTTGCGCCGGAGTACCCGAGCGAGCTGCTGCGCCTGCGTGATGCTTGCCATGTGCCGGTGGCGGCCGGCGAGCGGACGGCCAAGATCTGGGGCCTCGCGCCGCTGATCACCAGCGGATCGATCGATGTCGCGCAGCCCGATACCGGCCGCTTCGGCGGCATCAGCCAGATGAAAAAGCTTGCGGCGATTGCCGAAGCCTTCGGCGTGACCATAGCGCCCCATGCCGGTACGCTGGGGCCAGTGGCGGAATTTGCCGCGATCCACCTGATGGCCGCGATCCCCAATGCGCTCATCCTCGAGCGCTTCGGCTCCGACTGGCCCGGACGCGAGCGTGTGATTTCCGCCCCACCCGTTTTCCGCGATGGCGGGCTTGAAGTGCCGGACGCACCCGGGCTGGGCGTTGATCTGATGCTGGACGAAATCGCCAAATACCCGGCGCAGCGCAATACCGGCATTCCGAATGACGCGCACTACGCGCCGGGAACGACGAACGAGCACCTCTACATACAGCCCCGGTTCAACGCGACCGGCCTGCGAGCAAGGACCACCACCGAATGATCCCAAACCATACACTTTCGCCCAAGACGCTGCGGCGGCTGCAAAATGCGAGCACCGCAACCATCGCGACGCTGCTCTATAAACAGGGCTATACCAACTGCTATATTCAGGGGGTTTCCTGCCTCAATGAAAAGCGGGCCAAGCTCGTCGGGCCGGCATTCACGTTGCGCTATATCGCCTCGCGCGTGGATACGGATCAGCTGGAGGCTTTCCGTTCCCCCGATCATCCGCAGCGCGTTGCGGTCGAGACATGCCCCGAGGGCCATGTGCTGGTCATGGATTGCAGGCAGGATGCGAGTGCGGCGTCTGCCGGGTCGATCCTGCTCACGCGCCTGGAAGTGCGCGGCGCCGCGGGTTGTGTGACGGACGGCGGCGTGAGGGACGCGACGGGCGCCGGACAATTGTCGATGCCGGTCTTTGCTGCAAAGCCCTCGGCGCCGACCAACCTGACCAAGCATCATGCCGTCGATATCAACGTGCCCATAAGCTGCGGCGGGGTTCCTGTCTATCCTGGGGATGTCCTCGTCGGTGACGGCGATGGAGTCATGGTCATTCCGGCGCATCTCGTCGATATGATCGCGGAAGCTGCCGAGCCAATGGAACTCTTTGAAGAGTTCGTGCTGCAAGAGGTCAGGCGCGGTGTTCCGATAATCGGTCTCTACCCACCGATCGATCCAGATACATTGGTGCGGTTCGACAGCTGGAAGTTGGTTAATGGCTCAGCCTGAGCCCTCAGGCGTTTTAGCTTTCCTTGATTTTCTTTTCAAAAATCCAGTCGGAGCAACTCTGCTTCGGCTGGAAACGCTTTACCAAGCGCTGGGTGCTGCTCTCCATGTTGAGGACGGTGACGAACCGGCATTTAGGTAAATCGCCCCGATGGTCAAAACTCTGCATGCATCCCGCGAAACAGCCGTGGGGCGATGCCGAAGCGGCGCTCGAAGGCTTCGCAGAAGCGTGCTGCCGGCGAAAGGCCGACTTCCGCGGCCACCGATTTCAGGGAGAGCCCCCGGCACAGTAGCATGCGGGCGGCATCGAGGCGGGCTGTTTCGACGAAGCGGGCGGGAGTTTGCCCGGTGGCTGCAACGAATTTGCGATGGAAGGTCCGCTCGCTGAGCCCGGCATGCTCTGCCAGCCTGGGAACATCCAGCGGCGAACTGAGATTTGCCAGTATCCATGCGATGAGTTCCGCGAACGGACTGGCGGCTTTCACCTGTGCCTGAAGCAGCGGGCTGAATTGGGACTGGTAGCCAGGACGGCGCGCATAGAGCACCAGCCGCTTGGCGACAGCGCCGGCAATATCGGCCGACAGATCCTGCGCGACTATGGCAAGCGCCATATCGATGCCCGTGGTGACGCCGGCGGAGGTCCATACCCTGCCGTCGACCACGTAGAGGGAGTCCGGATCGACGGTGATGGACGGGAAGGCCGAGGCCAGTGGCGCGCAAGCGTCCCAATGGGTGGCGACGCGAAGCCCGTCGAGTAGCCCGAGCCTTGCGAGGATGATGACGCCGGAACAGACCGATCCGAACCGCTGCGCCTTGCCGGCAAGTTGCGGAAGCCAGACCGTCCAGGTGGGGTCTGCCAGTGCCGGTAGCAGATGCTCGCTTTCCGCACCGGCGACGAGAAGCGTATCGATTGCTTCCTGGGCGCGCTCTTCGAGGCTTTGCGTATGGACGGCGACGCCGCTGCTGCTCGTCACCGGCCCGCCCGCCGCCGACACCAGATCGACGGAATAGAACGGCGGTCGACCGTTCAAGCTCAGGGCACGGTTGGCACCGGTGAAGACCGAGATCGGCCCGGACGTGTCGAGCAGTTCGAAACCGGGATAGACGACGAAGGCGATGCGATGCATTGGCGGAAAATACGATATTTATGTCATTTCCGCCAGGGAATGGGTTCGATATTCTGTTGATGGCAGCAAGCAGATCGGAGTGCCCGATGTTCATGCGCTATCTTCTTCCCGCGGGTCTGGCCCTTCTTGTGGTGTCGTTGGCGGGCTTCGGCCTTTGGCTGGGGACCTTGCAAGGCGCACCGGCCATCTTTGCGCCGCCGGCCATCCCGCAGGCGGAAACGGATGCCGTGCTGGCGGCGCTGAAGCCACCAAAGCGCGCTCGGCCGCTCGTTGCCATTGTGGGCATCAACGACGCGACGGAGACAACGGATTATCTAATGCCCGTGGGAATCCTGCGTCGGGCGGACATCGCAGAGGTGACGATCCTCTCGACAGCGCCCGGTCCGGTCACACTTTATCCGGCGCTTGCCGTCGAGGCCGACGCGACGATCGAGGCCTTCGACAGCCTTCATCCCGAAGGAGCCGACTATGTGATCGTTCCGGCGATGAGCCGCGACGACGATCCGCTCGTCACGGACTGGTTGCGCAAGCAGGCAGACGGTGGGGCCGTCATCATCGCCGTCTGCGCTGGTGCGAAAGTTGTCGCCGCCGCCGGGTTGCTCGACGGGCGGCGGGCGACCACCCATTGGTACTATCTTGAGGACCTGCTGGAGCGCCATCCGTCGATCCGCTATGCAGCGGACCGGCGCGTGGTGGTGGATCGTGACGTTGCGACCACCACGGGCATCACGGCCTCGATGCCGATGATGCTGACCTTGATCGAGGCGATTGCCGGCCGTGGCAAGGCAGAGGAGATTGCTCGCGGTCTCGGGCTCGAGGGCTGGAGTGCCCAGCATGACAGCGGTGCCTTCCGCCTGACGCGCCCTTTCGCCACGACCGTGCTGGGCAATCGCCTTGCATTCTGGAACCGGGACCGCTTCGGCATCGCCCTTGAAGCGGGACTGGATGAGGTCTCGCTCGCGCTCGTCATTGACGCCTGGTCGCGCACCTATCGCTCAAGCGTCGAGCTGTTCGCGGCCTCGCCCGGGGCTGTGATGACACGCAACGGCGTTCGCATCCTTCCGGACAAGGTTGCAGTGTCCTGGGACGGTGAGCGGCTGATCCCGGACAAGCCGCCGGTCGTGGCTTTGGATGGCGCGTTGCAGGAGATCGCGGCCCGCTATGGGCAGGGCACCGCCGATGTGGTCGCCATGCAGCTCGAATATCGGCGACGGAGGGAAGGATCATGAAGGCGTTGATCGCAGGCGCCGGCATTGGCGGATTGACCGTAGCCCTCTTCCTGCACCGAGCAGGGATCGACGTGGAGATATTCGAGCGTGCCGACGCGGTGCGCGAACTCGGCGTCGGCATCAACATGTTGCCGCACGCCGTCGGCCTTCTGGCCGAACTCGGCTTGATAAACGCGCTCGACGCCGCTGGAATCCGCACACGCGAACTGATCTATATGAACCGGTTCGGCCAGATCGTCTGGCAGGAACCACGCGGAATCGAGGCCGGGCATGCCGTACCGCAGTTCAGCATTCATCGCGGCAGGCTGCTAGGCCTTGTCCACAAGGCCGTCATCGATCGGCTGGGGCAGGGGAGCATCCGTGCGGGATGCCGCGTGCACGGCTTCGAGCGGGAGGGGCGGGGCGTGACCATTCATCTGTCCGAAGGCGGAAGGGCCTTGCGGGCGGGAGGAGACCTGCTGATCGGCGCTGACGGCATTCATTCAACCGTACGTGCCGCGCTTTATCCCGAGGAAGGACCTCCTGTCTGGAACGGCATCATGCTTTGGCGCGGCGCGACACGCTGGCCGGCATGGCGGGACGGCCGCACCATGGTGATCGCCGGCGGCAATCAAGCCAAATTCGTTTTCTATCCGATCAGCGAGGATCCGGACGATCCGGCCATGCGCCTCACCAACTGGGCCGTGATGGCCCGCAGCCACGCGCCGCAGGCCGGACGCTTCACGCTTGGGGACTGGAGCCGTCCGGGAGATCTCGGACAGGTTCTGTCCTTCGTGCGGGATCGTTTCCGTCTGGATTACATCGATCCGGCTGAGATCATCCGCGCCACCGGCGCGTTCTACGAATATCCCAATTGCGACCGGGAGCCGTTGCCGCGCTGGTCATTCGGGCGTGTCACCTTGTTGGGAGATGCGGCGCATCCGATGTACCCTGTCGGCTCGAACGGCGCGAGCCAGGCTATCCTCGATGCGCGCTCGCTGGCGGAGCATTTGCGAACTCATACGTCGGTCGAAGCTGCGCTGAACGCTTACGATTGCGAACGTCGACCACCGACATCGCAAATCGTCCTGTCAAACCGCAGGGGCGGGCCGGAAGGCGTGATCGATCTCGTCGAGGCCCGCGCACCCGACGGCTTCGACAATATCGAGATGGTCGCCTCCTACGAGGAACGCGAGCAGGTCGTGCGTGGCTACGCGCGCCTTGCGGGATTTGCCGCGAGCAGTCCGCAAGGCGATGCCGAAGCGGACGATTCCAAACGACCCTAAGGAGGGAGCCATGAATGACCAGACGAAGTCTCTCTTCTTCCTTGCCACCCGGGCGAAACTTTTCATGGTCGCAGAGAGGGCGATCGGGGCGGTCCTGGGCCTCGGGCTGCTGGCACCCCTGATCTGGCCGGGGCACGCGGCAGTCGTGGCCCTTTCCGCTCAGGTCTTAGCGCTTCCCGGCACGCTGGTCGGTGTCTTTACGATCGCGGCCGGGGTGGGCCGCCGACTGCCGGCCGGCAGCATCGCTTGGGGCGGTGGCTTCGGCACCATATGGCACAGCGACCCGGCCAGGCGGCTAGCGATGATCCTCCTGGCCCAGCGCATGTTCGACGGTCCGAAGCCGGTGACGATCTTCAAACGTTTGGAGCAGGACGCACGGGAGATCGCCGGATGACGCTCGAAACCTACCTTGCCTATGTGGCCATCACCCTTGTCGCGACCATCGTGCCGGGGCCGACCAACATGATGATTCTCGCCAACGGAATGCGCCATGGCGTCCGTGCCGGTCTCCTGAACGTCGGCGGGACGCTCGCCGGTCTCACCGTGATGATCACGATATCCGGTCTCGGCCTGGCTTCCCTCATTGCATTGGCTGGTCGCTGGTTCGATTGGCTCAGGCTGGCAGGCGCCCTCTACCTGTGCTGGATTGGCTGGAAAATGCTTCGCGACCAGGGTACGGCTGTGGAAAGTGCTGAGGTTGCAGCACCCCGCAAGGGGTTCTTCCTGCAGGGGCTTCTCGTGTCCTTGAGCAATCCGAAGCAACTCCTGTTCTTTGGTGCGCTCCTGCCGCAATTCGTCGATCCCGCTCACAATCAACTATGGCAAATGACGGTGTTCGGTGGAACGGCGATTGTCTTCTGCGTGCTCTCGGACGGCAGCTATGCCCTTGTTGCGGGGCATATCGGGCGGCATTTGAATGTCGTGACAAGGCGTACCATTGGCCGTATCGCGGGAGGGGTGCTGATATTGGGCGGCGTCTGGCTTGCCTCCACGCGGCCTCGTTAGGTAATCCAGGTTCATGCGGGATGTAAGGCGGCATCGGTGCGAACAGCCACTCGGTATCGACGCCTTCCATGCACGACCGCTCGGTTTGTGGCGGCCCGTAATTTCCTGAATCACGCCTCGGGCATTTCAGGCAAGCCTCGGTTCGAGTCCTCTCAAGAGTTTTTAGCCTCGTTCACATAGTGGCTTCTAAAAGAGTACTAGTCTGGTCGGCGCTAGCCGCATCTGGAGCATTTCCAGCCGAAGCGGGATCGCTTCGGCGTCGGATAATGCGGTAAAAACAAAAAACTAGAGCATTTCCGGTGAACCGGAGTTCGCCGGAAATGCTCTAGCGGCGATCGTCTTGAACAGATGTCAGCGCGACTTGTGCACGCTCTTGGCGATAGCTGCCGCCAAGGCTTCGGCGGCCCGCGAGGGTTTGTTCCTCAAGGGACCCGAGATATTGTCTGCGGACGAGTTCGCCGATGAGATCGGCGCCACGCGCGAGACGGTGAACAGAAAGCGCAAGCGTCACGAAGTTCTCGGACCCTACGGAGCGGCGCTGCTTATTCGCGGATGGAAAGCGGAAAACGCCGCCGCGGCGAAAGCTGCTGCGGCGTCTTCGTCTAACGGGCGGCGGCGACGCCGAGGATGAGGCCGGTGGCGACGCTCAGGAGAAGGTAGTTGTTGTCCACCTTCACCCACTGCTGGCCGCGACCGGGCTTGCCCAGGCCGTAGCGGTTGTAGTCACGCACGGCTGGCCGGCGCTTCCAGTCGGAATAACGCTCGCCCTTACGCCAGTCGTGACGCTTCTTGCCGTTGTGCTTTTTCCAGGAGGAGGAGTAGCCGGGCTTGCGGTCGTGGCCGTACTGCTGGGCCTGTGCCATCGGGGCGGCGGCGAAGGAGAGCGCGACGGCTGCAAGAAGGGTGCGGGTGAAAAGCTTCATCGGGTATTTCCTCGTTGTTGATGGGAGGAACCTAAAGCCGGTTCGATGAACCAAATCTGAACACAACATTACAATCGTGTAATGAAAACAGATGTTTATCCGTATGGCGATTCTGTGGCGAGAAGATCGCGCGGCGGGGTGCCGATGGGAAATGCTTCACTTCGCGGCGATGGGGAACAGCCAGGTGCCCTTGAAGATCATGAAGACTTCGGCGGTATAGTGGATGTGCAGGTTGTTGGTGATCCCGGCAGGCATGGCGGCGACGCCGAGACAGAAGCCGTGAGGCTCCGAGAGGTTGACTTTCTGATCCTTTGATTGGGTCACGCCCGGGCCAATGAGGGAGTAGTTCTCCTTCAGATGGGAGCCCGGCATCTTGCAATCGATGAAGGCGACGCGTTCTGCCACCATGTCCTTGCGGCGGACAAGACGGCGCTGGCTTTCCGCATCGGACACTTGAACGGCGGACGGGGTACCACGCCATGCGCCGGCCGTAGCGCATGGTGAACACCATCGTGACAGGGACGATCACCACAGTGATCAACGCCAGGGGTACATGGACCCAAGGCGAGTTCGAGCATGCCGGAGACGACCGCGCTCCCGAAATCCAGCGCGAACAGCCGACGATGGGGCCGATAGTAGGCTGCGAACCGTTTGAGAGGCTCCGCCATGGGCTCAATCGTCCTCGTCGTCTGGAACTGCCTCACCCTCCGCGCGGCCTCTGCGCCAATAGGCGACGGGCAGCACATCCTTCTTGTCGAGCTTCAGTTCGTCGCGCCAGTAGCGGCGGATGGCCTTGAAGGCCGTGTATTCGACGCCGGCCATGACATGGATGCGGGTTCCGGCCGGCGGCATCTCGACAGCCCGCACGGCATCGACGAGCAGCGAGGTCGTGCCGGCCTCCGCGCCGTTGCGGTGAAGCCAGCGCAGTTGGATATCGGCGTCGTACCGGATCGGTTGCTGCTCGCCCTCGTCCGACACCTCAATGATCGCCACGCCCTTCGCATTCGCAGGCAAGGATTCGAGCGTTCTGGCGATGACCGGCAGCGCCGTTTCGTCCCCAACGAGCAAATACCAATCGGCCTCCGGCCGACGACGCCCGGTCGGGCCGCGCACGCCGATGATGTCTCCCGGCCGCGCATTCAGCGCCCAGCGCGAGCCGACACCGTGATCACCGTGCAGCACGAAATCCACATCGATAGTCCCGGCGTCGAGATCAAGGTGGCGTACCGTGTAGGTACGCACCTGCGGCCGTCGGTCATCGGCGGGCCAGATGGGCAGGCCGTCCTCGCCGGGCACCGGCCACTCCGGCCTGGCGATGCCCTCTGGCGGCACGAACAGCATGAGATGTGGCCCATGGGTCGCATAGCGCCCGAGGTCGGAGGCCGACAGCGTGATCCGGCGCACATGCGGCGTCAGGTCGATGACCCGCTCGACCGTCATCTCGCGGAAGTTCGGGAACTGGCTGAGGCCCACGCCGTCACCTGTCCATGCGTAACGCGGCGGCTCACTTTGCACGAACTCGATCAGATGGTACGCCGCAAGCGACTTCATAAAGGCAAGCCCGGTTTCGTCGTCGGCCTTGACGCTCATGACGAGGCTGTTCGCTCGCGCCTGCATGGAAACCTCTCCAAGGAAGAAGGTAGCAGAGGAACCGTGCTGGATCGGCACAATCTCGGCATCGTGCTCGGTGAAATGCTCGAACACCTGCGCGATGACGCGCTCGGGATCGACTATCGCGACTTCGGCCCGCGCTTGAAACGAGCGTCTGGCTTCAGTGGGGTCAGTTTGCATGGTGTAACTCCGTAGAATTTGCGGGACCGTCCACCATGATGTGCAGGTGGCCGCGCGAGCAGCGCTCGACGCGGGCCTCCACGCCATAGACGGCGGAAAGAATGGATGGGGACAGCGCCGCTTCAGGCGGCCCTTCGGCGATCACTGTGCCGTGGTCGAGCAAGACGAGGTGGTCGGCCCAACTCGCCGCGAGCGTCAGGTCGTGCAGCACGACGACGACGATCCGCCCTTCGCGGGCCAGTTCACGCACAATCGTCATGACGTCGAGCTGGTGGCGAAGGTCTAGCGCGCTGGTGGGTTCGTCGAGCAGAAGCAGTTGCGGGGCGCGCACGATCGCCTGCGCGAGGCTGGCAAGCTGGCGCTGGCCTCCCGACAGGCGGCCAATGCCCTCCATCGCCAGGTCGAGGATGCCGAGGCGATCCAGTACGTCGACGGCACGGCGGCGCGTCGCCGGGCCGCTGCCATCGAAATCCACCAGCGGTGACGCCTTCAACGCGCCGATCACGCCTTCCAGAACGGTCAGCTCCGCATTCTGCGGCAACGTCTGCGGCATGTAGGCGACATGCTGCGCCCGTTCGGCAAGACCAAGCGCGCTGAGATCGCGATCGCCGAGCCGAACCGAACCTGTCGCAGGAACGAGGCCGGCTAGGCTGCGTAGCAGGGTTGACTTGCCGGCGGCGTTTGGGCCGACCAGCGCCGTTACCTTGCCGGGCTCAAGCGGGGCGAGCCGCAAATCGCGCAGGACCGGCCGATTGCGGTAGCCGGCCGAAAGGTCCGAAGTTACGAGCGTGCCGATATCCTTCATCACAGGCGCTCCCGGCGGCGAAAGATCAGCGAGAAGAACACCGGCAGACCGACCAGTGAGGTGACGATGCCGATCGGGACGATGATGCCGGGCGCGATATTCTTGCTGGCGACATCGGCCAATGACATGACGACCGCTCCCGTCAGCGCGCTCGCGGGCAGGAAGAAGCGGTGGTCCTCGCCGATCAGAAGCCGCGCGATATGCGGACCGACGAGCCCGATGAAGCCGATGGTGCCGACAAAGGCGACGGCGGTCGCCGCCAGCAGGCTGATCCTGAACAGCGAGGAGAAGCGCAGCCACGTCACGTTCACACCGAAGGAGCGGGCGCGGTCCTCGCCGAGGCGCAGCGCTGTCAGTTTCCACGACGCGCCAAGCGAGAACGGCACGGTCACAACGATGACGAGGCCGAGGATGGCGATGGATTCCCAATCGGTGCGCGTCAGGCTGCCCATACCCCAGAAGACGAGCTGCTGGAGCGCATCGGCCGAGGCGACAAACTGGATCAGGGCCACCAGTGCATTGAAGGTGAAGACCAGCGCGATGCCGAACATGACGAGACTGTCGACGCCAGCGCTGCGCATTCCCGTCAGGCTCTGCAAAAGCAGCACGGAAGCAAAGGCGAAGACGAAGGCGTTGCCGGTGACGATCCAGCTTTCCGGCACGCCGGGAAGGCCGATGCCGAGCACGATGGCGAGCGCCGCCCCTAACGAGGCGGCGGACGACACGCCGAGCGTAAAGGGGCTCGCCAGCGGGTTATTGAGGATGGTCTGCATTTCCGCGCCAGCGAGTGACAAGGCCACGCCGACCAACACCGCCATGACCGCTGCCGGCATCCTCACGTCCCAGACAATCACCATCGTGCTGCGGCTGGCCTCTCCGGGCCACAGGATCGCGCGTATAGTTTCCGTGACCCCGAGGCTCGACGGACCCGTGGCGAGGTCGACAAGGAAGGATGCGACGAGGATCGCGACGAGCCCGAGCACGATCACGGTCCGTCGCACGTTCTGTCGCTCATAGGCGGCGAGCACCGCCTCGCGTCCACCGCGGGCCGGGTTATCCATCAGAACATCCTCCGTCATTGGCGGTTGCCGGAAGGCTGGTCGGCGGCAGGATCGAGGCTGACCCAGAACGGCCCTTCGAGCGGGGTCTTCAGGAACCGGCGGCTGATCTCGTCCAGCGTGGCCTGCGGATCGACATCGGAGAAGAGTTCAGGGTGGATCCACTTTGCCAGGACTTCCAGCGCCACGACATTCAGGGCGGAGGTCGGAAGAGAAAAATCGATCGCATGCACGCGTCGACCACGCATCGCCGACAGATCACGAAGACCGGGCTCAAGCCGTAGCTTCTCAAGCGTGGAGAGTCCCTGCTCCAGGCTGGGCGGCCGGCCGAAGGGCGAATGCGGGCCGCTCACCACATAGATGTCCGGGTTGCTCTCGATGATATATTCGAGGCTCAGTTGAACGAGAGACGTCGGCGCCTTCCCTTCTGCGATGTTGCTTACTCCGAGCCCGCCAAAATAGGTCGTCACACCTCCGTTCGCCGTCGAGAAGCAACACGCCTCGCCGGGCATGTGAGAGGTCATCAGCAGCTTCGGGCGAGCGGGTTTGCGCGCTTCCAGCCGATCGAGTATTCGGCTGACATGCTGGCGGTATAAAGTGATGAACTCCGCGGCCTCCTTCTCCGCGCCGATGGCCTTGTCAGTACCGGAGCAATACTCCCCAATAGTGCCGTTTGAATCTTCCCCAGGTGCTGCGGCCGCCGGTCTTCCGGGGCGCGCCCCGGAAGACCGGCGGCGCGTCATCGCCAATACTCCTTTCGATGGTCGGAAGGGGGATG
>QFCS01000537.1_pt1 | contig 37791 bp, 26 predicted proteins | sample 3576561 | NCBI WGS metagenome assembly QFCS01 | reverse complement strand
GTGAGCAGGGTGACGGTGGGGGTGAACAGCGACCAGGTCTTGTTGATGCGGTCGTTGACGGCCAGGTTGTGTTCGTTGGCCTGCCGGAAGCGCCGGGCTTCGCGCGATTCCTGTGCGAAGGCCTTGACCACGCGGATACCTGGAATGGTGTCGGCCAGCACGTTGGTCACTTCGCCCCAGACGCGGTCGATCTTCTCGAAGCCGGTGCGCAGGCGGTCACGCACGAGGTGGATGAGCCAGCCGATGAAGGGCAGGGGCAGCAGGGTCACCAGGGCAAGCCAGGGGTTGATCGAAAAAAGGATCACCGCTGTCATGCTGATCATGAGCACATCGGTGAGGAAGTCCAGCGCGTGCAGGGAGAGGAACACGCTGATGCGGTCGGTCTCGCTGCCGATGCGCGCCATGAGGTCGCCGGTGCGCTTGCTGCCGAAGTAGTCGAGCGAGAGTTCCAGCAGGTGGTCGAAGGTGGTGGTGCGCAGGTCCGAGCTGATGCGCTCGGACACGAGGGCGAGCAGCCAGGTGCGCGCCCAGCCCAGGCCCCATGCCAGCAGCGCCGAACCAAGCAGCCCGCCCAGCAAGGCCAGCACCAGCCCCCTGTCGATGGCCTGGCCGTTCTGGAACGGGATCAGCACCCGGTCCATGAGTGGAATGGTGAGGTAAGGCGGCACCAGCGTGGCAGCGGTGGAGGCCAGGGTGAGCAGAAAACCGGTGAGCAGTGTCCAGCGGTAGGGCCGTGCGAAGCGCCACAGACGCAACAGCACCCAGGTCGATGGCGGCGCCTGGGGTGTTTCCGGCGCGCACTCGGGGCATTCGTCGCTGTCGGGTGGCAGGCTGGCCTGGCACTGCGGGCAGGTGCGGACGCCGACCTCGTCCAGGGGCCAGGCGGAACTTTGCTCCAGTTCGGCCATCACCCGGTGGAACTGATCGACCAGCCGCGTGGCCCGGCCTTGCTCGCCCATCGTGAAGCGCCAGACAGCGACACGGCCGTCGGCATTCAGCAATTCGAGGCAGCCCACGCCAGCGTGGTCGCTCATCCGCAGCTCCATGCCCGGCGCCAGGGGCCACTCCTGTCCGTCGAGCGTGAACTTTTGACGGGTTAACAACAGGGTGCGCGTACGGAAATGTAAATCGCTGTCCAAGTCCAGCGCCAACGAGGCGACAGCGCTATCATCGCCCCCCAGCTGGGTTGATGCGGTCCGCAGGGCGTCCCGCGCAGGGTCGGCGCCTGGGGCTGAGGATTCAGCTGGAAAGTGTGAAAGCATGGTGAAGATGACAGCGTGGCGTCGACCGCGAGAAATGGCATGCTCCCACAAGGGAGCCTTGCATTTTCACCGATGTCGGGCCCGTGATCGTTGATGGCATCGAAGTTCTTCTGAACCCCCGGTCGGTCTGGCCTGATCGCCCGAACCACGCGTCCCGTCGGAGACATGAGCTCTAAACACGACATCAATCTGCTGCGCATCAATTACCTGCGCGGTCCCAATATCTGGACCTACCGTCCGGTTCTCGAAGTCTGGCTGGATCTGGGTGATCTGGAAGACTTCCCTTCGAACAAGCTGCCCGGCCTCACCGATTGCCTGATCGAGTGGCTGCCCGCCCTCGTGGAGCACCACTGCGGCGTGGGTGAACGCGGCGGCTTCATCGAGCGCCTGCGCGAAGGCACATGGGCGGGCCACATCCTCGAGCACATCGTCATCGAACTGCTCAACCTCGCGGGCATGCCAACAGGCTTCGGCCAGACGCGCGAAACCACCAAGCGCGGCGTCTACCGCATGGTGTTCCGCGCCCGCGATGAGGCCGTGGCACGGGCTGCGCTCACGGAAGCCCATGCCCTGCTGCTCGCCGCTATCCACCGGCGTGCCGGTGAGCCCGCCTTCGACGTGCCTGCAGCGGTGGCGCGTCTGGTGGAGCAGATCGACCGCACCTATCTGGGGCCGAGCACGGCGTCCATCGTCGCCGCCGCGACCGACCGGGGTATTCCGCACTTGCGCCTGAATGGCGGCAACCTGGTCCAGCTCGGCCATGGCCGGCGCCAGCGCCGCATCTGGACGGCCGAGACCGATCGCACCAGTGCCATCGCTGGCAACATCGCGCACGACAAGGACCTCACCAAGAGCCTGCTGGCGTCGTGCGGCGTGCCGGTGCCCGAAGGCCAGGTGGTCGACAGCCCCGAGGCCGCCTGGGAAGCCGCACAGGACATCGGGTTGCCGGTGGTCGTCAAGCCTTCGGACGCGAACCATGGCCGTGGCGTGAGCCTGGACCTGACCGAGCGCGGCGACGTGGAGAAAGCCTATACCGTGGCCGATGCGGAGGGCAGCGAGGTCATCGTCGAACGCTACGTCGAAGGCGACGAACACCGCCTGCTGGTCGTGGGTGGGCGCGTGGTGGCGGCGGCACGCGGCGAGAGCCTGTCCGTGCTCGGTGATGGCCGCTCCACCGTGGCGCAGCTCATCGACAGCCAGCTCAACAGCGACCCGCGTCGCGGCGAAGCCGAGGAATTCCCGCTGGAGACCATCCACCTGGACAGGGAGCCGGTCATGCGGCTGCTGCTGGAGCGCCAGGGCCTGTCGGGCGATTCGGTGCCCGCTGCCGGACGGCGCGTGATGATCCAGCGCAACGGGAATGTGGCCATCGACTGCACCGACGACGTGCATCCGGAAGTGGCGCACGCGGTCACGCTGGCGGCCCGCGTGGTCGGTCTGGACGTGGCCGGCATCGACCTCGTGGCGCGCGATATCGGTCGCCCGCTGGAAGAACAGGGCGGTGCGGTGGTGGAAGTGAACGCCGGACCCGGCCTGCTGATGCACCTCAAGCCCGCCACTGGTCTGTCGCGCCCGGTGGGGCGTGCCATCGTGGACCACCTGTTCGACGAAGGCGGCAACGGGCGTGTGCCCATCGTGGGCGTGACAGGCTCCCACCACAGCAACGAGATCGCCCGGCTCGTGGCCTGGCTGCTGCATCTGAGCGGCCACCAGGTCGGACTGGCCTGCCAGGACGGGCTGTTCCTGGGCAACCGCAAGGTCGACGCCCGGCCCAGTGCCCACTGGGACGCCGGGCAGCGCCTGTTGATGAACCGCGAGATCGACACTGTGGTCCTGCAGAACGGCCCGGACGTCATCCTCGACGATGGCCTGGCCTATGACCGCTGTACCGTGGGCGTGGTGACCGACCTCGATCCGGTGGTCGGCCTGGAACGGCACGACGTGCACAACGTCGACCAGCTCTACCGCGTGCTGCGCACACAGGTGGATGTGGTATTGCCCGACGGCGTGGCCGTGCTCAATGCCGATGATGCCCGCGTGCTCGAGATGGTCGAGCTGTGCGATGGTGACGTGATCCTCTATGGCATGGACGCCGCGTCTCCCGCGTTGCAGCAGCACCGAGAGGCGGGTTCCCGCACGGTCTCGATGTTCGAAGGTGCGCTGGTGCTGGCCGAAGGCGTGCGCAAGGCACACCGCGTGCGGCTGGACGGCCCGGTCGTGCAGACCCTGCTGAAGGCACTGGGCCCCCACACCGTGATGGCGGTGGCCGCCGCGGCCTGGGCGCTTTCGGTGTCGCCCGAGCTGATGGCCGCGGGCATCGAAACGTCGGGTCTCGAGGCGGGGCTGACACCCGATCGGGCCGAACCGGTTACGCTGGACGTGGCGCGCTGAGTCGCCAGTCCTCCCTTCATTCACATCCAGCTTCCTTCATGGACGTTTCCCGCATCCGGCCCCTGCGAGGTCCCAATCTGTGGAGTCGCCACACCTGCATCGAGGCCATCGTGGCCTGTGAACCGCACGAGCTCGATATCGAGACATTGCCGGATTTCGAACGGCGGCTGCGCGAACTCTTTCCCACCATCGGCGCGCTGAAGCCGAGCAACCCGCCGCAGGAGCGGCTGTCGCTGGCCCATGTGCTTGAAGACACCGTGTTGGCATTGCAGGCCCAGGCCGGCTGTCCGGTTTCCTTCAGCCGCACCGCCGCCACCCTGGAGCCCGGTGTGTTCCAGGTGGTGGCGCAGTACAGCGAGGAAGCTGTCGGCAAGCTGGCGTTCAGCCTGGCCCGCGAGCTGCTCGCAGCGGCAGCCGCCAGCGAGCCCACGCCGTTTGATGTGGAAGGTGCCATCGCCCGCCTGCGCGCGCTGGACGAGGACGTGCGCCTGGGCCCGAGCACCGGCTGCATCGTGGATGCCGCCGTGGCGCGCAACATTCCGTACCGGCGCCTCACCTCGGGCAGCCTGGTGCAGTTGGGCTGGGGCTCTCGCCAGCGCCGCATCTGGGCCGCCGAGGTCGACAGCACCAGTGCGGTGTCCGAGTCGATCGCGCAGGACAAGGACCTGACCAAGGCCTTGCTCGCAGCAGCCGGTGTGCCAGTGCCCGAAGGCCGACCCGTGACGGACGTGGAGGATGCCTGGGCCGCGGCCTTGGAAATCGGGCTGCCGGTGGTCGTCAAACCGCAGGACGGCAACCAGGGCAAAGGCGTGGCGGTCAACATCGTCTCGCGCGAGCACCTCGAACTCGGGTACCGGGCGGCCGCCGAGATTGGCGACGTGATGGTCGAGAAATTCCTGCCCGGCAGCGACTACCGCTTGCTGGTGGTCGGTGACAAAGTGGTGGCCGCTTCGCGGCGCGACCCGCCGCACGTTCTGGGCGATGGCGAGCACACGGTGCGGGAGCTGGTCGACCTCGTCAATGCCGACCCCAAACGCGGCGACGGCCACGCCACCTCGCTCACCAAGATCCGTTTCGACGACATTGCCCTGGCACGCCTGGATGTTCAGGGACTCACGCCCGAGTCCGTGCCCGAGATCGGCCGGCGTGTCGTGCTGCGCAACAACGCCAACCTGAGCACGGGTGGCACCGCGACCGACGTCACCGATGACCTGCACCCCGACGTGGCCGCGCGCGCCGTGGCGGCGGCACAGACCGTCGGCCTCGACATCTGCGGCGTGGACGTGGTCTGTGAAACCGTGCATGTGCCGCTGGAAAAGCAGCACGGTGGCGTGGTCGAGGTCAACGCCGCACCCGGCCTGCGCATGCACCTGTCGCCCTCGTACGGCAAGGGGCGACCGGTGGGTGAGGCTGTGATTGCCCACATGTTCGAACCCGGCGACGATGGGCGCATTCCCTTGGTGGCCGTCACCGGCACCAACGGCAAGACCACCACCACACGCCTGATCGCGCACCTCATGGCCACCAACGGCATGCGCGTGGGCATGACCAACACCGACGGCGTGTACGTGGATGGCCGCCAGATCGACAGCGGTGACTGTTCCGGCCCCAAGAGCGCGCGCAACGTGCTGCTGCATCCCGATGTGGACGCCGCCGTGCTGGAAACCGCCCGGGGCGGCATGCTGCGCGAAGGCCTGGGCTTTGACCAGTGCCAGGTCGCGGTCGTGACCAACGTGGGCGCTGGCGACCACCTGGGCCTGAACTACATCACCACCGTCGAGGACCTCGCGGTGCTCAAGCGCGTGATCGTGATGAACGTGGCACCCACGGGTTATGCGGTGCTCAACGCGGCCGACCCCATCGTGGCCGCGATGGCCGCCAAGTGCCCCGGCGGCGTGGTGTTCTTCGCCCAGGACCACGACCACCCCGTGCTCGCCGCACACCGCGTGCAGGGCAAGCGGACCATCTGCGTGGAAGGCGACCGCATCCTCGTCACCGAAGGCAGCTGGCGGGTGGCGATTCCGCTGCAGGGCGTGCCCATCACGCGCGGCGGCACCATCGGCTTCCAGAAAGACAACGTGATGGCCGCCATCGGCGCCGCATGGTGCGCGGGCCTGGACTGGGACACCATCGCACGCGGGCTGGCGAGCTTCTCCAACGATGCCGACAACGCGCCCGGCCGTTTCAATGTGATGGATTACCGGGGCGCTACCGTGATCGCCGACTACGGCCACAACCCGGATGCCATGCGCGCCCTGGTGGAGGCGGTGAACGCCATGCCGGCGCGCCGGCGCAGCGTCGTCATCAGCGGAGCGGGCGACCGCCGCGACGAGGACATCCGCGAACAGACCACGATCCTGGGCAAGGCCTTCGACGACGTGCTGCTGTTTCAGGACGCCTGCCAGCGCGGCCGTGAAGATGGCGAAGTGCTCAGGCTGCTGCGGGAAGGGCTGTCCGGTGCGAGCCGTACCCAGGAAGTGATGGAAATCCGCGGCGAATTCGTGGCCATCGACGCCGCGCTGGAACGGCTCAAACCCGGCGACCTCTGCCTGGTGCTGGTCGACCAGGTGGAAGAGGCGCTGGCGCACCTCGCCAAGCGCATTCGCGAGGCCGCTGCGCCCGCCGTATGACCGGCGGGCCCGCTACGGCGTGGCGGGCAGTCTCAGGCGCAACAGCGCCCGCACGAAGCCATGGTCGCTTCGGCTGCGGTCTCGACCTTCGAAGAGGTGGTCGTTGAACACCTCCACTCGCCGCACATCGCCGATGGCGCCGCGGCTGGCCGCCACGAACTGCTCGCTCACCAGCACCTGGTCCAGCACCTCCGGGTAGCCCTGGTGGATGTGCGAGTACGCCACATCGCGCCGCATCGCGGCTTCGCCCTGCACATCCCAGGCGCTGAACAGGGCGTGATCGTAGGCGCCCTTGTCGTACGCCACCTGGGAGGTGGCGGCGATGAGCTGTGTGGTCACGCTGTGCGGGCTGTCATTCAGGTCACCCATCAACACCAGCGGCAGTTGGGTGCGGTGCAGCAGCTCCACCACCTTGAGGCGCAGCGCGAGCGCCTCGCTTGCGCGCATGACCAGTGAGCGCAAGGAGGCCAGGGCCTGTACCGCGGGGTCCGCCGTGTCCTCGATGGTCGCGCCGCTGGCATCTTCCAGGAATTTGGGCCGCTTGCTCTTGAGGTGTGCGGTGATGATGCACAGCGGCTGGCCGTGCTTGAGGCGCAGCATGGCGATCAGCGGTGGACGCTCGAAGCGGGTGTTCAGCCCGAGGCCGGGCACCTCCACCCGGGCGGCATCGGGGAAATCGGTCACCGACTGGATGGCGTCGACCTTCAGGCGCGTGACGATGCCCACGCGCGGTGTGCCTTGTGCGCCGATCTGCCCCGGGCCGTTCTCGGCGCCCGGCACGGCCACGAAGCCGTACTGCAGCCCGCTGCGCGCCACCGCCGTGCGCAGCGCGGTCTCGTCCCAGACTTCCTGCACGGCGAGCACGTCCGCGTTGAGCACCTTGAAGCGATCACCGAGCCAGCCCACCTTGCGCTCGAACTCCGTCTGGGTGTAGGGCTCCTGGCCATCGTAGAAATGGCGCCCGGCCTGCGCCAGATTGAGCACGTTGCAGGTGGCCACCATGAGGGTGGCATAACGTGGCGGCGCCCCGTGGCCTGCGGGGGCCGACGGGGCGCCGGAAGGGGTGGTGCGGTCAAGGGACATGACCGCACTGTAGTGGCGAAACCGTTCTAGCGGATGCGCCCGTAGCTGGTGCGCAGCGGATCGGCTCCACCACCGCCGTTGCCGCCGCGTTGCCCGCCGCCACCCCCCTTGCCACGGCCACCGCGGTTGCCGGTGCGCATGGCGTCGATGCTGGTGCGCAGCGGATCGGGCTGTCCACCGGGGTTCGCGGCACGAGGACGCGGCTCCTTGATGCGCAGGCTGCCCAGATGAGCGTTCGGGCCGGGCTGGCGTTCGGCACCGTGCTCGCGGTCCTCGCGCGGGCCCCGGTCTTCACGGAAACCGCGGTCTTCGCGCGGCGGGCGCTGACCTTGCTGACCGCCGTGGCGTTGGCCCTGGCGCTGGCCATTGCCACCGCCACCATGGCCGTTGGCCCGCTGGCCGCCGCCATTGCCACGACGGCCTTCGCCGCGCGCGCCTTCGGGCTGGCTGCCGTCGCCGGCAGGCCGCTGGCGCTGGCCACGGCCCTGCTGCTCATTGGCCTTCTTCTCGCGCACGCGCTGCAGCATTTCCGTGCGGGCTGCCTTGGCGGCTGCCGCCATCACCTCGCGGCTGGGCGGCTTGCCCGCGCCGCCCCAGATGGTCTGGCGGCCCATGGCGATGGGCTCGGCCTTCTCGCCGGGCTCCGGCATGAATTCCTGGAAGATCTGCACCGGAATCTGTTGCTTGGTGAAGCGCTCGATCTCCATCATGAAGCCTTCTTCGTCCAGGCTCACGAGGTTGACGGCCTCACCACTGTTGCCAGCGCGGCCGGTGCGGCCGATGCGGTGCACGTAGTCTTCACAGACGTTGGGGATTTCGTAGTTGACGACATGCGGCAGTTCGTCGATGTCGATCCCGCGCGCCGCAATGTCGGTCGCCACCAAAGCGCGGATCTCGCCGCTCTTGAAGCCGGCCAGCGCCTGGGTGCGGGCACCCTGGCTCTTGTTGCCGTGCAGCGCCATCGCCTCGATGCCGTTCTTGGTGAGGTACTCGGCGACGTTGTTGGCACCGAACTTGGTGCGTGTGAACACCAGCACCTGGCTCCAGTTGTGCTGGTTGATGATGTGCACCAGCAGCGCTTTCTTCTTGCCTCGGCCCACGGGGTGGATGACCTGCGAGATGCGCTGCACCGTGGTGTTGCGCGGGGTCACCTGGATGTGCTGCGGGTCCTTGAGCAGGGCGCTGGCGAGGTCGCGGATCTCGTCGCTGAAGGTGGCCGAGAACAGCAGGCTCTGCTTTTCGCTGGGCACCAGGGCCAGCACCTTCTTCACGTCGTGGATGAAACCCATGTCGAGCATGCGGTCGGCTTCGTCCAGGATCAGGATCTGCACGGTGGACAGGTCCAGGAAGCCTTGCTGCTGCAGGTCGAGCAGGCGGCCGGGTGTGGCCACCAGAATGTCCACGCCACGCTTCATGGCGTTGATCTGCGGGTTCATGCCCACGCCGCCGAAGACGACGGTGGAGGTCAGCGAGAGGTGCTTGCCATAGACACGCACAGATTCCTCGACCTGGGCGGCCAGTTCGCGGGTGGGGGTGAGCACCAGGGCGCGGATGCCGACGCCGCCGAAGCGGCTGGTGGCGCGCTCGGATGCCGCCAGGCGGTGCAGCATCGGCAGGGTGAAGGCAGCAGTCTTGCCGGTGCCCGTCTGGGCGCCGCCGAGCAGGTCACGGCCTGTCAAAACGGCGGGAATGGCTTCCACCTGGATGGGGGTGGGGGTTTCGTAACCGTGTTCGCGCACCGCTTGCACGATGGCCGGGGCCAGGTTCAGATCGTCAAAGGTCATGTAGGTGAGGCGCCCGTCCAGGGCGCTGGGGGCATCGGCCACCCCGGTTGCCGTGCCTTGGGTGGCCGCGGCGCCCGGTCAGTCTGGGCAGATGGATTCAGGAAGTCGACGCTTGCAAGCAGGTTGCGCACATCCCGGCGAAGTGCCGGCGCCGGGCCAACTGAAGTGCCCGACAAGGCGGTATTGTCGCACGACTTCCTGCGACCCCTTGTCCGAAGGCATGGCCGCAAGGAGAACCAACCGTGCCGGGCATCACGCAGTTACAGAGCCGCCAGGCCAGCCACGCCCGCGTTGGCCAGCAACCGGAGCCGTGCAGATCTCCATTCCGATACCGCGCGAATCCGCTCCTGCTGGGCATCTGCCAGCGACGCCTGCACCTGGAGCATCTCTGAAATGTCGGCGACACCGGCCTCGAACTTTCGTCTCACGTGGGCAAGCGCTTCTCGAGAGGCATCCAGCAGCGCCGTGGAAGACTGGAGGTTTTGCAGGGCGGCGGAGGCTTCGGCGTGCGCCTTCGCAATTTCACTGAGAACCTGTGCCTCCAGTCGAGAGAGCTCAGCCTCCTGGATGTCGATTTGCGCCCGCGCGGCGCTGACCTTGTACGTGCGCGAAAACCCTTCGAACAAGGGGATGTTCAAGGTGACCCCGGTAACCGTTTCCCTGGAGCGGCTGCTTGACAGGCCTTGATTCGGACGCCCATTGACATATCGGCTCTGCGTGAAGTCCAGCGTGGGCAAGCCCTCGGATTGAACAATGCGAAGCCTGTCTCTCGCGGCGTCGGCTTCCAATCGCGCCGCTCGCAGGGAAGGGTGTTGCCGTGTGGCAAGGGTCACCCATTCAGAAAGTGCTTGCTGAAGGTCGTCGGCGGATTCATCGAAGTCTTCTTCGATATCCCAACTCCGTTCGGCCCATTGGCTGGCCGGCAGGGCCATGGTCACCTGCAGCGCGAGCAAGGATTTCTCATGGACACCTCTCGCCCTTACGCGCTCCAGCTCCGCTTTCGCGAGTGCCACCTTGGCCTGCAGTGTCTGCGACTGAGACCCCATGCCTCTGGCCTCCAGCCTTTTCGAGGCATCCAGTGTCTGCCGGGCCAGGCCTTCACTTGTCGCTCTGAAATCGTGGTTCGCGCGGGCCGTCTGTGCGTCGAAGTACGCGGCGGTGACCAGGGAGAAGAGCCGCTGCAGTTCGGCATCATGTGTGGCGACGGCTGCGTCCAGAAGCGTCCTGGCCATGCTGTGATTCGCATGTCGGCCTCCACCGTCGAGCAGGCGCCAGGTCAGAGTGACAAAGTGCGACGTTGTCTTACGATCGGTCTGCACAGTGAACTGCGAGTCAGGCTGTTGTGCCACCTGGCGTTGCTGGCTCGCTCCCATGCTGATGACAGGGAGGTAGGCCGCCCGCGATTCTCCCAGTTGAGCTGCTTGCCGCCGGATCGACGCCGCAGCAACCCGGATTTGCGGATGTCGGCACAAAGCCAGTTGAATCGCCTCGGTCAGTGACAACTTTTGAGTGGGCACGGAGGCGTCGCAATCCAGCGGGCTGGCATCGCCAGGCATTGCCTGCGCGGTACTCAGCCTCTCCGGCTGACTGAACAATGGGTCTGAAAAATGCGTGGTGACCTGTTCCATCCACAGGCCCGCTTGCGCAGTGCTCACGGCCAACCCCATCGATAGAAGCGCCCATTTCGCACCGCCCACGATACGTTCAACGCTCACGCATGGCCTCCCCAGTGTGACGCACCAGCGGGGAGAGAACGTATTCGATCACCCTTCGCGTGCCTGTCTTGATATCCACCTGAACCACCAGCCCAGCGGACAAGGGCATCGCTTTTCCTTCGACGTCAATGGCATTTCGATCGAGGAGAATCCTGGCCGTGTAAATGGGGCCTCGCGATTCGTCCTGAACCGCATCCTGCGAAACATGCCGAACCGTCGATGAAATCGTTCCGTACTTCGTGTAGTCAAACGCCTCCACCTTGACGGAGGCAGGCTGGCCCTCTCGTACGAAGCCAATGTCCCTGTTGTCGATCGTCGCCTCAACTTCAACCGCGTTGTCCAGCGGGACGATCTGCATCAGCGGCTGCGCTGCCGGAACAACACCTCCCACGGTGTGTACGGCCAGTTGTTGCACGGTTCCATCCACAGGGGACGTCAGTTTGAGCAGCCGGCTGTGCGCCTGGGCCCGGCGCTGGTCCTGTTGTGCCGCGGCGATGATCTTGTTGCCTTCCGTCAGCGTGTCCCATGCCTCCTTGCGCGTTTGCGCCATCAAGGCGGTGCGCTGATTCCTGACATCCAGCAGCCTTCCCGAAATATCGAGCCTGCTCTGTTCCGCCTCCATCCAGGCGTGGTGAGAGACCGTATGGCCTTCCAGGAGCGACTTCATGTCCTCGGCACGGCGTGTGGCCAGTGGAAGTGCCTCGGCGTAGCGAGCGACCTCGCCATCCAGGCGATGCAGCTTCGCCCTGAAGTCCTCAAAATGGGCCTGGAGTTGCACGCTGGCCGCCTGCCACGCGTCGACCGGCAACCCCGAAATCGGTGGCAGCGTGGGCGGCTTCATCTGCTCTACCGCGCGCGCCATTGCCTGCGAACGGGCCACCTGCAATTGCGCCTGTATCACCGCATCTGCCGCCTTGTCGCGCTCGGCATCGCTGGCGCTGGAGTCGAGCTCGATCAACACGTCACCCGCTCGCACGCGCTGCCCTTCGCTCACGTGCAGCGCACGCACGCTCGCCACATCGATGGAGCCGATGGTCTTTGTTCGAGACGAGGGAATGATGCGGCCGGTCGCATTGACGATGATGTCCACTTTGCCAAAGATGGACCACAGCAGGGCAAAGAGCACGATGGCCATGAGCACACGACCCGACCAGCGCAGGCCGGCGGACCCTGGCGCTTCCTGCAGGGACAGCCTCGCCGGCAGGAACTCGGCCTCGTGCTGGTTGAAGAAGCCCGATCGCAAAGTGTGCCGCTGCTTCCAGAAGTAGGCGAAGCGCGAGGCGTACTTCAAGACCAGTTCCGCCCCGGCTTGCACGCGGTGTATGGCGCTCATGCGGCAACCCCATCGACCGTCTCAAGCCCTGCACTTGCGCCGTGCTGCAGGCGATTCAGGTGGCTGTAGATACCCTGGGGGTTCCGCAGCAACTCGGTGTGAGAGCCTTCTTCGGCAATCTGCCCCCGTTCCATGACGATGATGCGGTGGGCATCCCTTACGGCGCTCAGCCGGTGGGCGATGATGAGCACCGTGCGTCCTGCGGCAATGCGACCCATGTTCTCTTGAATGACACGCTCCGACTCGTAGTCCAGGGCGCTTGTGGCCTCGTCAAAGATCAGGATGCGTGGGTTCGAGATGAGCGCGCGGGCAATCGCGATGCGTTGCCGCTGCCCGCCGGACAAGCCTGTGCCGTTCTCGCCGATACGGGTGTCGTAGCCCTGTGGCAACTCGCAGATGAAATCATGGGCGCCAGCCAGTCGGGCCGCTGCCGTGATCGATTCCAGAGGCAGCGCGGGGTCGCTCAGAGCGATGTTGTCTCGAATGGAGCAAGAGAAGAGCGTGTTCTCCTGCAAGACCACACCAATCTGCTGCCGCAGCGAAGCGGTGTCTGCCACGGCGATGTCGTGCCCATCCACACTGATACGTCCGCGGTTCGGCACATGCAGTCTTTGAACCAGTTTGGTCAACGTGCTTTTGCCCGAGCCCGAACGCCCCACGATGCCGATGACTTCACCCGGGCGGATCTTCAAGGACACCGACCGGATGACATCCTGCGCATCCGGCTGGTAGCGGAACGACACCTGGTCGAACTCGATCGAGCCGGCAATCTGGGGCATCCGGCTTTTGCTGGACGCCGACTCCGTGCGCGTGTTCAGAATGTCGCCCAGCCGGCTCATGGAGATGCCCACCTGCTGGAAATCGTTCCAAAGCTGGGCCATGCGAAGAATGGGGGACGACACCTGGGTTGCCAGCATGTTGAAGGCAACCAGTTCTCCCACGGTCAACTGGTTGTCGATCACCAGCAGCGCACCCAGCCACATGATGGCCACGGTGACGAGCTTGCTCACCAGCGTGACGCTGCCGCTGGCCACCAGAGAAATGTTGGCCGTCGACAAACCGGCGGCCACATAGCCCGCCAGCTGCTGATCCCATTTGCGCTGCCAGCGCGGCTCCAGCGCCATCGACTTGATGGTGTCCATGCCACCCAGGCTTTCCACCAGGAACGACTGGTTCTCGGCGCCCTTGTTGAACTTGTCGTTGAGCCGTGCGCGCAGGATCGGCGTGAACAGCAGCGAGAGCGCGAGGTAGACCGGTATCGAACCCAGAACGATCCAGGTGAGTGTCACGCTGTACCAGAACATCACCGCGAGAAATATCCCGGAGAACATCAGATCCAGCACCAGCGTCATCGCATTGCTGGTGAGGAAGCTCCGGATGTTCTCCAGTTCCCGGATGCGGGCCACCGAATCACCCGCACGCCGCGCCTGGAAGTAGCTGATGGGCAGGCTCAGCAGGTGACCGAAAAGGCGAGCACCCAGTTCGACGTCGATCTTGCTGCAGGTGTTGGCGAAGACGGCGGTGCGAATGCCCGTGAGCAAGGCTTCGAACACGGTGGCGGCGATCAGCCCGACGGCGATCACGTTGAGGGTGGTCATCGCCTGGTTCACCAGCACCTTGTCCATCACCACCTGGAAGAACATGGGTGTGACCAGACCCAGTACCTGCAGAACCAGCGAGATCAGAAGGACTTCACCCAGCGCCTTGCGGTACTTGACGATGGCGGGAATGAACCAGGTGAAGTCGAACTTCGCCATGTCTGCGGCAAAGCTCGCCTTGCTGGTGAAGTAGATCAGCTCGCCCGACCATCGCTGCTGAAGGGCATCCACGTCGACGATGTCGGGAGGCTGCCCTGGCGTCTGCACCAGCGCGCGCATCGGGGTGGCACTGGTGTCCACCTTGCCCAAGAGAAAGAAGTCGCCATGGCGACCGATCGCCACCGCCGGTAGCGGCGCACGATCCAGGCGGTCCACCGCCTGTCGAACGACTTTTGCTTTCAGGCCCAGTTGGCGGGCTGCCAACAGCATGGTTTGAACGTCAAAGGCATCGCGCCCGAACTGGTGTTGAAGTTGTGCGGGGTCTGCGGCCACACCGTGCAGCCTGGCCATCTGCAGGAGGCAGTGAAGGCCCGTGAGTGCTTGCGCTTGTGTCATGAAAGTCCTCCTTGAATGATTGGTGTCGATGAAAGCGAAGGGTGTTTAGCGTGTCGGCGCTTGGATGGGCGTGGCCTGCGGGCGCCTGAAGTCCAGCACGAACTGGCTCACGCGGTCCTGAATGTCTTGCCATTGCGGCAGCAGGTCTGGGACGTAGGTGGCTGTAAGTTGAACCGCCAGTCCGTGCTCCTCCATGCTCGAGTCCTGTGAGCAGGTGGCGTATTGCTGGGTGCCACTGCGGAAAGTGCACCTGATGAAAGTTGTGACTTTGCCTTCGCGGTTGCGATGGATGTATATATCCCCCGTTGGACCTGCATATCGCCAGGGATGGCCGGTATGTGGATCGTTGCCGCGAGGAACAAACAGCTCAAGTCCTTTGATGGACGAGGGCTGCGGCGCAAGTTGGGAATGGATGCTCTGTGTTGTTGGATCATTTGGAATCGTCGCCTGGTAGCGACGATCCAAATATCCATCCCCTGGATAGCTTGAGCCAGACTGAACAGATACCCGAATCCAGGAGTGCTCGTGAAGCCGCTTGTTGACAAACTCCTGTTGGAGTTCTGGGCTTGAGAGCGTGGCCATATCGGGATAACGCAAATCAAAACCAAAGCTGGCCAGCCTGGATGCATGCGTGCGCTCGGGCGGTGGTCCTTTTCGCTTTTCTCCCCAGCCGGGATCGCCGTCGTACTCCACAAATTGCGGAATGTGGCGAGCAATGGTCACCGGCATGCCACCCAGATCGCCCACCACGTCCTTCGGCGTGTACCGCGCAGCGGCCATTTGTGGTGGCATGAAGCCGAGCGCGCCCGCGCCCGTCACGTAGGCCAGCAAGGCCAGCACACCACCGAACAGCACCAGCATGGCTGCCAGCAACACAATCACCCAGCGCCCCCGCGTCCCGGCACGGGGGGTGAGCGCTGCGGCACTCTTGGGTGAAGAGCTCATGCGGCCTGCACCCATCGGGTTTCGTTGGCTGCATTGCCGCTGGCTCTATCAGCCTCCATCGTCAGCTGCATCGATGTCGCATCGGCCATGTCGACACGAATCTTGTCGATCTGTGCGGCGCTCAGGTTTTGGCACGCCTCGCTGCCAATGCCCATGAGGGCTGTGCCGGTGAGGTAGTCCAACGCTGCCGTGCCGGTGATGGTGTTGCCCGTGGCCACGCCGAGCGCCCATCCAGCGTAGTTGTAGCCTTTGTCGTACAGATCTTGGTATACGGCTATGGCTACGGCCTTTTTTTGATCGAGAGTACCGGCGTTGCGTATATGCGCTCGGTAGTCTTGGAGTTGTTGGGTGCTCAGGGTTTGGGGTTGCGTCATGAGAGTCCTCCTTGGTTTGCTGTATTGCTAATGAGAAAGGGTGTTCAACGTGTCGGCGAGCGTTCAGACGCGGCTTGTGGGTCTTTGAAGCCCAACACGAAGCGGTTCACGCGGGCCTGAATGTCTTGCCATTGCGGCAACAGTTTTGGAGCGTAGTCAGCCCTCAGGAAAATGGCCAATGCATGCTTCTCCATGCTCCAGTCTTGGGCACAGCTGGAGTAGTGCTCCGTCCCACTACGGAAGGTGCATCTGATGAAGGTGGTGACATTGCCTTCGCGGGTGCGATGGATGTAAAGATCACCGTCCGTCCACTCGTAGCGATGAGCGACACCTGTTCGAGGATTGATCCCTCGTTTGGCATACAACTCCAGCCCTTTGATAGGCGACGGCAGCGGCTCATATTGGCTAAAAGGATCGTGTCGCTCCGGATTTGGAATCGTTCCCTCAAAGCGTCGATCCAAAAATCCATCACCTGGATAGGAGGAACCTGCTTGAAACATGAGGTCCAACCACTCGTGGTCGTACAGGCGTTTCTTCTCGAACTCACTCCACAGCTCAGGGCTGGAGAGCGTGGCCATATCGGGGTAGCGCACGTGAACGCCAAAGCTTTTGAGGCGCGAGGCGTGCGTGCGCTCAGGCGGCGGGCCTCTGCGTTTCTCCCCCCAGCCCGGGTCACCGACGTACTCCACCAGATGCGGAATGTGGCGAGCAATGGTCACGGGCATGCCACCCAGATCGCCCACCACGTCCTTCGGCGTGTAGTGCGCAGCGGCCATCTGTGGCGGCATGAAGCCGAGCGCGCCCGCGCCCGTCACGTAGGCCAGCAAAGCCAGCACACCGCCGAACAGCACCAGCATCGCGGCCAGCAGCACAATCACCCAGCGCCCCCGCTTCCTGGCACGGGGGGGTAGAGCTGCGGCACTCTTGGGTGAAGAACTCATGCGGCCTGCACCCATGGGGTTTCGTTGGCTACGGCCTTTTTTTGGTCGAGAGTACCGGCGTTGCGTATACGCGCTCGGAAGTCTTGGAGTTGTTGGGTGCTCAGGGTTTGGGGTTGCGTCATGAGAGTCCTCCTTGATTTGCTGTGTTGCTGAATGAGAAAGGGTGATCAACGTGTCGGCGAGCGTTCAGACGCGGCTTGTGGGTCTCTGAAGCCCAACACGAACCGGCTCACTCGGGCCTGAATGTCTTGCCACTGAGGCAGCAGGTCGGGTGCATAGCGCGCACGCAGGTCAATCCCCAAGCCATGCCCCTCCATGCTCCAGTCCTGAGCGCAACTGGAGTAGTGTTCGGTGCCGCTGCGGAAGGTGCATCTGATGAAGGTTGTGACATTGCCTTCGCGGTTGCGATGGATGTAGAGATCACCGTCCGTCCACTCGTAGCGATGAGCGACACCTGTTCGAGGATTGCCCCCTCGTTTGGCATACAACTCCAGCCCTTTGATAGGCGACGGCAGCGGTTCATATTGGCTGGATGAATCGTGGCGCTCCGGATTTGGGATGGTCGCTTGGTAGCCTCGATCCAAATACCCATCCCCCGGATAGCTCGAGCCAGACTGAATCGTGAGATCCAGCCACTTATGGTCATAGAGACGTTTTTTTTCGAATTCACTCCACAGCTCAGGGCTGGAGAGCGTGGCCATATCGGGGTAGCGCACGTGAACACCAAAGCTTTTGAGGCGCGAGGCGTGAGTTCTTTCTGGTGGTGGGCCTTTGCGCTTTTCTCCCCATCCGGGATCGCCGTCGTACTCCACCAGATGCGGAATGTGGCGCGGAATGGTCACGGGCATGCCACCCAGATCGCCCACCACGTCCTTCGGCGTGTAGTGCGCAGCGGCCATTTGTGGTGGCATGAAACCGAGCGCGCCCGCGCCCGTCACGTAGGCCAGCAAGGCCAGCACTCCACCGAACAGCACCAGCATCGCGGCCAGCAGCACAATCACCCAGCGCCCGCGTCTGGTTCCCCTGAAGCCCATCTTCATCCTCTGGTTGCGGCATGAGTGCCGCGTTTGTTTGAAGATGGGTTTGTAACTCTTAAGACCTCTTTTTTGTCATGGATAAGACAAAAGCACTGCCTGGCAGTTCTGGTGATGGCTGCGCAGGGCTGCGGTAGACTCGTCGGTCATCCGGCTGTGTCCAAAGGCTCTTTCAGGGTGGGTGCAGTCGCAGGGGCGCAGGCCTGTGGTTGTCCCGGGCGAGTGGCTCCGCCTTTTTCCTGATGCTTGACAGCTCGTGGGCCAACGGCCTTCAGCCCCTTCTTCCTCTTCCTTCATCGAATTCCATACTGGTATGGCTCAATACGTCTTTTCCATGAACCGGGTCGGCAAGATCGTGCCGCCCAAGCGCCAGATCCTCAAGGACATCTCGCTGTCGTTCTTCCCGGGCGCCAAGATCGGCGTGCTGGGCCTCAACGGCTCGGGCAAGTCCACGCTGCTCAAGATCATGGCCGGCATCGACAAGGAGATCGAAGGCGAAGCGATTCCGATGCCGGGCATCCGCATCGGCTACCTGCCGCAGGAGCCTCAGCTCAACCCCGAGCAGACCGTGCGCGAAGCGGTGGAAGACAGCATGGGTGAGGTGCGCGCCGCGCAGAAGCGCCTGGAAGAGGTGTACGCCGCCTACGCGGAAGAGAACGCGGATTTCGACGCGCTCGCGGCCGAGCAGGCCCAGCTCGAAGCCATCATCGCCACCGCCGGTACCGACAGCGAACACCAGCTGGAGATTGCCGCCGACGCGCTGCGTCTGCCGCCCTGGGACGCGAAGATCGGTCTGCTCTCGGGTGGCGAGAAGCGCCGTGTGGCGCTGTGCTGCATGCTGCTCTCCAAGCCCGACATGCTGCTGCTCGACGAACCCACCAACCATTTGGACGCCGAGTCCGTGGAGTGGCTGGAGCACTTCCTGCAGCGTTTCCCCGGCACCGTGGTGGCCATCACCCACGACCGCTACTTCCTCGACAACGCGGCCGAGTGGATTCTCGAACTCGACCGTGGGCATGGCATTCCGTACAAGGGCAACTATTCCACCTGGCTGGAGCAGAAGGAAGCCCGCCTGGAGCAGGAGCAGCGCACCGAAGACGCGCGCATGAAGGCGATGAAGGAGGAACTCAAGTGGGTGCGCTCCAACGCCAAGGGCCGCCAGGCCAAGAGCAAGGCGCGTCTGGCCCGCTTCGAGGAGCTGAGCGACGTCGAATACCAGAAGCGCAACGAGACCAACGAGATTTTCATTCCCGTGGCCGAGCGCCTGGGCAACGAGGTGATCGAGTTCAACGGCGTGTCCAAGTCGTATGGCGACCGCCTGCTGATCGACAACCTGAGCTTCAAGGTGCCGGCGGGGGCCATCGTGGGCATCATCGGCCCCAACGGCGCGGGCAAGTCGACGCTGTTCAAGCTCATCATGGGCAAGGAACAGCCCGACAGCGGTACCGTGAAGATTGGCCAGACGGTGAAGATGTCGGCCGTGGACCAGAGCCGCGACGGCCTGGCCGGCGACAAGACGGTGTGGCAGGACATCTCGGGTGGCCTGGACATGATCACCGTGGGCAAGTTCCAGATGCCCAGCCGCGCCTATTGCGGCCGCTTCAACTTCTCCGGCGGCGACCAGCAGAAGATGGTGAAGAACCTCTCCGGCGGTGAACGCGGTCGCCTGCACCTGGCCAAGATGCTGGCCGAGGGCGGCAACGTGCTGCTGCTGGACGAACCTTCGAACGACCTGGACGTCGAAACCCTGCGCGCACTCGAAGAGGCCCTGCTGGAGTTCGCGGGCAGCGCCCTGGTGGTGAGCCACGACCGCTGGTTCCTGGACCGCATCTGCACGCACATCCTGGCCGCCGAGGGCGACAGCCAGTGGTACTTCTTCGATGGCAACTACCAGGAGTACGAGGCCGACAAGAAGAAGCGCCTGGGCGAAGAGGCCGCCAAGCCCAAGCGCGTGCGCTACAAAGCCCTGAAGTAAGTCCACCCCGCGCCGGCCCGATGCCCGGGCCGTCACCCCTCAAGGGGCAATGCCTGCGGGCCGGGGAACCCGGACCCGCGGCTTTCTGGACCAGCACCCTCTTTTCCTCGACATGTCCACTCTGACCGCCGAAGACGTTGAAGCCGATACGCGCCACTGGATCGAAAAGGCGGTCATCGGCCTGAACCTCTGTCCGTTCGCGCGGGCGGTGTACGTGAAAAACCAGGTGCGCATCGTGGTGAGCACCGCGAGGCACCTGGACGCCTTCCTCGACGATCTGGACCGCGAGCTGGACCTGCTGGTGAACACGCCAGCGGAAGAGATCGACACCACGCTGCTGGTGCACCCCACGCTGTTTCCCGATTTCGAGGTGTTCAACGACTTCCTCAACGTGGTGGACGATGTGGTGGCCGAGCACGAACTCGAAGGCGTGATCCAGGTGGCGCCGTTCCACCCGCTGTTCCAGTTCGATGGCACGGCGCCGGACGATGTGACGAATGCCACGAACCGGGCGCCGTACCCGACCCTGCATCTGCTGCGGGAAGAAAGCGTTGAGCGGGCGGTGGACACGGCGGGCGGCGATGCGGACGCCATCGTGGAACGCAACTTGCAGACCCTGAGAGACCTGGGTGCCGACGGCTGGCGTCTATTGATGACCAGACGGTGAGCCACCGGCATTTCCAGGTTTCAATTCCGCTGCGGTGGTAGTACGCTCCTGCCGATATTGTTCTGAACCGCTCTCCATTTCTGCTCACCAAGGACCCCGGCTGCATGGACGCCAGCAACACCAAGGCCTTTGACGCCTGCCTCCGCGAGGCCCTCGCCCAGACGCGCGACTGGGTGCCGCGCTGGCTCAGCAAGCTGCATTCCACCCTGAAGGACCGGGAGTTCACCGCGGGTCAGCTGAGCGAGAAGCAGGCCATGCAGCAGGCCCGCCTCACCCTCGAATCCCACCGCGACCTGATCTCCACCCGCTTCCTGGCCGCTTTTGCCGAGTCGATGGAGAACGCCCTGCCGCACACCGGCACGGGTTCGCGCCGTTCGCCCGCCGTGAGCTTCGACGAGCTCGAACTCATGGGCGACGACCAGGTGCAGGAAACCGTCGAGCTTGCCCGGGTGCAACAGGTGGTGAAGATGGCCGTGGACGAAGACCTCGGCACCCTGACCGCGCGCCTGAATGGTGCGCAGGGGCTGACGGTGGTGAGCCCCGAGGCCAACCCGCTGCGGGCGGAGGTGGTCGTGGCCGCGTTGATGACCGCGCTCAAGGGCCTGCATGTCGATGCGGCGGTGCGCACGCGCTGGCTGCAGGTGGGGGCGATGACGCTGGGCGATGAACTGCGCAACATGTATGCGGAGTTGAGCCGGCAGCTCGATCGCGCGGGCGTGAAACCCGCCAGCTATGCCGTGACCCAGACCGCGAGCGCGCGCCCGACCCCTGTGGCTGCCGCCCAGAAAGATGAGTCGGTGTCGGTGCAGGAGGTGCTGGGCAACGACAACATCCTCACGCTCGACCATCTGCACCAGTTGCTGGTGGGCAACCTCGACATGAACGACAAGGCCAACAGCAAGACGGCCGTGTCGGACAACGTCATGGGCCGCACGCTGGCCAGCGAAGTCGTGTCGCTCATGCTCAAGCGCATCGCGGCCGACGAGCGCCTGCTCGCCCCCGTGCGCGACCTGGTGCAGGACATGAAGCCCGCGTTGCTGCAACTGGCGCGCAGCGAGCCCCGCTTCTTCGCGGACAAGCAGAACCCGGCGCGCCGGCTGCTGGATGCCATCACCGAACGCAGCCTGGCCTTCACCGCCGAGACGGACCCGGGTTATGGGCCTTTCTCCAACCAGGTGCGGGGGATTGTGCAGAAGCTGGCCAGGCCGGGCGAAGACCTTGCCGAGCGCTTCCCCAGCTTGTTGCTGGAGCTGCACCGGTCGCAGGCTGCCGCCGTGGCCCCGGCGCAGGTGCAAGCCCGTGGTCTTGCCGTGCAGACGCTGGTGCGGGTGGAGCAGCGCAATCTGTTGGCCGAACGTGTGGCCGGCGAGATCCGCTCGCGCAACGATTTCGAGAAAGCCCCGGGCGTCGTGCGGCGCTTCCTCACGGGTCCCTGGTCGCAGGTGATCGCGCAGGCGCGACTGGAACTGTCTGAATCGCCGCCCGTGTCACCCGCGGATTCGCCCGCAACCCGCTACAACGACATCCTGCCGGACCTGCTGTGGTCCTGCCAGCTGGCGCTGGCCAGCCTGAACCGGCCTCGTCTCGTCAAGGTGATCCCGGGTGTGTTGCGCACGCTGCGCGAAGGCCTGGACTCGATCGACTACCCGCGCGAGCAGACCGAAGCGTTCTTCCAGGCCCTCATGGGCCTGCACGAAGCCGCCTACAAGACGCAGCGCAGCGAACCGGTGCAGGAAGAGCAGCCCAGCATCCAGCCCGAGGTGGAAGAGGACGACGAACCGTGGATGCAGCGCACCGAGGCGCGCGATTCGTGCCTGATGGATGACGCGTTTCCGGAACCCCCGGTGACGACCACCCAGCCGGCATTCCTCGAGACGCGTCCCATGCAGCGCGACTGGGCCGACGTCAAGGCCGAGATGGCCGTGCAGCGTTCAACAACCGCCACGCTGCCCGTAGGCACCTGGGTGGATGTGTTGCAGGATGGCCAGGCGATGCGTTGGCAGATCACCTGGGCGAGCCCGCATGGCACGCTGTTCCTGTTCACTGGTGCAAACGGCCGCTCGCTGTCGATGACCAAGCGCGGGCTGGAACGCTTGCAGGAACAGGACCGCCTGCGCGTGGTGGCCGACCACGGCGTGGTGGACGAGGCGCTTGACGAGGTGGCCCGCCAGGCCTGGCTCAACAGTGCCAAGGCCCAGGACGGCGACCAGCTTTAGGCCTTGCGCAGGAGTTTCTTGCGCACCAGGTGGATGTTGTTGCGCAGCGCGTAGAGCTCGTCGGTGTACGACAGCGGCACCACCACTTTCTCCACCTTGGCCTCCATCTCGTCGAGTTGTTCCAGCAGGTTCTGCGGGCTCTCGCTGCCCGCCTCGCTGCGCTGTTCCACGTCGCGCAGTTCGGCGTACCACCGGAACACGCGCTTGCGGATGCGGAAGGTGTAGAGCGGCGGCACGATGCGTGAGAGCGGCAGCGCCAGCGCGATGATCAGGCCCATGGCCAGCCACATGCGCTCGATCAGGTTGGCCAGCCAGAACGGAAGATAGCGCTGCAGGAATGGTTGCGATCCGCCCTTGATGGCTCGCTGTGCTTCCGGCGCGATCGGCACTTCGCTGTGTTCCAGGCTCGGGTATTCGCGGGCCCGGCTGAACCAGCTGGCGCCGCCGTGCAGGTTCATGGCGGCCTGTGCGAACAACTGCAGGATGGCGGGATGCGTGTCGCTGTGCGCCAGCAGGCTGGTGGTCGATGCGACGAGGCGCACGTTGCGTGGCGGCACGTTGTTGGCCAGATCGACCACGCCCTGCGGCATCACCACCGGCGTGAGGTAGCCGAAGCGGCGGGAGTAGGCCTCGCTCTGGGCGAAGTCCAGCAATTTCACGCCGGGGGTCTGCAGCAGCATCTGCACCATCAGCGACTCGGGCGCCGAGGCGAACACCACGGCGTCGAGCTCACCGTTCAGAAAGGCCACCGTCGCGGGCGTCTGCTCCAGCTGGCTGAGCGTCATGTCCGAGGCGCTGATGCGGTTGACGTCGAGCAGGGTGGAGAAGAGGCGCGGCACGCCACTGCCCGGCGTGCCCACATTCACGCGCCAGCCCTTGAAATCGGAGAGCTTGCTGACGGTGGGGGCCTTGTGCAGGCGCCTGGCGGCTTCCTCGCGGTAGAACAGCCAGAGCGGTTCGACGAACAGGCTGCCCAGGGAGGAGATCGAGTCCTCGTCGTCGTAGCCGATGTCGGCCGTACCACCCTGCACGAAGCCGAGGTCGGCCTTGCCGGTGCGCAGCAGTTCCAGATTGGCGGAAGATCCCTCGGATGGCAGCAGTTCGACGGTGATGCCGTTGCGCGCGAGCGCCTCGGCGTAGCGCTTGCCGAACTCGTCGTACGCACTCTGCGCAGGCCCGGTGGCCAGCACCACGCGGTCGGGCGGATTGGGCTTGAGCCACCAGTAGGTGAAGCAGAGCAGGGCGATCGTGAGGATGGCGAACGGTCCGGCTGATAGCAGCATCTCGCGCAGCGAGAGCAGGGTGTATCGCAGGGTTTTTGGCATGGCGAGACATTAGCACGCCATGCCGGTTTTGCCGGGTGACAGGATGTTCGATGGCGCGCGCTCAGCCGGCGGGGCGCTGGTTGAGCCGGAACACCCGCACCGCGTCGTTCATGACGCGTGCCTGCGCCTGGAGCGAGCTGGCCGCCGCGGCGAGCTCCTCCACCATGGCCGCGTTCTGTTGCGTCACCGCATCGAGCTGGCCGACAGCCTGGTTGATCTGGCCCAGGCCCAGGGCCTGCTCTTGTGTCGCGCCGGTGATCTCGGCGATCAGGCCGTTGACCTGTTCGACCGAGTCCACCACCTCGGTCATGGTCTTGCCCGTGCTGTGCACCAGCGCGCTGCCCGCGGCCACGGTACCGGCCGAGGCCTCGATCAGCGCCTTGATTTCCTTGGACGCGGCCAGGGTGCGCTGTGCCAGGCTGCGCACTTCGCCCGCGACCACGGCGAACCCGCGCCCCTGCTCGCCCGCACGGGCCGCTTCCACCGCCGCGTTCAGCGCCAGGATGTTGGTCTGGAACGCAATGCCATCGATCACGCCAATGATCTCGCCGATGCGATGGGAGGAGCGGCTGATCTCGTCCATGGTGTCGATCACCTGCACCATCGCGTCGTTGCCCTCGCGGGCGACGCTGGCCGAGCGCTGCGACAGCGCCGACGCTTCGCGGGACGAGGTGGCGCTTTGCTGCACCGTGCTGCTGAGCTCTTCCACCGAGGCGGCGGTCTGCTCCAGGCTGCTGGCCTGCGATTCGGTGCGCGATGACAGGTCCTGGTTGCCCGCCGCGATCTCGCCGGAAGCCACCTGCACGCCCTCCACCTCATGGCGCACGTCCGACACCACGGCCTGCAGGTTGACGTTGAGCTGGTTGAGTGCCTTGAAGAGCGCCTCGAACTCGCCATGGGCGGGTTTCTGGTGCCGTGCAGACAGATCGCCCGCCGCCATCAGGTTGGCCAGGTCCACCGCTTGGCGCAAGGGGTTGAACAACTGGCGGCGCAGCAGCAGCGCGACCGATGCGGCCACGGCGAGCAGCGCCGCGCCGGCAGCGATGTGCACCGCCGCACCGAAGGGCGCGGCCAGTTCTCCCGTGACAAGTCCGGCCGCCGCCAGACCCACGCATGCGAGCGCGATGCCTTTGCCCAGCGTGGGGCGCAGCAGGCTTTCCATGCGGCCCAGGAAGCCCGCGCGCACGACGCGCCCCTGGCGCAGCACCAGCGACACACGACCGCTCTCGCTGTCGGCACGCATGCGCGCGTACAGCGCCTCGGCCTGCTGGACCTGCTCGCGCGTGGGTCGGGTGCGCACCGACATGTAGCCCACCGTCTTCCCATGCTCCACCACCGGTGTGGCGTTCGCCTCCACCCAGTAGTGGTCACCGTTCTTGCGGCGGTTTTTCACCAGCGCGGACCAGGGCGACCCGCTGGCCAGCGTGGCCCACATGTCGCGAAAGGCCTCGGACGGCATGTCCGGGTGGCGCACGATGTTGTGCGGCTGCCCGACCAGCTCGTCGCGTTCGAAGCCGCTCACGGCCACGAAGGCCGGGTTGCAATAGGTGATCCTGCTTTGCAGGTCGGTGGTGGACACCAGGGTGACCCCTTCGGGGATCACGAACTCTTGTTGGGTGACAGGCTGGTTGTTGCGCATGCCCATTTATCGGCACGGCGCGGTGAAACCGAAGCGAAAACGCCGGGTTTCCCCGGCCGATTCCGCTCCGGTTTGATCCACATCAAACCCGCCTGCTGGTTGCCGTTCAGGGTGCGGGTTCGAGGGTCAGCACGGTGTAGGCGCCGTTGATCTTGTCGGCGGTGAAGCGCACCTTGTCGCCGGCCTTCACGCCCGCGAGCAGGGCCGGATCGCGCGCCTGGAAGACCATGGTCATCGGCGGCATGTCCAGATTGGGAATCTCGCCGTGCCTGAGCGTGATCTTGCCCGCCGCCAGGTCGACCCGACGGACCTCGGCCTCGGTGGAGGGCAGGGCGCCGGCCGCGTCGCCCGAGGTGGGTTTGAAGCCACTCGTTGCGCCGGGGTGGTGCTGGAACACGCGCGTGCTGCCGTCGCGCTGCACCAGCAGCACGTCGTAGGCGTCGCGGCGGTTGCCGTACACCGGACCGTCCATGCCCGGGCTGCCCACGGGCATGCCAGGCACCGCCAGGCCGATTGCCACCGGCTTCTCGGCGAGCAGGCGCCGGATCTCGCTGGCGGCCACGTGGCCCTCGACCACGTAGCCGCCGACCAGCGCGGTGTGGCACGAGCCGTATCGGGCGGGCAGGCCGAGGCGCTGCCGCACGGCGACGTTGCCGGTGTCGAAGACCTGCACCTGGAAGCCGTCGGCGCGCAAGAGCGCGATCCAGTCGTTGCAGCAGCCGCAGTTGGGGTCTTTCCAGACCTGCAGAGGTGGCAAGGCGGACTGGGCGAAGCTGCCTGGTGCCGTCAGGGCGAGGCCGATGGCGGCGGTGAGGAGGTGTCGTCTTTGCATGGGGTTCTCCTGGAGGAAACGCGGGGTCAGGCGCGGGGCTTGACGCGGATCGTGCCGCGCATGCCGGCCTCGAAGTGGCCGGCGATCAGGCAGGCAAACTCGAACTCGCCCGCGCGGTTGAATGTCCAGACCACATCGCCTGCCTTGCCGGGTGGCACGTGTGCCATGTAGGGCTCATCGTGCTCCATGCCCGGGTGCTTCTTCATCATGTCGGCATGGGCCTTCAACTCGGCGCTGGTACCGAGCACGATCTCGTGCATCACCTGACCCTTGTTGACCGCGCGCAGCCTCAAGGTCTCGCCCTCGCGCACTTCAAGGTGGCTGGGGCTGAATTTCATGTCGTCGGTCATGCGGATCTCCACCGTGCGGGTGACGGCGCCCGGTTCTGCCGCGATGCCCCAGGGCTTCTGTTCCTTCACCACCGCGGCGGGCGCATGGCCGTGCTGGTTGCCGTGCGAACGCGCGGCCGGCAGGGCCAGTGCCCAGGGAAGGGCGACAAGGCTCAGCTGGAAGTGGCGGCGGCTGGTTGTGTTGTGTTGCATGGGATCTCCTTGGTTGCGCGGATCAATGGTGGTGGCCGGCCGGCGTGGCGGGCTTGCGAACGGTGGCGCCGGCAGGCGCGCCGGCCGGTGAGGGCGCAGCGGGCCGTGATGCGGTGGGTGCCGTGCCGGTATCGACCAGCCGGGCCTGCGTGCCGGGTGGCTGTGCGTAGTCCCCGGGGTCGCTGTAGTCGCCGGCCTTCTGGTCGGCGCGCACCTTGAGGGTGGTGAACATGCCGCCCATCTCGATCGGGCCGTAAGGCCCGGTGCCGGTCATCATCGGAAAGGTGTTGGCCGGGAGCTCCATCTGCATTTCGCCCATGTCCGCCATGCCGCGTTCGCCCATCACCATGTAGTCTGGCGTGGCCCGTTGCAACCGCCTGACGAGGCCGCTGTGGTCGGCACCAATCATGGTGGGCACCGCGTGACCCATGGCGCCCATGGTGTGGTGGCTCTTGTGGCAGTGCATGGCCCAGTCACCCGGCTCATCGGCCACGAACTCGATCTGGCGCATCTGGCCCACGGCCACGTCCGTGCTGACCTCGGGCCAGCGGGCGCCCGGTGGCACCGGGCCGCCGTCGGTGCCGGTCACCTCGAATTCGATGCCGTGGATGTGGATCGGGTGGTTGGTCATGGTGAGGTTGCCCACGCGCACGCGCACGCGCTCGCCCAGGCGCGCCACCAAGGGCGTGATGCCGGGAAACACGCGGCTGTTCCAGGCCCAGATGTTGTGCTCCAGCATGGTGTTGACCTGCGGGGTCATGCTGCCGGGCTCCACATCGAAGGCGTTGAGCAGGAAGCAGTAGTCGCGCTGCACCTCGGCGATCAGCGGGTGCTTCTGCCTCGGGTGCGTGATCCAGAGTCCCATCATGCCCATGGCCATCTGCACCATCTCGTCGGCGTGCGGGTGGTACATGAAGGTGCCCGGCCGGCGTGCGGTGAATTCGTAGACGAAGGTCTTGCCGGCCGGAATGGCGGGCTGGTTCAGACCGCCCACACCGTCCATGCCATTGGGCAGGCGCTGCCCGTGCCAGTGGATGGTGGTGTGCTCGGGCAGGCGGTTGGTGACGTAGAGGCGCACGCGGTCGCCTTCGACCACCTCGATGGTGGGGCCCGGGCTCTGGCCGTTGTAGCCCCACATGTTCACCATGAAGCCGGGGGCCACTTCGCGGACCACGGGTTCGGCCACCAGGTGGAACTCCTTCACGCCTTCTTTCATGCGCCAGGGCAGCGTCCAGCCGTTGAGCGTGACCACCGGGTTGTAGGGCCGGCCAGCGCCGGTCACGCCGGGAGGTGTCCAGGGCGCGGCGGTGTCGGCGGAGGTCTGCTGCACGGCTTCGGGCAGGGCGGCGAGCGCCACGCGGTTCACGCTGGCCGCCGCCACGGCCGTGGCCGCAGCGCCGGCAAAGAAATGTCGTCGGTTGAGGGATGGGTTCATGTCAGTGTCCTGCGGCGGGGGCGGAGCCCTTGCCGGATGAAGAGGGGGCTTCGGTGCTGGTCGTGGCGTCCGCACCCGACAGCAAGGCCTGCCAGTCGGCCCGCGCGAGCCAGTAGGCCTGCCGTGCCTGCAGCGCGGCGTCCAGCGAGGCCATGCGATCGCGGGCGCTGGCCAGCAGATCCCAGGTGCCTTGCAGCATGCCGTTGTAGCGAAGCAGCGTTTCCTGCTCCAGCGAGGCCTGCAACTGCGCCACCACGTCCTGCGCGTGCAGCGCGCTGGCGTGCCGCAGCTGCAGCGCGGCCCAGGCCTGGCGCGCAGCGGTGCGGCGCGCGGCGGCCTGCTGCAGCAGTTCGGCCTCCGCGTTCAGCGCGCGCGCAAGGGTGGTGTCGCGCAACAGGCTCAGGTTGTCGATGTGCGGTGGCGTGCTCGCATCCCCGTCGGACGGCACCGCGTCCAGCGCGGCGTCCACCGCGCCGTCCCAGGCCTGGCGGCGCGCGGCAGACAGCGCGGAAGCGTCCCGGGCGGCCAGCAGCCGGGCCTGTGCCATCGTCGGGTGGCTGCGCACCACCATGGCCTCGCCCTCCGCGGCGCCTGGGCCATGGCCGGGCCATGGTGTCGCGGGCAAGGCGGGCAGGCTGTCTGGCAGTTGGTCGCCGAGCCGGGCCACGGCCTGCGCGTCCCACAGGCCCAGCAGCGAGGCCAGGTGTTCCCGGGAGCGCAGGCTGGCATCGCGGGCGTTCACACTGGCCTGCCACGCACTGGCTTCGATCAGTTGCTCGCGCATCTGCCGGGCCTGACTCCAGTTGCCGGCCACCACCATGCGGCGGCCCAGTTCGGTGCCGGTGCGGGTGGCTTCGAGGACTTCGTCGAGCAACCGCTCGCGTTGGCGCGAGACGACAGCGTCGATCCAGGCGCGCTGCAGATCGCGCACATGCGAGGCGTAGGCCACCTGCACCTGCGCCCGTGCCAGCGGGTTCATGTCGGCGTGGGTGAAGAGGGCGGGCCGATGCCGCAACGAGAGCTTGAGCGCTTGCGCGAAGTTCAGCGTCTGGTCACGGCGTGAGGTGGCGGGCGCCTCGGAGGCCTGGCTGGATTCCTGGCGCAGCAGGTCGGCATGGCCCCGGGGAAATTCGGCCACGCGCTGGTTGGCGCGCTGCCAGATCGCGCGCGCCGACGCGAGGTCGCCTGGCAACGCCGGCGTGTCGGCGCGCCCCATGGGAGGCAGCACGAGGCTGGGTGTGGTGACCGGGCTGGCCGGGTCGGCGGCATCGAAGGCCGCCGGGTTCTGGGCGTGGGCCGCAGGCCCGGCGAGCGCACAGGCGATAAAGAGCGCGGCCCGCACGGACGGGGGGGCGCGGCGGCGAAGGTCGCCGGAAGGACGTCATGGAAATCTCCTGAAATACACAGACCAGCGCCCGCTGCAAGCCCGGATCGGCCGGCGGCGGACGCACCTCGGGTGTGTGCGCTCAGGAAATGGGTGGTTTGATGCCCCGGTGCGGCTCGGAGCTGGCGAAGCGTTCGGCAGGCAGCGCGAGCACGCCATGGACCGGAACCAGGCCCGGTACGACAGGGGCGGAGAGTGCCATCACCGGCCCGTTGCAGACATCGCAACTCTTGTGGGCGTGGTCGGCGGAGGCGTTGTCCTGCATGCCGGCGTGCTCGCCGGGCATGGCGTGATCGGGGCATGGGGCGGCGGTGCTGGCGCTGGCCTGTTCCGTCGAGTGCGCCGGTGCGGCCAGCATGGCCAGTGCCATGGCGTCGCCCATCCAGCCGCGGATGGGCAGCAGGGCGATCATGAGGGCAAGCAGCAGGTGGCGCATGGCTCTGGAATGATACGCTGCGGGCCGTTAGGTTCCCGGCATGGGCTTTCAGGGCAATTGTGGCGCGACGCCGAAGCGAGGCGGTGGCGGGAGGAATTCTTCCACCGGTGCCTTGGCCGCGCGCACGGCCACCTGCGGCGGCAGCGCCATGCCGCGCTGCTGCATCACGGCGCGCAGGCGGTCGGGGTAGTCGGTGATGATGCCGTCCACACCCCAGTCGATCAGGCGCGCCATGTCATGCGGTTCGTTGACCGTCCAGGGGATCACGCGCAGTTCGAGGGCGCGGGCGCGTTGCAGCAGGTGCTGGTCCAGGTCGTTGAAATTCGGCGACCACAGCTTGCCGCCCGCGGCCGCCACCATGCCGGGTGCGTCTTCGAAATCCGCCAGCTTGAGGCCTGCCGTCCACTCGCCGCTGCCGAGCGTGTTGAAGCGCGGCAACTGGGCCGACAGGTACGACAGCGGCATGCCCGGTGCCAACTGGCTCGCGACCTTCTGGATGCGCCAGTCGAAACTCTGCAGGCTCACCCGCGATGCCATGCCGTGGGTCCTGATCACGTCGAGCACGGCACGCACGAAAGCGTCGGGGTTGGGCGATTCATCGGGTCGGCCCGGATGGATCTTCAGCTCGATATTGAAATGCACATGACGCGCACCCAGCTGGCGCACGCGGTCGAACAGCGCCGCGAGCGTGGGAATGCGCTGGCCATCGTGTGCCACCTGCTCGGCGAAATCGCGCGCGTAGCGGGTCGACGGATTGATGCGCCCCACGTCCCAGGCACCGATCTCGGCCAGCGTGAGGCGGTTGAAGGGCTGGCCACGGGCCTGCAGCCAGCGGCCGTCGGCATCGCGCGTGAGGTCGGGGTTGGGCGTGGTGTCGTGCGAGATCACCGGCACGCCCTCGGCACTGAGCACGACGTCGAGTTCGAGCGTCGTGACGCCGATCGCGAGGGCACGCTCGAAGGCGGCCATGGTGTTTTCAGGTGCCAGGCCGCGCGCGCCGCGATGGCCTTGGGCGTCGAACGCGAGCGCGGCGCCTGCGCACCACAGCGACAGGCCCAGGGCGGTGGTGCAGCTCCAGCGGATCCACGTCAGGCGTTGCACGCCCTGCGAGGTAGGTCGGGTCATGGGGGCAGTCTGACAGCCTCTCGTGACCGATGCAAGACAGCGTGTTTCGCAACGTGGCATCCGCTTTCGCGGATCACGTCCCTGGGGCGACAAGCTGGCGTCGCCATGGGCGGCATCGAGCCGTATGCTTGCCGCACAAGACCGGACACTGGAGACAAGTGATGAGCAGCAGCACCGAGGGCGCGCGCACCGCGTCCCTGCCCGATCCGAACGCACACCACCGCTTCTGGCCCTCGCGCCTGCCGCGGCGCATTTCGCCGCCGGCCACCTCGCTCTGGCACAACCTCGTGGTGAGTGCCCAGCGCTACCCCGACAAACCCGCGCTGGTGTTCTTCGACAGCGTGATCACCTACCGTGAACTGCATGACCAGGCCGAACGGCTGGCGGCGCACCTGCGGCAACACGGCGTGCAGGACGGCGATCGCGTGATCCTGCTGATGCAGAACTGCCCGCAATGGGTGGTGGCGCACTTCGCCATCCTGCGTGCCAACGCCGTGGTGGTACCGGTCAACCCCATGAACCGTGCCGAGGAGCTCAGGCACTACATCCTCGATCCCGATGCCCGGGTCGCCATCGTCGCCGCCGATCTCGCGGGTGAACTGCTCAAGGCCAACAGTGAGGTGAGCGAGGCCGAGCGCTTGCGCCACCTCGTGGTCTCCCACTACGCCGACACCATCGGCCCGCAGGCCGAAATACCGCCGGCCTGGGCCGAGTGGCTGGGCGTCCGGCACGCCCTGCCCACGCCACCCGGTGGCACCGCGAGCAGCTGGGCCGACGCGCTCGCCTGCACCGCTGCAGCGCCGGCGCACAACCGGGGCCCGGACGATCTGGCCGTGCTGCCCTACACCAGCGGCACCACCGGCCTGCCCAAGGGCTGCATGCACCCGCACCGCACGATCATGCACAACGCGGTGGCCGTGGGCATGTGGACGAACAGCACCTCGGAAAACGTGGGCCTGCTGGTGGTGCCCATGTTCCACATCACCGGCATGGTCGCCGGCATGCATGCCGGGGTCTATGGCGGGTCGACGATGGTCCTGATGCCGCGCTGGGACCGCGAGCTCGCCGGCCGCCTGATCTCGCGCTGGCGCTGCACGCACTGGACCAACATTCCCACGATGGTGATCGACCTGCTGGCCAGCCCGAACTTCGACAAGTACGACCTCTCCAGTCTGGTCCTGATGGGCGGGGGCGGCGCGGCCATGCCGCAGGCCGTGGCACAGCGCCTGCTGGAGCAATACGGCCTGCGCTATTGCGAGGGCTACGGCCTCACCGAAACGGCCGCGCCTTCGCACAACAACCCGGCCGATCACCCCAAGCAGCAATGTCTGGGCATCCCTTTCATGGGGACCGACGCGCGCGTGGTCGACCCGCTCACGTTGCAGGAAATGCCTCAGGGCGAAGCCGGCGAGATCATCATCCACGGGCCCGAGGTGTTCGACGGCTACTGGAAACGCCCCGAGGCCACAGAGGCCGCGTTCATCACCTTCGAGGGCAAGCGCTTCTTCCGCTCGGGTGATCTCGGTCGAGTGGACGAAGACGGCTACTTCTTCATCACCGACCGGCTCAAGCGCATGATCAATGCCAGTGGCTTCAAGGTCTGGCCGGCCGAGGTGGAGGCCCTGATGTTTCGCCATCCCGCCATCGCGGAAGCCTGCGTCATCGCGACGCAGGATGCCTACCGGGGCGAGAGCGTGAAGGCCGTGGTGGTGTTGCGCGAAGCCGCGCGCGGCAACACGAGCGAGCAAGCCATCGTCGACTGGTGCCGCGAGAACATGGCCGCCTACAAGTGCCCGCGCATGGTCGAGTTCGTCACCGCGCTGCCCAAGAGCGGCAGTGGCAAGGTGATGTGGCGCCTGTTGCAGGAGCAGGAGACCGCCAAGGCCGCCAGCGCCGCGTGAGGCTCAACCCCGGGACGCCATCTCGGGCTGCTTCGTGAACAGGTCGGCAACCCACTCGACGAAGGCCCGCACCTTCGCGCTGAGGTGCCGGTTGGGCGGATACACCACATAGAGCGGAATGCTGTGGGTCGACCAGTCCGGAAGCACCCGCACCAGCTCGCCGCGCTGGATCAGCGGCACAGCCGTGAAAGCGCCCATCTGTGCCACACCCAGGCCCGCCAGCACCGCTGCGATCATGGCGTTGCTTTCATTGACGGACAGCCGGGTCGGGCCCGTGATCTCCACCGTCTGGCCGTCCTTCACGAACTCGTTGATGAAGGGGCGGCCATTGCGGGCGGAGAAGTAGTTCAGCATGGTGTGCTCGCTGCCCAGCTGCTCCGGGTGGGTGGGCATGCCGTGCGTGCGGATGTAGGCCGGCGAGGCCACGGTCATGAGCGGCACGTTGGCCACGCGCCGGGCCACGAGCGACTGGTCCAGCAACTCGCCGCCGCGGATCACGCAGTCCACGTTGTCGGCGATGAGATCGACCGCGCGGTCGGTGACGCCCAGCTCCAGCTGGATGTCGGGGTAGCGGCGGTAGAAATCGGCGAGGGCGGGAATGATGATGTGCTGCGCCACCGACGTCCCCACGTCCACGCGCAGGCGTCCGCTGGGGTTGGCCTGCGCGTTGGTCATGCTGGCCTCGATGTCGTCGAGGTCGTTGAGCACGCGCGCTGTGCGCTCGTAATACGCCGCACCGTCCGGGGTGACGGTCACGCGCCGTGTGGTGCGGTTGAGCAGCTTGACCTTCAGCCGCGACTCCAGGTGCTGCACCAGCTTCGTCACCGTTCCTTTCGGCAGGTCCAGCGACTCGGCTGCCTTGGTGAAAGTGCCGGCCTCCACCACCCGCGCAAATACCCTGATCGATTGGATCTGATCCATGCCCTCTGTCCTTGATGTGCTTTGTGGCGGGATTGTTCATGCAATGGAAACAGACAACTGGCCGCAGGTGGCTTTATCCGCAGAAAGGGTGTGTCTATAGTCCGGGCCATGGTTTCAACTGCCTCATCCTCTGCCGCCTTGCCGCCCGCCCGCCACCTGTCGGTGCCCGGCGAGCGTCCGCTGGCGCTGCGCGTGCGGGGCGCGAAGCCGCGCGGCGGCACGGTGCCGCTGGTGCTGCACTTCCATGGCGGCGCCTTCGTGTCGGGCGACCTGGACAGTGGCGCCTGCCTGGCCGAGCTGCTGGCGGGCTCGGGTGCCGTGGTCGCGTCGCTGGCCTATCCGCTGGCGCCGGCGCACCGCTTCCCCGATGCGGTGGAAGCCGGCTATGCCGCGCTGGAATGGCTGTTCAAGCAGCGCACCCGCCTGGCGGGCAGTGGCGCGCCGCTGTTCGTCGCCGGCGAGGAAGCCGGTGGCAACCTGGCGGCGGCCGTGGCCTTGATGGTGCGCGACCGCGCGCATCCCCCGCTGGCTGGCCAGATCCTGGTCTCGCCGATGCTGGACCCCTGCAACGCCACGGCCTCGCTGCGGCAGACCATGGGTGAGGCGACCTGCTGCAAATGGATGGAGGGCTGGCAGCAGTACCTGCGCGGCCCGATGGATGCGGAACATCCCTACGCCGTGCCCGGCCGCGCACAACGGCTCGCCGGCCTGCCGCCGGCGCTGATCCTCACCAGCGGTGACGACCCCATGCGCGACGAGGCCCTGGCCTACGCCGAGCGCCTGCGCGAAGCGGGCATCGCAGTGCACAGCGGCCTCATGCCTCCCACCACTGGCTGGCCTGACTCGCTGAGCGAGCAGGCCGCCGGGGAATGTCCGTGCGCTGTCGAGGTGCGCGGCCACGTCCGGGCCTTCTACCAGGCCGCAACGCCCCCGCCGTCCTGACGGCCCCACGCCCCCTTTCCCATTCACCTCGCATGCCCACCCCGGTGACCCACCGGGGGCGGCTCCGTTCGCCCTCAAAAAGGAAACATCATGTCCGACCTGTCTCCATTCAAGCGCCGCATCTGGTGGCCCACCGCGGCGGCCGTGGCCGCCCTCATCGCCGCGGGCGTCGTGCTCGTCCAGGAAGCAAACCCCGCCCGGGCCAGTGCACCCGTGAGCGCGCCGCCGCCCATGCCGGTCTCCGTGGCCACCGTGGCCGAGAGTGACGTGGCCGCCTGGCAGGAGTTCTCCGGCCGTCTCGAAGCGGTGGAGCGGGTGGATATCCGCTCCCGCGTGGCCGGGGTGGTGCAGGCCACGCACTTCCGCGAAGGCGCGCTGGTGGCCAGGGGCGACCTGCTGGTGTCCATCGACCCGGCGCCTTACCAGGCCGAGTTCGCGCGCGCCGAGGCCCAGGTCATCGCCGCGCAGGCCCGCGTCAACCACGCCACCAACGAGCACGCCCGCTCGCGCCGCCTGTGGGACGACAAGGCGATCGCCCAGCGCGAGCTGGACGACCGCGAGAACGTGCTGCGCGAAGCCGAGGCGAACCTCAAGGCCGCGCAGGCGCAGTTGCAGGCCGCCCGTCTGAGCCTGGGCTACACGCAGGTGCGCGCACCGGTGGCCGGGCGCATCGGCAAACTGGAGGTGACCGTGGGCAACCTCGTGGCCGCCGGGCCCGGTGCACCCGTGCTCACAACCCTGGTGTCGGTCAGCCCGATCTACGCCAGCTTCGATGCCGATGAACGGACCGTCGCCGGCGCATTGCAGGGGTTGGCGGGGGGTGCACGTCCAGCGGTCGAACGCATTCCGGTGCAGATGGGCACCTCGGCCACCACCGATACGCCGTTCGCCGGTCAGCTGCAGCTGATCGACAACCAGGTCGATCCGCGCAGCGGCACGGTTCGCGTGCGCGCCGTCTTCGACAACAAAGACGGCCGCCTGATGCCCGGGCAGTTCGCGCGCATCCGCATGGGCCAGCCGCAGACCGCGCGCAGCCTGCTGGTGAGCGAGCGCGCCGTCGGCACCGACCAGGACAAGAAGTACGTGCTGGTGGTGGGCGAGGGCGACAAGACCGAGTACCGCGAGGTCACGCTGGGCGCACCAGTCGATGGCCTGCGCACCGTGCTCAGCGGACTCAAACCTGGTGAGCGCATTGTCGTCAATGGCCTGCAGCGCGTGCGCCCTGGCGACGTGGTGCAACCGCAGACCGTGCCCATGAGCGCCCGCGCGGAAAAAACCTCGGTGGCCGTGGCCAGGTCCTGAACCGCCACGCGATTGACAAGAAGAACATCATGAATCTCTCGAAATTCTTCATCGATCGGCCGATCTTCGCGGGCGTGCTCTCGCTGCTGATCCTGATCGCCGGCCTGGTCGCGCTGCGCGGCCTGCCGATCTCCGAGTACCCCGAGGTGGCACCGCCTTCGGTGGTGGTGCGCGCCCAGTACCCGGGCGCCAACCCCAAGGTCATCGCCGAAACCGTGGCCACGCCGCTGGAGGAGTCCATCAACGGCGTGGAAGGCATGCTCTACATGGGCAGCCAGGCCACCACCGACGGCGTGATGACGCTGACCGTGACCTTCAAGCTCGGCACCGACCCCGACAAGGCGCAGCAGCTGGTGCAGAACCGCGTGTCGCAGGCCGAGCCACGCCTGCCCGAGGAAGTGCGGCGCCTGGGTGTGACCACGGTCAAGAGCTCGCCCGACATCACCATGGTGGTCCACCTGGTCTCGCCGAACGACCGCTACGACATCAACTACCTGCGCAACTATGCGGTGCTCAACGTGAAGGACCGGCTTGCGCGCATCCAGGGGGTGGGCCAGGTGCAGATCTTCGGCGGCGGCGACTACTCGATGCGCGTCTGGCTCGATCCGCAGAAGGTCGCGCAGCGTGGCCTCTCGGCCAGCGACGTGGTGAGCGCGATCCGCGGCCAGAACGTGCAGGCCGCCGCTGGTGTGGTGGGTGCCTCGCCGGGCCTGCCCGGCGTGGACATGCAGCTCTCCATCAACGCGCAGGGCCGTCTTCAGACCGAAGAGGAATTCGGCGACATCATCGTGAAGACCGGTGGCGACGGCGCCGTGACCCGGCTGCGCGACATCGCGCGTCTGGAGATGGGGGCGGCCGACTACTCGTTGCGCTCGCTGCTCAACAACCAGCCCGCTGTCGGCATGGGCGTGTTCCAGGCGCCGGGCTCCAACGCGCTCGACATCTCGGCCGGGGTGCGCGCCACCATGGCCGAGTTGCAGAGGAACATGCCCGAGGGCGTGGAGTTCCGCATCGCCTACGACCCCACGCAGTTCGTGCGCGCCTCCATCCAGTCGGTGATCACCACGCTGCTCGAAGCCATCGCGCTGGTGGTGCTGGTGGTGATCCTGTTCCTGCAGACCTGGCGGGCATCCATCATCCCGCTGCTGGCGGTGCCGGTGTCGGTGGTGGGCACCTTCGCCGTGCTGCACCTGCTCGGTTTCTCCATCAACGCGCTCTCGCTGTTCGGGCTGGTGCTGGCCATCGGCATCGTGGTGGACGACGCCATCGTGGTGGTGGAGAACGTGGAGCGCAACATCGAGGCGGGGCTGTCGCCGCGCGATGCGACCTACCGCGCAATGAAAGAAGTGTCCGGACCCATCATCGCGATCCCGCTGGTGCTGGTGGCGGTGTTCGTGCCGCTGGCCTTCATCAGCGGCCTCACGGGCCAGTTCTACAAGCAGTTCGCGGTGACCATCGCGATCTCCACCGTGATCTCGGCCATCAACTCGCTCACGCTTTCGCC
>QFCS01006250.1_pt1 | contig 37858 bp, 45 predicted proteins | sample 3576561 | NCBI WGS metagenome assembly QFCS01 | reverse complement strand
TCAACAATCGGCGATTGCTCGAACCCATCGGCAATATCCCGCCTGCTGAAGCCGAAGAACGATATTACGCCATGCTGGACGATCAACCTATGGCGGCCTAACTTAAACCAAATAGCCTCCGGCAAACGTGGGGCGGTTCACCATTCCAAGCCCATTTCCGCGCGAAGCCCGCGCGACATCAAGTCGACCAAAGGGACGAGAAGGTCGAGGGCGCGCCTGTCTTCGCCGGCTCGATCAATCAGTCCGGCGCGCTTAAGGTTAGGGCCGAACGGATCGGGCGGGCGTCTGCCCCCATATGCAAAAATGCTCCCGGATGTTGAGCTCGCCTTTTCGGCCTGACGCGAACAACCAAGCTGCGACAGCATCGACGACAATGCCAATGCCCGCGACGATCATGACCGTCACGCCTGCTACCGGAGCAGTTGAAGAGAAACGCCGAACCGTCTCCCAACCGATCGCCAATCGCAGCCGCTGCAAAGGTGAGAGATCGGCGCACGGCCCTGCTCAGCGGTTCAATTTCTACGTAGCGGTAACGGCGATGCAAGACCGATTGGCTGTGACCAGCCCACCTTTTTCAGGCCGCTGATATCTGAGCCTCGTTGCCCATGCGCTCTCGGCGGGTGCCAATCCGCCAAGGCTTCGGAAAGGTCAATGTGATCGAGCAGCCACATCGCGGCCCTCGAACCCGGATCGATCACGGCAGCCGTCGAGACAGAAGTACGCATCCGGTGAGGACCGCGGCTACTGACGGTTTGCTGGGGGATTTGGCATCTTACTTGCCGAGGAAGGCCTCGACGCCTTCTTGAGCGAGCACATCGCGGAATGCAGCATCGGCATCGCGGTCGGTGGGGAATAGATTGTCCCAGACCGTCGAGGTGCCGTGCTCGTTGACGACCTCGAGGGACCAGCCACGTTCGGTGGCGAGCCGCACGATGTTGATGGTCAGCCGTACGCCCGCCTGTTCGATGGACCGGCAGAGAGAGGATTCAATCAGTTCGGGTTGCGGGTCAAATTCCATGCCGTGATGCTATGAGATCACGGCTCCAGCTTCAACGCTGTTGGTTTCCAATTCCATGGGAGCAGATCGCCAAGCCGATTAGCCGGATGACCGGCGATGCGGGCAAAAACGTCGGCGAGCCAAGCCTGGGGATCGAGGTCGTTGAGGCGACAGCTTTGAATGAGTGAAAACATGATGGCGGCGCGCTGACCGCCGCGATCGGAGCCGCAAAATAGCCATGCTTTCCGCCCGAGTGGCACACAGCGTAGCGCCCGTTCCGCTGCGTTGTTCGTGAGGCATACCCTGCCATCGACGAGGAAGCGGGTGAAGGAGTCCCAGCGCCGGAGCATATAGTTGATAGCCTTGGCGAGATCATGGTTACGCGACAGCTTGGCGAGTTGGGCGTTCAACCAGTCGTGCAGTTCGGCGATCAGTGGCGCGCTCAACTCCTGACGGGCGGCAAGCCGCTCCGCTGGTGTCTTGCCGTTGATACCGCGCTCAACGTCGAACAGGGCGTCCAGCTTCTGCACCGCCTCCAGCGCAATCGGATAGATCGGGCCAGTCCGCTCGCCGCGGCTCTTCTTGCGCGCAGCGCCCTCGACGTCAGCAAGTTCGAAGAACTTCCTGCGCGCGTGAGCAAAGCATCCTGCCTCCAGGATGAGACCAGGCTGGCGGTTGGGAGCGTACAGCTCAAAATAGCCCGCATAGGCATCAGCCTGCAGAATCCCAGACCAGGACGCGAGGTGCACCTGGGGATGTTCCCCGCGCCGGTCGCGCGAATAATAGAAAACCACCGCCGGCGGATCGGCGCCGCCGAACGGGCGGTCATCCCGGACATAATCCCATAATCTACCGGTATCGGTCTTGCCCTTGGCCATGACCGGCACGGTGGTATCGTCGCCATGCACGCGCTCGGCGGCAAAGACATGGGCCTCGATCAGCCGAAAGATGGGCATCAAGGCGAAGGACGCCGCACCAACCTGATCGGCAAGCGTGGAGACGCTCAGCGGCACGCCTTCGCGAGCGAAGCGCTCCGCCTGGCGGTTGAGCGGCTGGTGCTGCCCATACTTCTCGAACAGCAGCATGGCGAGGAAGCTTGGCCCTGCCCAGCCACGCGGCACGACATGGAATGGCGCGGGCGGCTGCGTGATCTTCTCGCAGTCACGGCAGGAGAACTTCTCGCGTACGGTCTGGATGACCTTCCAGGCACGCGGGATTACCTCCAGCGTCTCGGTTACATCCTCGCCCAGCTTCGACAGGCGCATGCCGCCACAGGCCGGACAGGAACAGGGCGCCGGAACGACGACGCGGTCGCGGGGCAAATGGTCGGGGAACGGTTTTTTAACTGGCCTCTTGCGCTCAAAGGCGGTGACGTTCGTCGCCTTTGTCGCGGCGGTCTCGGCGGCCAGATCATCTTCGGCGGCGTCGGCCTCCAAATCTTCGAGCTCAAACTCCATCTGCGCAAGAAGCCGGCGGGTGCGTTCGGCGCTGGGGCCGTACTGCTCGCGCCTGAGCTTGGCGATCTGCAACTTGTAGTGCGAGATCAACGCCTCGGTGGCGCTCTCCCGGGCACGGGCATTGGCCAGTTCGGCTTCAGCGCTCGTGGCCCGCTGTTCGGCTTCATCGGCGCGCTGCGCACTGAGCCGTACCAACGCCTTGAGCGCTTCGATATCGTCAGGCAGGGGCGAAACGGCGGCGTCCACAACTTGGATGGAATCATAAAAAACCTCCCGGATGAAGCGGAAAATGCAGCCTCCGCCAAGAAAATCTGCGCCTATCCTGCGCTCTGTGGGCGCCAGCTATATTGCGGGTTCCGCCAGTCCACTCCGTCGAGCAGACAGGCCAGCTGTGAGCTCGTCAGCGACACCACGCCGTCCTTCGCGGCGGGCCAAATGAACTTCCCTCGTTCCAATCGCTTCGAATATAACGACATCCCGAGGCCGTCGTGCCAGATTATCTTCACAAGCGCCCCGCTGCGCCCGCGAAAGACCCAAAGATCGCCGGCAAATGGGTCTCGCGAGAAGCTCTGCTGCACCATTGCTGCCAAGCTCTGCATGCCGCGCCGCATATCTGTGTGGCCCATCGCAATCCACACCCGCGCGCCAGCTGGGATCATCGCAGGGCCTTGAGCGCTGCCGACACCAAGGCAGCTGGTGCCGACGCAGATATGCTCACGCGCCCTTTGCCACCCAGATCCACGATGATCACCGGCATTGCGGCCTGGTGCGCATTCTGCTGTTCGCCATCGTCAACCACCGCCTCGGCGAACTCCGTCAGGGCGGGCGGCTGCCGCAGCTTGTTGCGCCACGTGTAAATGCGCGCCGTGGAAATATCGTGCCGACGCGCCACAGCCAAAACGCTGGCCCCAGGCGCAAAGGCTTCTGCCAAAATCTGGAGCCGTTCCTCGTCGCTCCACCGCCGCCGCCGTTCCGGCCCGGTCATCACCGTGATCTGCCGCATCCACTGCTCCTAAGCGTGCTCTCGAGAGCGTTCTTAAGAGCAGGCCCCTACCTCACGACAAGGCGCGTCTCGCCGGATGCATACAGACAGAAGCGCAGGCTGCGAGTTATCGCGACCGGCTCGTGCCCATCCATGAGTTGAAGCATCTGGCAATCGAATGCCATTGATGAGGTTCCTGTGAAGTCGCGGTGCGTCGACCTGTGCTGTTTTGACGGCCGGCTGGATAGTGCCGGGGGGGGCGGCAGGTCCAAACCCGAATGCCGGGCATGGAAGAACGCGCCGCCCCGACAGCAACGCAAGATCGCCGCCGATCTGCCGCGCCAGCTTGCAAAACTGGCGGGACGCGAGTGCACAAGTAAACCCTAGCACGTCGCGCTAAACATGTTCAAGATGCCAGGTGCGTCAGGATCGGACATTCCGGCCGATTGTTACCGTGACAGCTCCTCGCCAGATCCATCAGCGCTGCTCGCATCGCATTAAGCGCGTCCGCCTTGCGGCCAAGGTCGGCTGCGCGGGACTCTGCCAGTGCCTTGACCTCGGCACTGGCGCGGGCCCGATCGGACCATAGATCAAGCAGCTTTCGGATTTCTTCGATTGGAAAGCCGAGGTCGCGGGCATTGGCTATGAACCGAAGTCGATGCACATCGGCATCCGAGTAGTCGCGATACCCACTATCCCGCCGCGCCGCCGACGGGATCAGGCCGATTTTCTCGTAATGGCGGATCATCCGCTGAGAGACCCCGCTCGCGTCCGATGCCGCGCCGATGTTCACAATTCCACCCGGTTGAGCCGCAATGCGTTCGTCACGACGCTGACGGAGGACAGTGCCATCGCGGCCGCCGCGATGATCGGCGAGAGCAGGATGCCGAAGATCGGGTAGAGCAGCCCCGCAGCGATCGGGACCCCGGCAGCGTTGTAGATGAAAGCGAAGAACAGGTTCTGGCGGATGTTGGACATCGTCGCCTCGCTAAGCCGGCGCGCACGCACGATGCCGTTAAGGTCGCCCTTCAGCAGGGTCACGCCAGCGCTTTCGATCGCGACATCGGTGCCCGAACCCATCGCGATGCCGACATCGGCGACGGCGAGCGCGGGCGCGTCATTAACTCCGTCGCCTGCCATGGCCACGATGCGCCCCTCAGCTTTCAATCGCGAGACCACATCGCTTTTCTGATCCGGCAACACTTCGGCTTCGACATCATCGATTCCAAGTTTCCGCCCGACCGCTTGTGCTGTTGTGCGATTGTCGCCCGTCAGCATGACAACCCGGATGCCCTCCTTGCGAAGCGCCGCGATAGCCTCAGCCGTCGTTTCTTTGATTGCATCGGCAATGGCAAGGATGCCGGCGGCCTGTCCGTCGATCCCGATGAAGATGGCGGTCGCGCCGTCTTGGCGCAGCTCATCCGCCTGCGGCTCAAGGGCGCGAACCTCGATCCCGTTTTCTGACAGGAAGCCGGCATTGCCCAGCGTGATGCGCTTGCCATCGACCGTGCCGATCGCTCCCTTGCCGGTTGGGGAATCAAAGTCGGTGACCTCGGGAAGCGCAATCCCCCTATCCTTGGCGGCGGCGACCACGGCCAGCGCCAGCGGATGTTCCGATGCCCGCTCCACGCCGGCGGCAAGCCGCAGCAGCTCGGTCTCCTCATAGCTTGTCGCGGGAACGATGCGGGTAACCGACGGCCGGCCCTCGGTCAGCGTGCCGGTCTTGTCGACGACCAGTGTGTCGATCTTCTCCATCCGCTCCAGCGCTTCGGCATTCTTGATCAGCACGCCGAGCCCTGCACCCCGGCCGATGCCGACCATGATCGACATCGGCGTCGCCAGCCCCAAGGCGCAGGGGCAGGCGATGATGAGGACAGCGACAGCGGCGATCAGGCCATGGGCCAGACGCGGCTCTGGTCCCCAGATTCCCCACACGCCAAAGGCAATGAGCGCGATCAGCAGGACCGCGGGCACGAACCATCCCGCGACCTGATCGGCCAGGCGCTGGATGGGTGCCCGCGAACGCTGGGCGTCAGCGACCATCTGGACAATACGCGCCAACATCGTGTCGCGTCCGACCTTCTCCGCGCGAATGACGAGGGCGCCGCTTTGGTTGATCGTTCCGCCGATGACCGCATCGCCCAGCGCCTTTGTGACCGGCATCGACTCGCCCGTCACCATCGACTCGTCGAGCGAGGATCGGCCGTCTTCGACCTTGCCATCGACGGGTACTTTTTCGCCGGGCCGCACACGGAGACGATCACCGACGGCCACCTGCTCGAGCGAGACCTCCTCATCATCCCCGTCGGCGCCAATGCGGCGCGCGGTCTTGGGCGCGAGGTTGAGTAGCGCCTTAATTGCGCCCGAAGTCCGCTCGCGGGCGCGCAGCTCGAGCACCTGCCCCAGCAGCACGAGCACGGTAATGACGGCGGCGGCTTCGAAATAGATTGCGACTGTGCCGTCCATCATCCGAAACGCTGCCGGGAATACCGACGGGGCGATGGTTGCTACCACGCTGTAGGCCCAGGCCACGCCCGTGCCCATCGCGATCAGGGTGAACATATTGAGGTTTCGTGTCCGCACGGACGCCCACCCACGTTCAAAGAATGGCCAACCCGCCCAGAGCACGACCGGGGTAGCCAGCGCAAACTGAAGCCAACCAGATAGTCGGGGCGGTACAAGATTGTGCAGCGACGGGAAGAGGTGGCTGCCCATCTCCAGGACAAACACCGGAATGGTGAGCAGCAAGGCGATCCAGAAACGCCGGGACATATCCAGAAGTTCACCGCTCGGCCCAGTGTCTGCCGTCACAAGGTCCGGCTCAAGGGCCATGCCGCAGATCGGGCATGGCCCGGGATGATCCTGGCGGACCTCCGGGTGCATGGGGCAGGTCCAGATTGCGCCCGGTTGAGCGGTTGCCGCCTCCTTCTCACCCTCGGACAAGTAGCGCTCCGGGTCAGCGACAAACTTCGTGCGGCAACCCGCGCTGCAGAAATGATAGTCCTCGCCGTCATGCGAGGCATGATGTGACGTTCCCGTCGGATCAACCATCATCCCGCAAACCGGGTCTTTGACCGTTTTCACGTCCGTGCCGCCAACGCGCTTGCCGGCGCAGCAGCTATGGGCGCCCGAATTGCTAGCTGGAACAGGATCAGTCACAGGCTCGTCTCCTTATCGACGAAATGCAATCTGGGGTCTAACATCGTGTCAGGGTCAAGCCCGACATGGATATATTTTTGATGGCTGATTCTGCTCTGGCGTCTCAGCCGGACAACAGATTGTGGATCGCCGTTGCAGCCTTGGCGGCCTGACCGGCGGCAACAGCAATTTGATCCAGCCCTTCGACCATGTCGCCAGCAGCGAACAGGCCGCTGACCGTCGTTTGTTGATGCTCGTCGACGACAATACACCCTGCTGGGTCCAGTTTCGCACCGGCCATGTGCGCGAGTTCCGAGCGAGGGGAGGTTCCGAGGGCAACATAAAGGGTGTCGAACCGAAGCAATCGGCCATCGATCAATTGAGCGATCAGATTCTTTCCATCGATCGACAAATCTCGGACAGGGGCGCGTTCGACCGCGATACCGCCTCGAGCCAGATCCGCCTTTTCGGCCTCCGACAGTTGCGAACTGTCTTGCGCGAGCAAGGTGACGGTTTCGCTGTAGTGGCGAACGAACAGAGCCTCGGCCGCACCATGATCGGAGCAGCCCAGTACGGCCACCCGCTTGCCGCAGACCTCATAGCCGTCGCAGATCGGGCAATAGCGGATCAGCCCTTGTACGAGGCCTCGATCATGCGTTTCCAGCGCCATTCGCGGACGATGATTTTTTACGCCTTGGGCAAGCAATATCGTGCGGGTATTGACGGCCTCGACACCTGTAGTGACCAGGAAGCCCGTCCGGGTCTGTACAATCCCATTGGCTAAACCATCGGAGAGCTTCGCGCCGTAACGCAGGGCATGCCAGCGCATCCGCGACAGCAGATCGCCGCCCGATATGCCCTCTGGAAAACCCATCAGGTTGTGCGTGGCTGGAATGGAGGACGCGCGGCCATCGCCAGCATCGATGACCAGCGTAGAACGCAGAAACCGGCCTAGATAGGTTGCGGCTGTCAGCCCCGCGGGGCCACCGCCTATGATGACGCAGTCGTACATGTTTGCCCTTCGCTAACCTCAGCCTTCACTGATATTACGCGGAACGATGCTTCTGCCCTCGAACGCGTGCGCATTCTTCGAAAAAAATTGGCGGGTCGTGAGGGGTAAACGCCAGCGCTGCGTAAATTCAGATGAAGCCCATCGCCTGGCAGGATGGGCAGGCGAGGTGCCCACGGGTCGCAGCGTGGCGCCGGGGCGAGCGGATGTGGGGAAGACGGATTGGAATCAACCGATCGCGCTCCGTGTCGCTCGCCCCGCAACAAAGGTTGCAGCATCACGGGCAGGGGCGTCCGCATCATAGTGGGGTGGGAGCAATGGAGACCTACAGCCCTTTCTCGGCCTCGATGGGCCAGGCGCTTTGGGTGATCATGATCGTCGCTGGCCCCCCGCTGATAATCATGTTGGTGGTCGGGCTGATTATCTCGATGATCCAGGCTGCTACATCGATCAACGAACAGACCGTGAGCTTCGTCCCGAAGCTCCTGGCGTTCATCTTGTTCCTCGCGCTTTACGGGGCAACCGCTGGCGATCTCCTGATCGACTATACCCGTGATCTGCTGACGCATATTCCAGACGATATCAGATGACGAGGACCGCTTTTTATTCGGGGTGACCGCGCAAAAACTGGTCGTATATGGGGCGGAGTGCTAGCCTCGAATAGGATCGACGCGAAAGGGGAACGGGGTTTGGCGGAGTTTGAATTGCTGGCGCGGCAACTGATCCAGCGATGGAAGGAAGACCCGAACGCGACGTACCAGAGCTGGTTTCTATGGGACGAGCGCATCAAGAATTTTCGCTCGATCAGGCGTGGTCTGGCTCAAGTGGTTGCCGAGATCGAAGCCGGTCGGTTTGGCGTGGCCTATCGCGGTTCTTCTCTGGAGACGGTCGTTCATTCAGTCGCCGAGCAGAGGCAGATATTCAAGGGGGCGGATCATGCGTTTCTCTGGAAGCCCAAATTGCGCATTCCCGACATCTATGAAAACCCGGCGAACCAACGCGCGTTTGGTCGATTGCTGGACCATTGCGCCTGTTGCGACACCGCGGAAGAGATCATCGCAGGTATTCACACGATCGATCGTCTGAACATCAAAGGGCTGGGGCCAGCGGTGGCCAACCTCCTCTATTTCCTGCATCCAACCCTCGTGCCGCCGTTCAACACGGCGATCGTCAACGGATACAACAAGCTGACCGGCGGCAAGGTGAAGCTCGGAAGCTGGCAGCATTTTCTCGCAATGCGCTCGGGCGTGCTCGACCTGAACGAGCGTTTCCGCGATCTGCTGTCGAACGATCTGGGCGCCATTGGTGGCCTTCTGTTCGACATCGGCTCGGGCCGCTATCCCGCGCCCCCGCGCGACGAGGAAGACCAGACTCTAGGATCCTGGGCGGCGCGCCTCGAGCAAGCCCGGGCCGAAGCGCAAACCCTCAACAAAGCGCTGCAAAAGCAGGGCGAGAGTGACCGCACTCATTCGGAAATCCAGGCGTGGCTGCGCGATATCGGTCTAGCGCTGGGGTATGACATCTGGATCGCATCCAATGACCGGGGACGGCTGCATGACGGGGTGCGCTTGGGGGAGGGGTGCCTCGAAAGCCTGCCAACTTCCATTTCGACATCGACGGGAGCGGATGCGATCCGCCTCATCGACGTTTTGTGGCTGGAGCGGGGCGGCGACCGGGTCGCAGCAGCCTTCGAAGTCGAACATTCGACGTCTATCTATTCGGGTATCGTCCGGATGCTGGACCTTGCGCTGAGCGGCAGCGATCTTCACGCGACAGCCGGATTGTTCCTTGTCGCTCCTGACGCTCGCGAAAGCGAAGTCCGAGCGCAAATCGCAAGGCCCGCGTTCAGCCGGATCGCGGACCTCGAAATCGCCTATCTTCCCTATGGCGAGCTCGAACGGCACAAGGAGGCGATTTCCCGGTTTGGCTCGGGTCTAAAGGCAATCAAGGCGATATCGCGCGCGCTGCCTTGAAGTCGGACTAGATCACGGATGCAGGCGGAGCGATCCATCGAGGTCACCAGAAACCATCAGGTCCAGGATCGGCTACTCGACACCGAAAAGCATGATCGCAATGAGGTCCGGCACAGATCTAATCGACCTTGGAGGTATGGCTCGAGGTTCGGACCACATCGCTCGCTCGCGCTCGAGCCATTGACAGCCCTGGCCTGGCACACTGCAAGGATAAGTCTCTCCAAGCCGTGCCAGCTCCTGGTCTCGATCTGACGGAGCACGTATAAAGGTCAAATAAGTCCGTGAAATGTTGGTCCATAGTGCGGGTGTCCTGAGCGGCGACGCGCGCAGTTGCCTGATGACTATCAGCACCTTCTCGCGCCAAACGCTGGATCGCTTGTGCGAGGCTTGCCGCTTTTGCTGAATGATAATGGTATCCGGCATTTGTGACTAGATGCTCAGCGACGGCACCGCTGTCAGGCACGAGCATTGGCAGACCGCTAGCGCGCGCTTCAGCGGCGATCATGCAGAACGTCTCGGATTCGCTGCCATGAACCAAGGCATCTCCGCTAGCGAGGAATGTGGCGAACTCGTTCCTGTCCGAAATTGGTGAGATGAGACGGATGTGGGGATTGCCCGCAACGGCTTTGTGAACCGCAGCACTACATCGGCCGTCACCAGCTATAATCAGACCGATAGGGTGCTTATAACCGCTGGCCGTGACAGCCTGGATTATCATTGGCCAGCGCTTTTCGGGTGCGTGGCGACCGGCACCTACCAACAGGAGAGCATGTTCCGGAAGGTCGCATAGTTTAAGAAGATATCGCCTCGCGTTCAAGTCGCGGTTAGCGGGTGAAAATATGTCAGGCTCGACCCCCATACGATTCATGACGACTTTTTTGAGTCCTCCCTCCTTCAAGCGAGCCGTAAGGTCCGAGCTTGCGCATATGATATGATCGAAGCGCTCATCCAGGCGCCTCAGACGTTGCCAGAACCATTCGAACCCGCGATCGATCATCGGCCGGCTCGCTACACCTCTAAACCACCTGTAAGCGTAGTTCCCGAGCGGATCGGCATGCATGATGAGGCTGCGCGGAACGTCGGTGCGCCAACGCGCGACGATGCCGGCGCTGCTCCATGGCGTTGAGGCCTCGACGAAGTCAGGTTTTAGTGCATTGAGCTTGGCGTGCAACGCGGCCTCATCGTAGAAATAATTGTAACGCTTATCGAGCGGGAACGGTTTGCCTTCGACATATTCGATTCGAGCGCCGGGCCCCACGATCTCCACGCCGGGCTGGATGGACGGGACTAGGACAATAATCTCGTGCCCGAGCCGGGGGCCGGCACGCATCTTATGGCGAACATAGGTTTTTACGCCGCCACCGAGAGGAGAGTAAAAAGCGCATACATCAACGATCCGCATTGCTTATTCCCCCTTCAACGGCGCGAAGGAGAGAAAGCCCCTATGATAGTTGAGGACGATGCGTGACCGGGTCGCCGTTCGTCCGACAGTAAGGGTCACGGCAGACGCGTTCGGCTTGCTCCACCCGAGTTTGGGATTTTGCGCAAAACCGACGCCGTCGACCAATATGCTGAATTTCCCGCTGGAATCGCGATCATGAAGCAAGCTGACCGCATAGGTGCCCGGTCTCGGTACTCTGATGCACATGCGTAGGGGCGTGTCGCGACGGAGCGGCAGTTCGAGCCGACGGAATATCTTGCCTTGAGCGACGAGAACGTTGGCATCCTGCAGGAAATCGTCGTCGTGGGGTGGCCACACCTCAAGCTTCAACAGTCCAACGCGGTCTTTGAGACCCGCAACATCGATAATTATGGCCGGACCGTTCTCATCTGGACGGCACTGGGCACCTGCCTTGCCTAGCTCGGATAAGTGCACCTGTGCCGTGGGCGTCGCTGCCAGGGCGGCAACGCCATAAGCGATTTCCATCAGCATTGTACTTGTTGCCCTCATTTGCCCGAGGACGGCGCGCGGCGTACCTCAGAATGCGCCTGATCACCGGGATCATTTCGGTAGGCCAATGCGCCACTGATCCGGCGTCTCATGATTGAGGCCGAATTCGTTACGTATTGGAACGTCACACCTTCCTAGACAGCCGCTGGCGCGGACCCGACGGTTAGGCGCCATGGAATTGGGCAGATGGCTAGAAAGTGAGGAGTGGGCGCTACCGAAGTGTGGGAGGTCGCATCAATTCTGCGAGAAGATCCTGCGCGCGGAGATCATGCGCCAATCGGCCGAACATCTTCTTGCGGACTGTGCGGTTCCAAAACGCCAGCGTAACGTCGTTCACCCGATCCGCAGGCATATGCGAATGATCTGTGGCGGGCTCTTCATTGCTGCCGGTATCGCCAGCATTTGCACCGTCCACATGAGCATCTACGCGTAATTCGGCGAGTGGTCTGTGTTCCATTTCAGCAGAATGTATGACAGGACTTGGACCGCCATGCGAAACAACGAGAGCCATAGAGAGCAGCATCAACAGCGCTCTGATCGATCGTTTATGGAACTGCGCAGCCGACATAGACAAAAGATGAAGCCTTTGAAATAATGCGCGCGCTGCCTTGACGCCGGATTACATCCCGGAGGCAGGCGGGGCCAACAGGCCCAGCCAGGCAACGAGGGCAAGAATGGTAACGGCGCACCCGGTCTCGGTTGCGAGGCTGCGGCGGAGTGACCCTATCGCCGAGGAGGTATTCCCGGTCTCGATTGCTGCCGCGAGCGATGGCGTCAGAAAGTAGCGATTTGCCGCCGCCAGCATCAGCATCAAGCCGAACAGCAGCAGTTTTGCCACCAGCAGCAGGCCGTAGAGACTGGTAAAAAGTGATTCTAGCCTGGACGGTCCAATCAGAATCCAACTGTTGATCAAACCCGACAGGATAAGCAGCGCCACGACCGCCGATCCGACCTTCGCAAAACCATCCAGCGCGCGGTGAGAGAGGTGAATGTGGTCGATCGCCATGCGCGCGGCAGGGCGGAAAACGAGGAGGCAAAGGGCGAACAATGCACCTATCCAGATGCCCGCTGCCCAAAGATGGATGATGTCGGCGCCAAGATGGATCCATCCCCGCAAGCCTTCATCGGCCGCGCCATGACCCGTCCAGGCCAAGGTCGCCAGAGCGATAGCGGCGGTCGCTGACAGAGACCACAGCGCGAAAGCGGGGCGGCGCCATCCGACGATGGAAAAATAGAGGACGAGCAACAGTGCCGCGACCCGCACCTGCCAGACCGTCCCGATCGCCGTGCCCGATATGAGAAGATTGACCGTGGCGCGGTCAACCTGATCGAGTGGCACGCCCCCCATCGAGGCCGCCAGGACCATCATGCCCAGGACCGATAATCCGATGCCGGCCAGCGCGATTGTCGCCAACACCGACCGGAAGCGCAGGATCGAGCCGGATGCCCGCTCGGTCCCGCGCAACGTATAGAGGCCGAACATCGGCAATCCGAAGAGAAGCATGAGATCGAGGAAAAGCCCCAGCCGTACCGCGATCGCTACGATGTCAGGCACGGTCTTACTTGACCTTGAAGGTATAGCTGCCCTGGATGCGATGAGTGTCGGCAGAGACGACGTGATAGTCGACCTTGTAGGTTCCAACCGCCAACGGCTTGGCAAGCGTCGCGACAAGCGTCTTGCCATCGGCGCCCACTGTTGCCTTGACGCCATTCATCTTCATCGGCCCCATCTTCATGCCTGGCATTTCGGTCATCGTCAGGTCGAGCCCGGAAAATTGCGCGACAAGCGCTTCGGAAAAGACGAGCTGAATTCTGGTCGGGGCGGCGACCACAGCATTGGCGGCAGGGGTTGCGGCATTGAGCTTAGGGTGAGCCTGAGCAGCGGTAGCGGTGAGGACAGACGCCGCCATGGCGACGGCAAAGACTGTTTTACGAAACATCGATTTCTCCATGGGCGGCGAGACTGCCGACACATTGAATTACGCACCACGCGGCGCCACCCCTCATCAGGCGCAATAATTCTTCACATCGGGATCCCGGCGGAATTTGTGCATGAGATCTGGGCGGCGGATGAGGGGTAGAAGCGCACCGTGCGTATGAACAATTGGATGGGTGTGAGAACCACCCGGATCCAAGGGACGCTGCCGCTCGGGAGGAAGCTATGGAGAATGCTAGGACGACTTGGCTGCGCAGGCACTTTCCAAGTGTAGGTTTTATCGCTGCGACAGCGCTGGTCGGCGGCGCGCTAGCGGGGATCGTCGTCTATGTGGGTGCCTATGACATCGGGGCGGATTCGCCGCACACCAAACCGGTCTATTGGCTGATCGAGCAGCTCCGAGATCGTTCCATCGCCGTGCGATCTCGTGATGTGAATGTCCCGGCCAACCTTGGGGACGTGAAGCGGCTGCAGAGCGGGGCGGGGCTCTACACCGAGATGTGCAGCGGCTGCCATCTCGGGCCAGGACTGGAAAAGTCCGAAATCAGCCAGGGACTCTATCCGAGGGCGCCGGAGCTTTCCCGCGAGGAGCAAAGATCGCCAAAGGAGCAATTCTGGATCATCAAGCATGGGGTCAAGCTGACCGCGATGCCAGCTTGGGGTAAGACCCATAGCGACGAACTGATCTGGGACATGGTGGCATTCGTGCGGCAACTTCCGCGTATGTCACCCGCCCAATATCAGGCGGCAATAGCCAGTGCGCCCGAAGACCATGACGCGATGATGAAGGATATGCCCGGGATGACGAAGACGGCGCCATAGCGTTGCGGCTGCTCCGTCGCTGTTGCTCAGATCTGGCCGCTATGTGCGATGCTTTGACGGACAGGCTGATAGAGGGGAAAGTAAAGAACACGTCCTGGGCCGTTGCCCCGGATTGATTGAGGATTGGATTTTTCGATGGATACCGACCTGGACCGGCTGCTGAGCCGCTTACGCAACGAACCGACGCATCCGGGGCTGATTGGTCTGGAGGATGCTGTGTTCCGACGCATAGCGGCATTGCCGCAGGTTTCGACCGCGTCTCAATTCCGCCTCGGTGCGGTCGCGGCTTTCGGAGCGGTACTGCTGGGTATCGCCAGCAATGGCTTTACGCCGCGTGCCGAGGCGTCGGTCACGCTATCGCCTTTCGGGCCATCAAATCCGCTTGCCCCTTCGACGCTGCTGGTAGGTTCTCAATGAAGCCCAAATTGCTCCTCCTCGTCGCCATCGTCGCCTTTGCATCGGCGGTTGCGGGCGTGTTCCTGGGCCGCTACTTTTTCCCGCAGCCCAAGGCAGCCGGCGTCGAGCTCCACGATGTCTTGCACAGCAAGCTCGATCTGGATGATCGTCAGAAGGCCAAGATCGAGCTGCTAGAGCAGGGTTTCGCCGTGCGTCGGCGCGCGCTGGAGCTTGAACTGCGATCGGACAATGCGCGTCTCGCAGCCGCGATCGAGGTCGAACATGGCGAAGGGCCGCGTGTGACCGCGGCCGTCGATCAGTCGCATCAGGCAATGGGCGAACTGCAAAAGGAAACGCTCGGGCACATCTTCGCCATGCGGCAAATCCTTCGCCCCGATCAGGCCAAGACCTTCGATCAGGCGGTGGTTCACGCGCTCACCGACGATGCACGGTGAGTCTGGATCTCCGGGCGTGTTCGGACGGTGAACTAGCGGCACTGACGCTTGCCGGTCGGCAGTCGGCTTTCGCCGAGATTATGCGTCGGCACCAGACAGCGATATTTCGACTGGTGCGCGGCCTGGTCGGGAATGCCGAGGAAGCACTTGATCTCACGCAGGACTGCTTTGTATCCGCGTTCAGCCATCTGCGGAAATATGATGGTGCGCGTCCGTTGCGCGCCTGGCTATCCCGGATCGCGATTAACAAATGTCGCGATTGGCGCCGCCGCCAGAGGGTGCGGCAGCTCTTCACATTTGACTCCGCGCCGTCGGATGATGAGATTGAGCAAGTGCCGGATGACGCACCCTCCGCACATGCCAGTGCTGAATCGAAAATAGAGGTGGAGCGACTGTCGGCGGCGATCAGCGCATTGCCTGCCACGTTGCGTGAAGTCCTGATGCTCAGGACCGTCGAAGGGCTCAGTCAATCAGAGGCCGCCAAAGCGCTTTCCGTCAGTAGCAAGGCTGTGGAGACGCGCCTGTATCGCGCGCGCGCGCGCCTCGCAGAAATACTCGCTGAGGAATGAGGGGTGCGCGCTGCTCGCGCGTAAGGATAAAGAGATACCGCGCTTAAGCGTCTTTTCGGACCCAAAGTGCTGCACGTTGAACAAGGAGATATTATGTCCCCCGGATTGAACCGCCGCGACCTTTTCCGCGGCGCTGCGCTGGCCGGCGGTGGCCTCGCATTGTCGGCATGGCTGCCGGCATGGGCTCAACCCATTTCGTCCGGGATTGCCAAGCCACTGCCAACGGTCAGCGGGAACGATATCACGCTCAAGATCGCGCATCAGATGATGATGATCGACGGCCGACAAAGCCATGCCATCGGCATCAATGGCACTGTGCCTGCGCCCCTCATCCGTCTGCGTCAGGGCCAAAACGTCCGCCTGTCGGTGATCAACGATCTCGAGGAAGACAGCTCGATCCACTGGCACGGCCTGCTTTTGCCGTTCCAGTTCGACGGCGTGCCCGGCATCAGCTTCCCCGGCATCAAGCCCAAGTCGACCTTTGTCTATGAGTTCCCCATCGTCCAGGCTGGCACCTATTGGTATCATAGCCATTCGGGGCTGCAGGAGCAGTTAGGTCATTACGGACCGATTGTCATCGACCCGGAAGGCGAGGATCCGATTCAGTCGGATCGAGAGCATGTCATCGTGCTCTCCGACCATAGCCAGATGCATCCGCACGCAATTTTCCGGAAGCTCAAGCAGGTCGGCGGTGGCTATTTCAATTATCAGCGGCAAACGCTCGCCGGTCTGCTGGCCAAGGAAGACCAACCCCTCAAGGACCGACTTGACTGGGGCAATATGCGGATGGATCCGACCGACGTGTCCGATGTCACGGGCTCGACCTATACCTATCTCGTGAATGGGCATGGCCCACGGGACAACTGGACCGCGCTTTTCAAGCCAGGTGAGCGCGTTCGCCTGCGTTTCGTCAATGCCTCCGCGATGACGACGTTCAATGTCCGGATTCCCGGTCTCAAACTTACGGTTGTTCAGGCCGACGGGCTCAATGTCAGGCCGGTCGAGGTCGACGAGTTTCAGATCGCGGTTGCCGAGACCTATGATGTCATCGTTACTCCGACCGATGATCGCGCCTACACGCTGGTCGGTGAATCCGTTGATCGTTCGGGCATGGCACGCGCCACACTGGCTCCGCGTGAAGGCATGACGGCCGAAGTTCCGCCGCTCCGCAAGCGGCCCCTTGCCGATATGAAGGACATGGGCATGGGGGACATGGATATGAGCGGCATGTCCGGCATGGACCACGCAGCAATGGGGCATGACATGTCTGCCGGCGGAGCTGCCGCGGGCGGGATGGCAGGCATGGATATGGGGGCCGGCGCGTCGATGCCAAGCATGCAAAAACCGGCGGATAGTTCCATGGCCAACATGCCCGGAATGGGCAGCGGGTCCGGTGATACAATGGGCGGCATGGCGATGGGCGGAATGGGCGGCATGAACATGCGCGACGCCAGCAAAGCGCCGCAGGTTAAGATGGGACCGGGTGTCCAGACGATCTCGCCCATGCCGATGGATCGCACGGGAGAACCGGGACAGGGTCTCGAAGACGTTGGCCACCGGGTTCTTGTCTATCGCAATCTCATGGCGGTGGAGCGCAACCCCGATGTTCGCGCGCCAGACCGCGCGATGGAAATCCACCTGACCGGGAATATGGAACGCTATATGTGGTCGTTCGATGGGGTGAAGCTCAGTGACAAGCGCGAGCCCATTCCCTTTATCGAAAACGAAAGGGTCCGCGTCACGCTCGTCAATGACACGATGATGTCGCACCCGATCCATCTTCATGGGCATTTCTTCGAGCTGGTGACCGGGCATGGCGAGTATTCGCCGCGCAAACACACCGTCAATGTCGCACCAGGAGGCAAGGTAAGTTTCGACGTCACCGCAGACGCAGTCGGCGACTGGGCGTTTCACTGCCATATGCTCTATCACATGCATGCCGGGATGATGCGCGTCGTCTCCGTCCGTCCCCGGGGAGATGCCGCATGAAGTCGCTTCTCCTTCTGATCGGCGCGGCCCCGCTCGCCTTGGCGACCCCAGTCAGCGCGCAGTCGATGCAGAATATGCCGGGCATGAACATGCCTGCTGCTCAGCCAGCGGCGAAGAAAAAGCCGGTGGCCAAGCCAGCAAGCCAGCCCAGGCGCGCCGCTGCGCCCACGGCTAAGGGCAAGCCTGCCACCCCGAAGCGCCGGGCACCGGCAGCAAAACCCAAGTCGGCGCCGCACGACATGTCGGGCATGGGGGCTATGTCCGGCATGGAGATGCCCGGTGACAAGACGCCTCCAACGGCTGACCCGCATGCCGGCCACGACATGTCCGGCATGCCTGGCATGACCATGCCCGATGGGGCGGGCGGTACGATGAAACACGACATGCCCGGCATGGACATGCAGGCGGCACCCGGCGGTCAGCCGATGCAGCACGATATGTCGTCGATGCCCGGCATGGCGATGGATGGGCCGATGGCAGCCCATGGCGCTGGTGGCACCAGTCTCATGCCCGGCAACGCCCCTGCACCCCAACCTCCTACCGACAACTATGCCGACCGCGTCTACAAAAACGGCGAGATGGCGGCTTCGCGTACCATGCTGCATAAGGAACATGGCGGCTCATCCAGCTCGATGATCCTGTTCAATCTGGCGGAATATCAGGTCCGTAACGGCCGCGACGGCTATCGGTGGGACGGGGAGGCGTGGTTCGGCAAGGATCTCGATCGGCTGGTGGTCAAGACAGAGGGTGAGGGCGTTCTTGCTGGCAGAAGCGGCACCTACATGGAGACCGCAGAAGTTCAGGCGCTCTACAGTCGTGCACTCGACCCTTATTGGAACCTCCAGGCGGGTGTCCGTTACGATTTCAAACCCAACCCATCCCGTACTTATGCGACGATCGGTATTGAGGGGGTGGCGCCTTACTGGTTTGAGACCGAGGCTGCCCTGTTTCTGTCGAACAAAGGCGAGGTGTTGGGGCGGATCGAGGGCTATTATGATCAGCGTATCACGCAACGCCTCATTCTCCAGCCGCGCCTGGAAGTGAACCTTTCAGCACAAAATGTCCCGGAGACGCGGATTGGAGCGGGCATCACGAACGCCGAATTGGGACTGCGTTTGCGTTACGAACTGCGCCGCGAATTTGCCCCCTACATCGGCGTTTCTTACGACCGAAAGTTCGGGCGGACGGCGGACTATGCACGCTCAGACGGAGGGGACGTGAAGGCGGCCAGCTTTGTAATCGGTGTTCGGACCTGGTTCTGAGAAGCGCCAAACTCCGCTTCCACATCGGGGCTAGCCGCGTTCATCGCTGGTTAGCCCTGGTTATCGGCGTCCAGCTGCTGTTTTGGTTTGCGAGCGGTCTTGTCATGAGCCTGTTGCCGATCGAGCGAGTCCGCGGTGAACATCTCGTCGAGCGATCGTCGCCGGCGATATTGGAACAGTCGAGATCGCGCGCGCCGTTGGACCTAGTGTTGCGCGCGGCGACCAGACCCGTGCGTGAAGTCCGATATCGCGCGCTGCTCGGCCGCGAGATTGCGGAGGTCGAGTCTATCGATGGGACGATCTCACTCCACGATGCAGAAACAGGTCGTCGACTTGGTCCCGTGAACGCTGCGATGGCTCGCGCGGTGGCGATACAGGCCTACCGTGGTACGTCGGAGCCGCCGAGCGTGCGCCTGGTTGTGGCGTCGACCCCAGAATTCAAGGGCGTCCTGCCGGCCTGGCGGGTGGACTTCCCTGACCGCGAAGCGACCAGCGTCTATGTTGCCCAGAATAGTGGTCGGATCGTCGCTGTGAGAAATGGAACGTGGCGCCTGTACGATTTCTTCTGGGCGCTCCACATCATGGATTGGAAAAACCACGAAAATTTCAACACGCCGTGGTTGATGGCGTTTGCCGCAGGTGGTCTCGCATTGGCGATCGCGGGTTCGGCACTTTTGTATCTTCGGTGGCCGCGAAAGCGACGCCGCACGGGTTGAATAGTCAAGCAGGATCGGGGCGGGGGCCAAAGGAGACGACCAATGATGAAAAATGCCTATGCGAGCCTCGCCCTGCAGACCTTGGTTGGCGGCGTCATCATGTATCTGGTGATGTTCGTCATGATCGACAGCTTGGGGAGCTTCTACAACAACCTGAATATGCTCTACATGACGCTAATGATGGTGGCGCCCATGGTGGTGCTGATGGTCCTCGCGATGGGCCATATGTTCCCGTCGAAAAAGGCAAACGCGGCCCTTATATTAGGGTCAGTTGCGATATTCGCCGGATCATTTGCCCTCATCCGCACGCAAACAACGATCGGCGATACAGCATTCCTCCGATCGATGATCCCGCATCATTCGGGCGCGATCCTGATGTGCCGCGAGGCCTCCTTGAAGGATCCGGAAATCGTTCGTCTGTGCAGCGGCATCGAGGAATCTCAGCGCCGCGAAATCGATGAAATGAAGGCTATTCTAGCCCGCAAGTAGGCTTCGCGCTCCCGTTCCCGTAAATTTTGTGCCGCCTCACGAGGGAAATGGCGCGCCCATGCGTATTATCAATGCGGGGCGCTGAGGAGAGAATTGTGAAGAAAATAGTCCCCATCATCATCGCTGGACTGGTGGCCGCGCCGGCGATCGCCCAAATGCAGGGCATGGACCATAGCAAGATGGACATGCGCCAGACCATGAACCCCACGCCAGCCAATCCTTACCCGCCTGCAGAAATGGAGATGCATCAGAAGATGATGTCCGCCACGGGCAGCGATGCAACGGAGACCTGGGTGCGCAAGATGATCGAGCATCATCGCGGTGCGATTGCGATGTCACGCATCGTTTTGCGCGACACCAAGGACGCGCAGGTCCGAATGATGGCGAACAAGTCAATCACCGAGCAAACGCGAGAAGTGGGCGAGCTTCAAGGCTGGCTGAGAGCCCACAACAAGCGCGCCCAATAGACCTTTCCTCCCCCGCCCAGGGGCGGGGGAACCAATAAGGGATCGTATGACACTCAAATTTGCCCTCGCTGCGTTCATAGCAGCCTTCTCCGTCGCCAGCGCCGAAGCTGCCCCGATCATCATGCATCGTGACCCTGGTTGCGGTTGCTGCGAACAGTGGGCGGCCCAGGTGCGCAGACAATTTGGACAAAGCGTCAATATCGTCGACGACCAGCAACGCGGCCGCTTTCAACGCGCTCAAGGCGTGCCCGCTGCGCTGGCATCATGCCATACTGCAATTGTCGATGGCATGGTTTTCGAGGGCCACGTTCCCATTGCCGACATGAAGCGCGCGATCGCGAAGCGCCCGAAGGGCGTAAAGGGATTGGCCGTAGCGGGCATGCCGCTGGGTTCTCCGGGGATGGAAGTCCCCGGCCAAAAACCACAACCCTACTCTGTCATCGCCTTCGGATCGGCGGGTCAGACGGTATTTGCCCGACACGGCGGGTGACCATCTCGTTGATCTTTGATGCTACGAGGCGTAATAAATAACGGCTGTGAAACGCGTTTTGCAACTTCTTCTCCTTCTGGGAGCCATGGTTGGCTTGATTGGCCAAGCGGCGGCCTTTGCGTCCGCTCCGCCTGCGATGTCCGCCCCAATGGCCACGTCTGTGCAGGCCGTGGCTGGGATGTCGGAAGACTGCATGAAGATAATGGCACAGCAGCAACAACCTGCTCAGAAGCCTTGCAAGGGCATGACCCTGGAATGCATCGCGGCCATGGGCTGCGTCGTTCCGCTGGCCGTTCGTAATGACGCGCCTATGCTGGAAGCACGCGAAGCCAGTCCAGCTCTGCCCTTCTGGGCAACCATCACTGTCCTGCACGGCAGTGACCTCACTCCCGAACCGGAACCACCGACTCTCCTTGGCTGATCGACACCGGCTGCCAGGCTGACAGGATTCTTGCGTCTATCGCGCATCTGAAAATCCTGTCTGACCCGCGGCTACCACGATATTTTGCCCAAGGATTACAGTCATGAAGAACCGTGTTTTCTATGCCCTGCTGGGCATTGCGCTTGCCGCTCCCGTTGCCGCTTTCGCCGGCGAACCCAACACAAACTCGCAGTCTGGCCATTATGAATGGCGTCAATCGCCAAACTATGGCCCGCGTGCGCCATCTATGAGCCCCCGTCGCGTCTGGGTGCCCGATGCTCCGCAGATGGCGAACTGCAACTGCGACATGATGAAGATGAGCGCGGCGGACTGCATGAAGGAGATGCATAGCATGGCATCGCCTTCGTCGGCTCCCTCGGCCGGCTAGGCACAGCCTCTGGCCGTGTAAGGTCGCATAGACGGCCAGGCCAGCAGTGGCGGCGGGATTGCCCCCATCCCGCCGCCACTGACATGCCTGCCAGAGTGCGCGACGCCGGCCTGATCCTCCGATCAGGAGTTTTCCATGCGATTGTTTGTTTGTCTGCCGCTGCTCGCGGCGATCCCCGGCGTTGCATTCGCTGGTCCCCTCACTTTCGACGCTGCGCTCCAGCGCGCGCGGCAGGAAGCGCCGTCGATCAAGGCCAAGGCGCTCGCCGCCGAGGCCGCTCGTTCCGCTCGTGGCGGCGCCGGATCGCTACCTGATCCGACTCTGGCCGTTGGGCTCGACAGTTTCCCGATCTCGGGGCCATTGGCGTTTGCTCCCGGGCAGGACAATTTCACGATGGCGCGGGTGGGCGTGTCCCAGGATATTCCCAACCTCGCCAAGCGCCGTGCGCAACGCGCCCGCGCTGACAGCGATATCAAGGCTGCAGATGCCGACACCGCATTTGAGGCGCGTTCGGTTGAGGTCGGCACTGCGCTTGCCTGGATCAACCTTGCCTATGCCGAGCGCCGGCTGACCGCGCTTGATGATCTTCTAGCCCGTCTGGAGCGCGTGGTGCGGACAACGCCCAGTGCCGTCGCGTCGGGCAATGCCCGGCCTGCGCAGACTCTTGCCGGCCGACAGGCTATCGCCTCATTAGAAGATCGTCGCAGCGAACTGGTCTCAAACATAGCGCGGGCACGGGCTGCTCTGACGCGATGGACGGGTGACCCGGCGCCTGAAATTGCCGGATCTATTCCCGACTTCCCTGTCGATGGGGCCGAACTGCGCGCTGGCCTGGATCGCCTTCCCACCATGGCAATGATCGACGCCCAGTCCGGTCAGGCAATGGCCGATGTGCGTATGGCCGATGCCAACCGCCGTTCCGACTTCGGGGTGAACCTTGCCTATCAACGCCGCGACCCTCGTTTTGGAGATTATGTGTCAGCCGGTGTGACGGTCAGTCTGCCCTTCTTTACCCGCAGTCGACAGAATGCGGGCATTGCGGCGGCCCAGGAGAATGCCGGACGCATCCTGGCCGAACGCGACGCGGCCCTGCGGGCGCTGGCCGCTGATCTCGAAACCGATCTTGCGGACCATATCATGCATCATGAACAGTGGCTGCGCGCGCGGGACACATTGCTGCCACTCGCCGAGCAGCGGGTGACGTTGGAGACGGCAAGCTACGGGGCAGGTCGCGCCAATCTTGTCGATATCGCGGATGCCTATGCGGCCCTTGCCGACGTCACCCTCAACACTCTCGACCGTGAAGCCCTTGTCGCTGCTGACGGTGTTCGACTGAACCTTACGTATCGGAGCGAATCGCAATGAGCCATTTCACAATCCCTCGGGGCGGCCTTTTCGGTGCCGCGGCGCTGCTCGCGGTCGCCGCTGGCGGGGTCGTTTTCACCATCTCTGAATGGAGAGGAGGATCACCCGACGCTACGGCCGCCAAACCGCCGGCACGCAAGATCCTCTATTGGTATGACCCGATGATCCCCGCTGAGCATCATGACGGTCCAGGCCTGTCGTCGATGGGAATGCAAACAATCCCGCGCTATGCGGATGAGGTGGGGGCAAGCGCGGCACAGCCGGGAATATCGATCGACCCGTCCGCCTCCCAGGCGCTCGGGATGCGAACGGTGGCTGTGCGGCGCGGCGAATTGGCGAGCAGTCTCACCGCCACCGGCACGATCGACTTCAACCAGCGCGACGTTGCGATCGTTCAGGCGCGTGCAGGCGGCTTCGTTTCCCGTGTCTATGGCCGCGCACCTGGTGATGTGATCGGTGCAGGCGCGCCGCTTGCCGATGTTCTGGTGCCGGAATGGGGCGGCGCACAGACCGAGTTTCTGGCGGTCCGCCGCACCGGCAACGCCGCTCTGATCCAGGCCGCGCGTCAACGGCTCATGCTGCTCGGCATGCCCTCCGGCACGATCGCATCGGTCGAGCAAACCGGACGACCGCATAATGTGATCACCATCTCCACGCCCACGGGCGGCGTGATCAAGACGTTGAACGTGCGGGGCGGCATGACCTTGATGGCAGGCCAGACGCTTGCCGAGGTCAACGGGCTCGGCACGGTCTGGTTGAATGCCGCCGTGCCGGAAGCGGTCGCCGGTCCCTTGAAGCCTGGACAAGCGGTGCGAGCCGCGCTTGCAGCCTTCCCCGGCGAAACCATCTCCGGGCGCGTTTCGGCGATCCTCCCCGAGACACAGGCCGACAGCCGCACACTCACCGTTCGGATCGAGCTGCCCAATCGCGGCGGGCGACTGCGTCCCGGCATGTTTGCGACCGTCTCGTTTGGCGGGAGCGCGCAGCCGGCGTTGCTGGTGCCGTCCGAAGCCCTGATCCGCACTGGCAAGCGCACGTTGGTCATGCTCGCGCTCGACAAGGGGCGCTACCGCCCTGCCGAGGTGCAAACCGGCAGGGAAGCTGGCGATGATACGGAGATTCTGGCGGGCCTGAGCGAAGGCGAAAGGATCGTCGCATCGGGCCAGTTCCTGATCGATTCCGAAGCGAGCCTCTCGGGCGTGGACGCACGGCCGATCGGAGCTGACAAGCCAAAAGGTCCTGCCAAACCTATGGCGACCGGCGCAGTCTATGAGACCGTCGGCACGATCAAACAACTCACCGCCCAGTCGGTGACGCTGAGCCATCAAGCCGTGCCGGCCATTGGCTGGCCAGCAATGACGATGACCTTTCAGCTCACCGATCCGAACGTCGCGCGCGGCTTGAAGACGGGCGACAAGGTCCGGTTCGGGTTCGATCAAGCGCCGAGTGGACCAACCGTGCGCCGCATGGCGAAGGTAATGGGCCAGTGATCGCCCATCTCATCCGCTGGTCAGTCAGAAACCGCTTCTTCGTCATGATCGGGGTGCTGACGCTGATCGGCGTGGGCGTCTGGGCGGTGCGATCGACCGCGATCGATGCGTTGCCCGATCTTTCGGACACGCAGGTGATCATCCGCACCTCCTATCCCGGGCAGGCGCCGCAGATCGTCGAGAATCAGGTGACCTATCCGCTCACCACCACGATGCTCTCTGTGCCCGGCGCAAAGACCGTCCGCGGCTATTCCTTCTTCGGCGACAGCTTTGTCTATGTGATCTTCGAGGACGGCACCGATCTCTATTGGGCGCGCAGCCGCGTGCTCGAATATCTCAACCAGGTACAAGGCCGGCTGCCGGCCAGCGCCCGCAGCGCGCTGGGGCCGGATGCGACCGGGGTGGGCTGGGTCTATGAATATGCGCTGGTCGATCGCACTGGCCGCCACGATCTCTCGCAGCTTCGCGGGCTTCAGGACTGGTTCCTGCGCTACGAGCTGAAAACGGTAACGGGGGTCGCAGAGGTCGCCAGCATTGGCGGCATGGTGAAGCAATATCAGGTGCTGCTCGATCCGGTGAAGCTCGCCGCCTACGGCGTGACCCACGCCCAGACGGTCGATGCCATTCAGAAGGCCAATCAGGAGAGCGGCGGCTCGGTACTGGAGATGGCCGAGGCCGAATATATGGTCCGTGTCTCCGGGTATCTGAAGACGCTCGACGATTTCCGCGCCATTCCCTTAAGGACCGCAGCCGGCGGTGTGCCGGTGCGACTGGGCGACGTTGCCACGATCCAGGCCGGCCCCGAGATGCGGCGCGGGATTGCCGAACTGAACGGTGAGGGCGAGGTCGCTGGCGGCGTTGTGATCCTGCGCTCGGGCAAGAATGCGCGCGAGACAATCGCGGCGGTCAAGGACAAGCTCGCAGAGCTCAAGAAGGGCCTGCCACCCGGCGTCGATGTGGTTACGGTCTATGATCGCTCGCAGCTCATCGACCGCGCCGTTGAGAATCTGACCCACAAGCTGGTCGAGGAATTCATAGTCGTTGCGATCGTCTGCGGGCTCTTCCTTTGGCATGTCCGTTCGGCGCTCGTTGCAATTCTCACGCTTCCGCTTGGTGTGCTGGCAGCCTTCGTCGTCATGCGTTTCCAGGGGGTCAATGCCAACATCATGTCGTTGGGCGGCATCGCGATCGCCATCGGCGCGATGGTCGATGCCGCGGTCGTCATGATCGAGAATGCCCATAAGAAAATCGAGCGATGGGAGGAGGATCACCCGGACGAACATCTCGAGGGGGATACCCGATGGACCGTCATCACCGAAGCGGCAGCCGAAGTTGGGCCAGCGCTGTTCTTCAGCCTTCTGATCATCACCCTGTCGTTCATTCCGGTGTTCACGCTGGAAGGACAGGAAGGACGGCTGTTCGCACCGCTCGCTTTCACCAAGACCTATGCGATGGCGTCGGCGGCGATCCTGTCGGTGACCCTGGTGCCGGTGCTCATGGGTTTGCTGATCCGGGGCAAGATTCCGCCCGAGCAGTCCAACCCGGTCAATCGCTGGCTGACGAACATCTACCGGCCCGCGCTCGACTGGACGATGCGGCGGCCAAGGACCGTACTGCTGATCGCGGCGCTCGCTTTTGCAACAACCGCCTGGCCGCTCACCCAGCTTGGCGGCGAGTTCATGCCGAAGATGGAGGAGGGTGATCTGCTCTACATGCCCTCGGCGCTGCCGGGTCTCTCGGCGGCGAAGGCGTCGGACCTGCTCCAGCAGACCGACCGCCTGATCAAGACCGTGCCCGAGGTCGAGAGCGTGTTCGGCAAGGCCGGCCGCGCCGAGACTGCCACCGATCCTGCGCCGCTTGAGATGTTCGAGACGACGATCCAGTTCAAACCTCGCGACCAATGGCGACCGGGCATGACTCCGGACAAGCTGGTCGAGGAGCTTGATCGAACGGTAAAACTGCCCGGCCTCGCCAATGTGTGGGTGCCGCCCATTCGCAACCGGATCGACATGCTGGCGACCGGCATCAAGAGCCCGATCGGGGTCAAGGTGTCGGGTGCTGACCTCGCTGAGCTCGACCGCATCGCGCACGATGTCGAGACAGTTGCGAAAACCGTGCCTGGGGTCAGTTCGGCGCTCGCAGAGCGCTTGACGGGCGGGCGCTATGTCGATGTCGATGTCGATCGGGCCGCTGCCGCCCGATTTGGGCTCAATATTACGGACGTGCAGCGGATCGTCTCTGGCGCGATCGGCGGCGAGACGATCGGCGAGACGGTCGAGGGGCTGGCACGGTATCCGATCAGCGTCCGCTATCCGCGGGAGCTACGCGACAGTCTTGACGGAATACGGATGCTGCCGGTCCTGACCCCGTCCGGACAGCAGATCACGCTCGGCACCATTGCGCGCGTCTCGATCGCTGAGGGGCCCCCGATGCTCAAGACCGAAAACGCCCGCCCATCGACCTGGGTCTATGTCGACGTGCGCGGACGCGACCTTGCGTCGGTCGTGAGTGACCTGCGGCATGCGATCGCAAGACAGGTGACGCTCTCGCCAGGGGTTAGCGTCGCCTATTCGGGACAGTTCGAATATCTCCAGCGTGCCGTTGCCAAATTGAAGCTCGTCGTGCCGGCGACGCTGCTGATCATCTTCGTGCTGCTCTACATGATCTTCGGGCGGTTCGATGAAGCAGCTTTGATCATGGGGACGTTGCCGTTCGCGCTCACCGGCGGCATCTGGATCCTCTATCTGCTCGGCTTCAACCAGTCGGTCGCCACCGGGGTAGGTTTCATCGCGCTCGCTGGCGTCTCCGCCGAATTCGGCGTCGTGATGCTGATCTACCTGAAGAACGCCTTGGAAGAGCGCACCGATCCGGATGTCGCCGAGGTCGAGACGGCAGTGCGCGAAGGCGCACTGCTCCGCGTTCGGCCCAAGGCGATGACGGTCGCCGTGATCCTCGCTGCCCTCTTGCCGATCCTGCTGGGATCGGGCGCCGGATCCGAAGTCATGAGCCGGATCGCCGCGCCGATGATAGGCGGCATGCTGACCGCGCCGCTGTTGTCGATGTTCGTCCTGCCTGCCGCCTATCTGCTGCTTCGGCGGCCGAAGATGAAGCCCAATGACCAACACGTTTCATTATAAAGGAGAAGACCATGAACTACGGACGACTGACCTTTGCCCTCGGCCTCGCGGCACTGACCGTCGCTTGCGGGAAAAAAGCCGAACCGCCCGTTGCGGTCGAGACCAACAAGGCAGAACCCGCCGCCGCTATGAGCGGCAACATGGCAAATATGGCGATGGAGCCGTCGGCTGCCACTGCAATCAAGGTGAAGGGACACGGCACGGTCACCGCGATCGACAAGTCTGCGGGCACGATCACACTCGATCATGGCGCCATCCCCGAAGCCAAATGGCCGGCAATGACAATGGCGTTCAAGGCTGCCCCGGCGATCACAGATGCAGTGAAGGTTGGCGATAAGGTCGATTTTGACCTTATGTTGACGGGCAACGCCGGCGAGGTAACGGCGATCCAAAAGCAGCCGTAAATCCGCGCTACTACGGGCGTTCTTAAATCGTAATTAACCTTGTTCGTTCACGCTTGCACTATGAAGCAAGATAGAGCTGGGCGCGAAACGCAGGTCTTGAGCGAAACAACCGGGTGGCGGCAATCATGATTGCCACCGCGTTCGGCTGCGTCGCGCTTTTGTGCGTCATTAGCTGGCCGTTTTTCGACGACTATCGAACCGCGGTGAAAATCCAGAGCGCGGGTGCTGCCGCCTTCGCGCTCTATTTTTTGATGCTCGGCTCACCCACTGCGGCGATAGCGTGCCTCATTTCATGTTCGCAGCTCGCATTTCCGCGTCAGTGCGTGATCGCTATGTGGTGACGAGGCTTTACGGCGCTAGTCTGATTTTGATGGCTTTTCTGTCGGTTGTGACCTGGCACGGTCTCCCCTCAGCTCTGGCGTTCACGGGCAGTTCGTTGGGCAGCTTCGCACGGCTCCAAACCTCGACTACGCGGATGAAAGGCCTTTTTCTCGTAGGGGCCCCATTCTGGCTCGTCCACAATATGATGGTCGGAGCTTTGTTCGCCTTGGGCACTGATTTGGTATCCTTGGTCTCGAACCTCGCGAACCTGATGAAGTTCGTTGTCCGGAATCGAAATCCTTTGTTGTCGATCTCTGTTTGGAATACGCTGATCAGCACATTCATCCCGGCACCAACGCGTTTGAAGCGGACCGGATGACAGAGTTTCGCGCGACGATGGAATGAGGGTGGCTCCTTCCGGAAGTGAGCAAAACAGCGGATGGCGCCGCGCCGCAATTCGCGATTTCAACGAGGACGCCGAAGGCGTTCCGGATGTTGTTGATCGGGATCGATCCCGGGACCGGTCGCGCTACGCGTAGCCCCTGGCCGCCGCCTGACTTGGCTGGGGCCATGCCTAGATGCCATCAGTTCCGGTCGAGGTCGAAATGAAATTGTCAGCAGAGTGGGGCCTTTGCCAGGTCTGGTGGATTCCGGAAAGGCCGCCACAGTCTTTCGCTCCCGTTGATGATGGCGGGGCTTAGGGGTGCGGCAGGGAGCACTGGAGTAGGCTGGAAAGGCGCTTTCTCCGGAGCTGCAGGCACCGCCTGCTCCGCCTGCCCGGGTGGCATCTGTTGCGACCGAAATGGCAGCCCGCAAGGAATTGCTCGTGAGATACGAGGGAGATAGCGAAGCGTAAATTCGTCGGACGAACCTTCGACGACCTTCTTCTATCGCCAACGTAGCCGTTTTGCGCGGCCAGCTGGACGTAAAGCGCTTGTCCTCAGGGGTTAAGGCCTGGTTCCAGACTACGTTTCATAAACACGAAAGTCGTGCCCTGGATCGTTACGTACGAGTAAGCCCGGCCTTCAGACACCTTGCCCGAAAAACTTCGGCTGCGAACACTACGTATACCGAGCTTGGACCCGGGACCATAGTCCTGTGGGCGAAGAAACAAAATCTTCCCCTCGAGAAATCGAGCAGCAGTTCTCAACGCTCACTCAAGGAGTCAAGATGATGATGAAGAAGTCCATCATGGTGGCGCTGGCCGGAATCTCGATGCTCGGCGCCTCTCCGCTATTCGCGCAAGGTATCGGCCACACCTGGTTCATGCGCGGTTCGATCGTCGACACGGGCAGCAACGGCACGGTCGTCTGCATCGGAAAGGCCGATGGCGCCGAGGTCGGCCAGAAGCTCGAGGTCTATCGCGTCGTGACCCATCCGGGTCCGTCCAAAGGCGTGGCGCCGACTTATCACCGCCAGCTCATCGGCCATGTGACGATCGATCATATCTTCGATGATCACTTCGCGCACGTGTCCGTCGCCGACGGTACGCCTGCCAAGCACGACATCGTCGAGCTTCGCAAGAACTGACGAGCCGGTGGCCCGCCGGCACAAGCTGCCCGGATGCGAGACGTCGGGGCAGCGGGCTGCCGGCGGCAACGGACCGTTCGGGGTCAAAGCGAACCGCTTGACCCTGGACACAACCGGCATGATGATCGAGCGGATGACATGGGCAATTTCAAGATCGGCGAACTGGCCGCCGCTGCGGGCGTGGGCCGCGACACGATCCGCTATTATGAGCGGATGGGTTTGCTGCGCGAACCCGCGCGCACGGCAGCGGGCTACAGGCTCTACGACGCGACCGACCTCGAGCGCGTCAATTTCATCCGCTCGGCGCAGGAGCTTGGTTTCACACTCGAACAGGCCCGGCAGCTGCTGGCGCTCAGGGCGTCGGACACCGCGCATGCCCAGGCCGTGCTCGATATCACGCTTGCCAAGATCGCGGACGCCGAAGCCCGGCTCGAGCGCCTGTCGGATATCCGCGACATGCTGCGGATGCTCGCCGACGAATGCCCGGGCGAAGTGCCCGTCTCCGATTGCCCGATCCTCGCCTTCCTGACGGCGCGGCGGAAAGACCAACAGCATAACAAGAAACATCAGGCAGCGCAGGACGAACGATCATCACTAGCGAAAGGGCTTTTGTCATGAAGAAAATGCGTTTGATCGCCGTCCTCACGCCGGCGCTGCTTCTAGGCGCCTGTGTAACCACGCGGCCGACCTCGGCGCAGGTCGAGAGTTGCCGGGCGATGGAGGGCAATATGGGTCTCCAGACGCCGCATGATCATGGCGAGATGAAGGGGCAGGGGCGCAACCCGATGAACCTCTCGCACGACCGGTGCCTTCAGATCCTGCGCAGCGCGCAATGAGCCGGTCCGGGCGCCATCCCCGGCGCCCGGGACCACAGTTTTTAAGCCAAGGAGCAAGCTATGATCGACCATGCGAAAAAAGCCCTTCCGCTTGTCGGCGGAAGCCTGTTGCTGGCGTTCGCGCTTTCGGGCTGCGACCGCCAGGCCGACCAGACGGTGCCGCCCGCGGCGAACAGCGTCGCCGCCACCCCGGTCCTGACCGACAGCGGCAACGCTGCAGACGCGGCGTCGATGGACGCGATGAGCAACCAGGCCGAGATGGAGCGGCATCACCGTCAGGCGATGGACCATGACGCGATGCGCGCCGGGGCCGGCAACCAGACCGCGCCGGGCAATTCGGCGATGCCGATGAAGGATATGTAAGCGCGCTGAAAAAGGGGATGAGGATGTCCAGGCGGATCAGCCTTCGACGCTTGAGCCTCGGCTGCGCAATCGCTCTCAGCCTGTCCGCGGGCGCGGGCGCGCAGGAGGGCGAGGATCATGCCGCGCATCATGGCGCAGGCATGCCGGCCGGCGGGGGCATGTCCGCACCGGCATCGTCGGGGTCGTCGGACATGGCGAAGATGATGAACCCCATGATGGATCGCATGATCAATGGGGAAGGGGAGAATGAGCACGGCCACGAATCGCGCCGGACCGGCTTCATCTCGCAACTGCTCGCCTTTCCCGCGCTCGACGAAGCGGCAAGGCAGCGGGTCGCTGCGCAGGCTGGCGAACGGGTAAGCACGGGTCTGGCGATGATCAACGCCGCCTCGGCCGACGGCGCGCGTGCAACCACGGTCTCGGCGCGGCTCGATGCGGCGCGCCGCCTGCGCGAGGGAACCGACCTGTTCCGGTCCGGCACCGCCGCGCAGGGCGCGATCGGCGGCTTGCAGCCGCCCCGGGAGGTCGGGCTTGCCTGGCTGCGCGATCAGCTCGACATCGACCAGGCCGCGCCCGGCCATGCCGACCACTGGTTCGGCATCTCGCCCTCACACCTCCTTCTCATGCTCTTCCTGGGGCTGGTGAGCGCCACGCTGATCGCGCTGCAGATCTTCCGCCTCCGGCGGATCGGGGCGATCGCCGGCGGTGTCGCCACCGCCAAGACCTCGGAAAAGCCGGAGCCGAAGGCTGTCCCGCCCGCTGCGAAGCTCGCGCCCGCACCTGCCCCCGTTGCCGGCAGCGCCGGGCTCGCCTCGAGCAATGCGGCCGCGCCCGCGGGAGCTTCGCTGCGCAAGCCCAAAAGCTGGGCGGGGCAGCTGCGCGTGGTCCAGATCGTGCGAGAGACGCCGAGCGTGCTGACCTTCCGGCTCGCGGACCCGGCCGCCGACCGGCTGCCGTTCGACTTCCTGCCGGGCCAGTTCCTGCAGGTCGAGGTAGAGCCCGAAGCGGGCAAGACCGCGCGCCGTTCCTACACGATCGCCTCTTCGCCGACCCAGCGGGCCTATGTCGAACTGACGGTCAAGCGCGAGGAGCAGGGCGTGGTCTCGCGATACCTGCACGACAAGGTCGTCGCCGACGATCTGCTGAAGGTCAGCGGACCGTTCGGCGCCTTCACCTTCACGGGAACGGATGCCCAGAGCATCGTGCTGATCGCGGGCGGGGTCGGCATCACCCCGATGATGTCGGTGCTGCGCTATCTCACCGACACCGCGTGGAAGGGTGATATCTTCTTCTTCTACGGCGCACGGTCGACCGAGGAATTCGTGTTCCGCGACGAGCTCGAACGGCTCGAACGCCGTTTTCCCAACCTCCATGTCGTCGCCGCGATGCAGCGCGCGCCCGGCACCGTCTGGATGGGCCCCGAAGGGCCGATCACCCGCGAGATGATCCTGGCCGCGGTGCCGGAGATCGCGAGCCGGCGGATCCATATGTGCGGCCCGCCGGCGATGATGGGCGCGATGCGCGGCGTGCTGGCGGAACTCGGCGTCCCCGAAGCGCAGCTGCACACCGAGGCGTTCGGTCCGGCCTCGCTGCCGGCCGACCACGAGGATCTCGAGGTCAAGCCCGCGCCCGCGCCAGCAGCTAAGCCGGCCCCGAGCGCCGAGGTGGCACCGAGCACGGTGACCTTCTCCGTGTCGGGGGTGTCGGCGGCTTTGCCCGCGGACGAGACCGTGCTCGAGGCGGCCGAGGGCGCGGGCGTCGAGATCCCCTATGCCTGCCGTGCGGGCACATGCGGCGCCTGCGTCGTCAAGCTGCTGCAGGGCGAGGTGACGATGGAGGTCGAGTCCGGCCTCGCGCCCGCCGACAAGGCGCAGGGCTATGTGCTCGCGTGCCAGGCGAAGGGCACGGGCACGCCGCTCGTGGTCGAAGCCTGATGCGCGAACGCAGCGACATCGCCGTCGGCCTGCTGGTCGCGTTCCTGCTGCTGTTCCCGTTCGGCTACCTCGTGCATGTGTCACCGCGCTTTCCGGGCAGCCTGGCCGGCGGGATCATCGGGATCGCAGCGCTCGTGCTGATGCTGCTGACGCTTCCCTATGTCGCGGCCAAGCATATCGCCTGGGTCGACAAGGCGCTCTCCCGGCTCGTCAGCAAGCCGACCCTGCTCGCCATCCACATCTATGCCGGCGTGCTGGCGCCGATCCTGGGTCTGGTCCACGCCGCGCACAAGCTCGAAAGCCCGGTCGGACTGCTTCTGACCATCCTTCTGCTGATGACGGTCATCACCGGCTTCATCGGCCGCTACCTGCTTGCCCAGCTTGGTCGGGCGCTGCGCGGACGCAGGTCGGAACTGGCTTCGCTTCGCGCCGCCTTCCTCGAGGAGCCGGCCGCGCCGACGCAGGCCGATACCGCAGCCGCGCCGCTGTCGGGCTGGAGGCGCTATCTGTTCGTCGCCGGGGATGCGCCCGCGGGCCAGCACCCCCAGGACAAGGCGGGGATCGCCGCGGCGCTGGCCGATACCGAATTCGCGATCCGCGCCGAAGAGGCGACCAACACCCTGTTCGCGCGATGGCGGTTCCTGCACATCCTGCTGGGCTGTCTCATCTTCGCGCTGCTCGCGCTCCACGTCGGCGCGGCGATCTATTACGGGCTGCGCTGGCTATGAGCTGGCAGCGTCTTTCCTACGCCGTCTTCATCGCGGCCCTGCTGGTGATGGTCGCCGCGGTCGCGATCCGGATGCGATCGGACGCGCCGAGGGATGCCGGCCTGGTGGCGCAGCTCGTAGCGCCCGGCCCGCTCTCGAGCGCCCACCAGTCCTTCGCCGGCCAATGCACGGCCTGCCACACGCCGGGCAAGGGCGTCGAAACCCGGACCTGTCTCACCTGCCATGCGGGCACGGATTTCGGGACGAAGCAGTCGACGCAGTTCCACGCGAAAGCGACGCAGTGCACCTCCTGCCACGTCGAACATGAGGGAGAGCGCGGCATCATCCGCATGGATCACGCCGCCTTGCTCGACATGGCAAAGTGGCGGCAGCCTTTGGCGGGCATGTCGACAAACACTCGAAGCCTGACCCTCGAGACCGCGCTCAATTGCGCGAGCTGCCATGCGTTCCGCGATCCGCACCAGGGCCTGTTCGGCACCGACTGCGCGAGCTGTCACAAGACCGACAGCTGGAAGATCGCCAATTACCGCCATCCATCGGTCAATTCGACGCAGTGCGCCGAGTGCCACAAGGCGCCGCCCAGTCACTTCATGGAGCATTTCAGCATGGTCTCGCAGCGCGCAGCCGGGTCGAAGGCGCGCGTCGACCAATGCTATGCCTGTCACGCTACCGACAGCTTCAACAATATCCGCAAGCGAGGCTGGTATGATCACCATTGAGGCCGACTGGCTGAGCGCCTTCTTCCGGCTCGCGGTGATCGGCCTGGAACTGGCGGGCACGCTGACCATCCTGGTCGGCGCGGGGCTCGCAACCTTTCTGTTTGCGCGGCGGGCGAGGGCGGGCGACCGAACCGAGGCCTATAGCGCGTTCCGATCGGCGCTCGGCCGCAGCATCCTGCTCGGTTTGGAATTTCTGGTCGCCGGCGACATCGTCAAGTCGCTGGTGATCAACCCGACGCTCGACGATCTCATCGTGCTGGCCGGGCTTGTGCTGGTGCGGACCTTCCTGAGCATCTCGCTTGGGGTCGAGATCAACGGCCACTGGCCTTGGGAGGAAACCCGGATGGCGCGGGAGAAGGCGCGTGCTGCGGCGTTGGATGGGTCGCCTATGACGGCTGAGGCCGCCGGACGCGGCGCAGCGCTCAAGGGATAGCAGATGGGAGGTGCATGATGATCGAGAGACGCGAATTGCTGATGGCCGGCGCCGGCCTTGCCGCCGCTGGAACGCTGGCTGGGCCGGCGGCGGCGCAGCAGCATCGAATGGAAGGGATGGCGATGTCGATGACGGACTGCATCGACGATTGCGTGGCTTCGCACCGCATGTGCCTGGAGACCGCCGCCTGGCTGACGAAGCAAGGCGGCGCGTCAGCCACGGCGTCGCTGATCGCCATGCTGAACGACTGTGCGGAACTGTGCCAGGCGACCGCCAACTCGATGCTGCGCGAATCCTCCCTCCATACCATCCTGTGTCGCGCCTGCGCTGACGGCTGCGAACGATGTGCGCGGGAATGCCTGAGCCACGTCGTGGGCGAGCGGATCAAGCGTTGCTCGGCTACCTGCAAGGATTGCGCCGCCAGCTGTCGGATGATGGCGGACATGGCCAGCTGAGTGTCCTAGAACGCGCCCAGGCGTATTGGGGTCAAGCAGCTCCGGCACGATTGAAGCGATCCGTCGGCTCCACAATGTGGGACCGCTGCGAAGCTGGGTCGTACGGGCGCGAAAGCGGGACTGGTTAGGTATCGGCGGTAGCGCTTTTAGACTAGCCAGGCAGCGATCGCGCCAACCACCGACTTGGTTTCGGCAACGTCGCGGACTCGAACGGTATCCAGCCCGAGGTGCTTGGCCGGATAATCATTTCCGCCCGGGAAGATCGCGTCACCGAAGAAGATCATCTCGTCGAGCGCGACGCCGGTCTGCTCGGAAAGGCGCTTAAGGCCATAGGCCTTGTCTATCCCTTCGCGCGTGATGTCGATCGATGTCGCCCCGCCGATATTGATGGCAAAGCCTGGCAGCAACGGCTGGAGCAGGGCCTGCAATTTCTTGCGCTTGGCGTGATCGGGATCCCACGTGTCCTTGGCCTCGAGCGGCGCCTCCTGACCGAGCGCGGAGAATGTGATCTGGCTGCCGCGATCCTCGATCTGCTCGCCCCAGATGTTCTCGTTTGGATAGCCCGCCTGCTCGACCGCCTTGGTCAGTGCTTCGCGGATGCGCTGGCTTTCGTCGCCGGTGAACAGATCGGCATAGATACGCGTCCATTGGCCGTCGGCGTGACGATAGAGCTTGGTGCCCGTGGTCGGCTGGATGATGAAATTGTCGAGCCGCGCCCGGGCGGGCATGCGCGACACCACCTGTTTCTCGAATTGCGGCCAGTCGCCTCCGGAGATGATCGCTACCATCGTCACGTCGAGCAGGCGGGTAAGCAGATCCGCCATTTCATCGTCGAGCGGCTGCTTGCTGAGCGCGAGCGTTCCGTCGAGGTCGAAAGCGGCCAGTCGCTTCATGATGATCCTCCCACAAGCGGCAGCAGAAATGCGTCGATGGCAGCGGCGATGCCATCTTTGTCGTTGCTGGTTGAAATGTAATGCGCTGCGCTACGGATCTCCTCAGGCGCCTTGCCCATGGCGTTCGTTAGTGCAAAAGGGGGAGCGACTTGAGGAAAAAGTTGGGTGAAACCCGTAACGATCATTTCAAGACAAACGATACGTAGCATCGTAGGAATCGCCCAGGTTTCAGCTATGCTGAGCGGCATCTTATTCTGATATCGAACGACGAATTCGACAGCCGAGGACAGTGAGACTTGCAGGTGAGACGCCAGAAGCAGAGACTGCGCGACTTGATGGGCACGTGGTCGCCTGAGGCCGTCTTCAGCAAGACCGGGAAGTTTCGCGTAGAAAGCCTTCGGAAGACCCTCACCAATTTGCAGGATCGCGCGCTGGATCTGATAGTCGTTGTCGAGTAGCCATTCGGCTGCGGCGCTGCCGCGCTGGTCGGCTTGCGTGGCTGCCTGGCGGGCTCGAGCCAGCCAGTCTTTCATGGCGTCGAGATGCGCCCAGATGGGAAGAGGCGCTGAGCGACCGATCAATCCTGTCAGCTGATGGCGTGTGGCGGTCTCGTCGGCCGCCCCCGAAATAGGGTCGGTCCCCTCAATATCGGCCATGATCAGGCTTGGGCGGCGAGGGGTAGCCGGAGGCAATTATGCCCTACGGCGATCTGCGCTTTTCCCGAGCGGATTGTCGCAGGCGTTACGAGCATTGGTACATTGCAATGCGTCATCAGGTAGGAGGCGACCGTTCCATAGGGTACGTCGGAAACATGCCGATGGCTGTGGCCGCGCGCGGACAGGACGGCAATATCAGCCCTCTCGCGCTGAATAAGATCGCACAGCACCTCGCGTACATCCTCGCCACGGATCGAAATCGTACGCATTCGTAGACCGGACGCCGAGAGGTTGGATTTCGTTCGATCCAGGTAGCTGCGTGCTGCTTGCTCATTTCGCTCTATAAGGGCTTGTTGAAGCTTCTTGTCCTCGACTTCCAGGGGCCGTGCCTCGATCATCTCGGGCGTAGGGACGACATGGACGAGCAGGAGTTCCGCTTCCGAGGCCTTCGCAAGACGCACAGCTAGGGGCAGCACGCTCTCAGCCCAACGAGAGCCGTCAAGCGGCACCACAACCCTTCTGTAGGGCGCTGCCGGAAGCGGGGCCTTGAACCGCCCCACGTTTGCCGGAGGCTCCAACTCTTGAGTAGAAGGAGCCGATATGAGCAAGACAACGAACAAGTTTGCCCCGGAGGTGCGGGAGCGGGCGATCCGGATGGTGCTGGATCACGAGCGGGATTATCCGTCC